>Ga0181569_10002936_pt1 | contig 13321 bp, 15 predicted proteins | sample 101ome_19_FD_132452 | JGI IMG/M metagenome (GOLD analysis project Ga0181569, IMG submission 132452) | Coastal salt marsh microbial communities from the Groves Creek Marsh, Skidaway Island, Georgia - 101405AT metaG (megahit assembly) | ecosystem: Environmental > Aquatic > Marine > Intertidal...
TTATTGAGCGAATAAAAGGTGATCAACAGCTATTGAGTCAATGCAACTTTGCCTTCATACTTCAATTGAATCCGGATGGTGCCTTTCGCTATACGCGAGTAAATGCCAATGGGGTAGATCTAAATCGCGATGCTTTAGATGTTTCTCAGCCCGAGACAAAAGCTTTTATGAATTTTTTTGAAGCCTTTGCGCCCGATCTTTGCCTCAACCTTCACGATCAAAGAACACGATTTACAGTGGGGACTACTAAAAAAGAAGCGGCACTTTCGTTCTTAGCACCTTCCGCCGACACAGACAGAACATGGACAAAGGCGCGTTTAGAGGCGGTTCGTATTGTTAGTCACGTTTACCGACAGTTTAATCGTTCGGTACAACAACGAATCGGGAGGTTCGATGATAGTTTCAATCCCCAGTGTTTTGGCGATTATCTCACTCAAAAAGGAGTGCCCACTATTTTAGTAGAGGCAGGTCAATGGGGGAGTGACTATGATCGCGTGATTACCCGTCGCCTGGTTTATGAAGCTTTACATCACCTGGTAGATGGTTTTTGTATAGCTCCAATAGAAACGGATGCACTCGAAACGTATTTGAACATACCAGAAAACACGCAATACGGATACGATGTGGGGTATTTTGATCCGCTTAAGCAGCTCTGGCTTGGGATGCGCTACTCCGAACAATTGCAGAATGAAAGAGTGGTATTTGAAGAAGAGGGATATGAAGAACTAGATCCTGCGGCCGATGATTTCTTCTTTTTTCGTGAATTAAAATAAAGTTGGTAACAGTTTCGATTTTCGAATAATTCTTAATTATTTTTGCTTTTCATCGAAAATAATTCTAGAATTTAGAATAAATACTAATAGAACTGCATTTATGGCAAAGATTAAACTTGACGAAATAGACCATCAGATTCTTGATATGCTCATTGAAAACACTCGTGTACCTTACACGGATATTGCCAAAAAATTGCTCATATCTGCTGGAACCGTTCACGTTCGTGTTAAAAAGATGGAGGATGCGGAACTCATTCAAGGTTCTTCATTAACATTGGACTACGTCAAATTAGGATACTCTTTTATCGCCTACATAGGCATATACCTAGAAAAGACGCACCAAACGAAATTTGTTTTAGAGCGCCTTGAAGAAATACCTTTCGTAACTGTAGCGCACATCACGACAGGCAAGTTCAATATCTTTTGTAAGATTAGAGCTCGAGATACCACTCATGCGAAGAATATCATCTTTAAAATCGACGATATTGATGGTGTGAGCCGCACCGAGACTATGATTTCTATGGAAGAGTCGATTAATGATAAGAAGCGATTGATGCATAGAATCTTCAACGACATGTAGACCTATCGTAAAAGTCAAAGGCTTCATCGATGGCTTTTGCGCTGTATTGTACATCATAAATCGCTTCGCCTATTCGTTTTAAACCGACGAATTGAATAGTGTTTGCTGAGTTCTTTTTATCGTGTTGAAGAAGAGGAATGATTGCTTTACGGTCAGCTACCGTTAGTTTCGGCAACTCATAGTAGGCACACAACAGCTTTGTGATTTCGTCGAGTTCATTTTTGGCTAATGATCCATTAGCATGTGACAAATAAGCTTCGAGAATCATTCCTAGTGCGATCGCTTCACCGTGAAGCAGTTGTTCTGAGGTTTCTAGAAAATGTGTCTCTATTGCATGACCTAAAGTGTGGCCAAAATTTAAAATTTTACGCAAACCTTTTTCAGTAGGGTCTTTAGTAACGATTTCTATTTTGATGGCCACCGAATCTTCAATTAAACGTTCAGGCTTTGAGTGATTCTCAGTAAGGTTTCTCCAATGGTCTATATTGTAGATTAAACCGTGCTTAAACATTTCAGCCACACCACTCTTTATGTTACGCTGGTCAAGGGTGTTCAAGTAGTGCTGATCTACTAGTGTGGCTACGGGCGAAGAAAATAAGCCGATATGATTTTTAAGTCCCTCAAAATCAATTCCTGTTTTCGACCCTGTAGAGGCATCAACCATAGCCAGTAATGTGGTGGGGATATTTAAAAAGCGTATTCCTCTTTTATAACAGCTTGCCGCAAAAGCCCCCATGTCAGTTAAGACTCCACCCCCCAATAATACCATCAAGGCATTTCGATCTGCCTTATGCGCTGTAAGGGTGCTCCAAATGGTAGAACAACTTTGAAGATTTTTGTGCAACTCACCGGCTTCGCAGGTGATTTCAACGAAATCTGAATGTCCAAGATGCTTCTTAAATGTTGGTAAACATTTATTTGAAGTGTTTGTGTCGGTTAAAACAAACAGCTTTGAAAAACTTAATCTTTCTTTCAAATCGTTCAAATACGACTGAGCTGCTGCATTAAAATAAAGTTCTGGAGGCTGAATCATGATTTAAAGATACATTCTCTGCATTATTCCAAGACCCAATTAGGGTATATTTGCCCAAAAATTGCACATTGAGAATGGATAAGATCATCGATTTTCAAAACACCGAAATAGCCTTTGCTTCTAAATCAAATTCGGAACTCATCCGGGCAAGGCTTCTTTTTGAGATTCTGAAGAACAAGAAGCTGGTGAATTTCTCGAATAAACTTCTGCAATGGGCGTTAGCTTTAAAACTGCCTGTTGAGTGGATTATTAAAGCATCGGTCTTTAAGCATTTTTGTGGAGGAGTATCCTTAACACACTGTACTCCTTTAGTGGAAAAACTCAGTGAATCTGGGGTTTATGCCATTTTGGATCATTCAGTAGAAGGGCAAAATTCAGAGGAGCAGTTTGATCAAAATACACGATTGATTCAAGAAGAAATAAAAAATGCCGCATCGAATGAGCAGGTGGCATTTGCGGTTTTTAAACCTACATCTGTAGGGCGCTTAGAAACCTTTGAGTTTCTCTCAAAAGATCCAACAGTAGAATCAACCGAATTTAATCGCATTAAAGAGCGCTACTTCTTAATTGGAGAAACCGCTAAAGAATTGAAACAACCCATCATGATTGATGCTGAAGAGAGTTGGATGCAGGCATCTGCTGATGAATTGGCGTTAGCCCTCATGGAGCGCTTTAATCAAGAAGAAGTGATTGTATACAATACGCTTCAAATGTACTTAGCGGATAGTTACGGACGTTTGGAAGCCTGGATTGAACGTGCGAAGTCTCGAAACTTTAAGTTAGGAGTGAAGTTTGTTCGCGGTGCCTACATGGAGAAGGAGCGAGCATATGCTAAAAAAATGGGAATTCCTTCTGCGGTATGCATCTCAAAAGACGAGACTGACCAACTATTTGACAAAGGTGTGGCTTTAGCTTTTAAAAATCCAGAACGGGTCTCTATCTTTTTGGGTACACACAATGAAAAGAGTACAGAAAAGGCCGCTTTATTAGCCTTAAAAACCTATGGAACGGTGAATCATCCTAATATTTGGTTTGGACAGCTTCAGGGAATGAGCGATCAGATTACCTATAACTTATCGCACGTGGGAGCGAGTGTCGCAAAATTGATCCCTTATGGCCCGGTTAAAGAAGTGTTACCCTATTTAATTCGTAGAGCTGAAGAAAACACCTCTATTGCTGGCCAAACCGGACGTGAGTTGATGTTGTTAAGAACCGAACAGAAAAGAAGAAGTTCTTAAGGTTTGTAATAGGTGAGATAGGTGTCGCAGCGCTCAAAAATATAGCGCTCACCTTGATACATGACCACATACTGCTTACACGGCTTTCTTCTAGGATCACTCTCTGAAAAAAGAACCTTTCCGTTTAGAAGTACAGGAGCAATTACAGCAGTATCTTGAATAGGCCTTAAGGAGGTGTTTCTAAGTTCTTTTAAGACTCTACAATTGGGTAAGTAACAAAACTCCATTCCTTTGCCATTGGTTTTTTTGTTAACGATGAAGTTTAAAAACACTATACCAACAGAAAGGCCTATTGAAAAGTATAACAGTCGCTTTAAAAAGGTAGAAACAGTCAGCTTCAAATTAAGTAGAGTTTAAGGTCGTAGTATTCAAAATTAAACCAGTCTGTAAGGCTTAAATTAGTTGCTTTCCCTTTGTAGCTATACACCCCTGAAGCCAGATAAGGCTCTTTACTCATAGCCTCTTCAATAGATCCACCATTAGCTAATTTCATCACAAACGGAGTTAAAAGAGCATTCAAAGCATCAGTAGAACTTTTAGGATATCTAGAAGGGATATTAGGCACTCCGTAATGAATTACACCATTGTATACCGAAGTGGGTTTATCGTGAGTGGTGAGTTCCGAAGTTTCTATACATCCGCCACTGTCAATTGAAATATCGATGATCACTGATCCTTCTTGCATCTGATCAACCATCGTGCTCCGTATCACCACAGGTGCACGACGCTCACCAAAAAGAGCTCCAATCACTACATCCGCGGTTTTTAGAGATTCATAGAGTGCTGCATCGGCGATAAGTTGAGTAGATAATTGTGGAGAGATTTCGAGCTTTGCTTTTCGCAATTTAGAGATATCAAGATCGAAGAGTTCAACCGTACTACCTAATGCTTGGGCAGTTCGAGCGGCCACCAAACCGGGTGCAGAAGCACCTACAACGACGGTTTTTAAAGGTTTGACACCACTGATATTTCCGAACAATATCCCTTTTGAATGCGAGGACGACGCCAATAATTCAGCGGCGGTAAGAACAGAGCTTACTCCTGATATTTCACCGAGGCTCTCTACAAAAGGATAGCTACCCTGACTCCCTTGAATAAACTCCAAGGCTATAGCAACGATTTGCTTTTTGAATAGCTCCTCAAAAAAACGCTTTTCTCGCGTTTTTATCTGGAGTGCAGAGATTAAAATCGCACCTTTTCGTATTAACTTAATTTCATCGAGTGAGGGGGGGTCCACTTTTACAATGATTTGGGACTGATAAAGCTCTGTAAGATCTGAGGTGATTTTTGCACCTGCTTCTGCGTAGCTTCTGTCTGAATAACCCGCGGCTACCCCAATACCAGATTCCACAGTCACTTGGTGTTGATGTGAAGTAAGAATAGATACACCATCCGGTGAAATTGGAGCTCTTCTTTCTTGAAGGGATGAAGACTTTGCAAACGAAATGTTTAAAGTTGAAGAAGACGCTAAAACCGCTAGCCGCTCTTCTTGAGGAATCAACTCTTGTCTAGAAAATGGAGATTTACTCATTTTTTTAGTGCTTGGGGCGATTACTTTAGAATCACCCTTCTTTTTTCGTTTGAAAGAACTTCTATATCAACACTATGGTGTTCAGGAAGTCTGAAGCCAAATAAATGTTTAGGCCACTCGATAAATATAAACCCATTCTTCTCAAAATACGCCTCAAATCCGAGTTCAAACAGTTCTTCAATTGTTCGAACACGATACAAATCAAAATGAAAGATGTGATGTTCAGACTGCGTCAAATACGTGTTTACAATTGAAAAGGTCGGACTAGAAACTTCGTCGACACATCCTAATTTTTTGGCTAAAGCCTTGATTAAAGTCGTCTTTCCAGCACTCATAGTACCCTCTACTGTTACGACCTTGTGCTTCATGTGACCGACAAGTGTTTCTGCAATCGAATCGATCGTATCTAAAGTGAATACAAATGGTGGGTATTCTGAGTCCGATTTGGTTTCTGACATATTCTATGGATCTTTACAGGCCAAATTTAAAGATAGTGAGTACGCCCAGAAAGTTAAAGATTATAAACGATCCCGTATATAATGCTGTTCGTATTTCAAGTCCACTCATCTTTGACATTATAAGTCATCCTTATTTTCAAAGGTTAAGGCGGATTTCTCAAATGGGGCTTTCTTATCTCGTTTATCCCGGCGCTCACCATACAAGGTTTCATCATGCCATGGGAGCTATGCACCTCATGGAAAAAGCTATCCGCACGCTTCGAGCTAAAGGGGTAGCAATTAACGATCAAGAGGAAGAAGGATTATTGCTTGCAATATTATTGCACGATATCGGACATGGTCCTTTTTCCCACGCTCTAGAATACAAGTTGATATATACACATCATGAAATGTTGACTCTCGCTTTCATGCAAGAGCTTAACAAGGAGTTTAAAGGAGCTTTAAACACTGCCATTGCCATTTTTAAAGGGGAATATCCTCGAGCATTTTTAAATCAGCTCGTTTCAAGTCAATTAGATGTGGATCGTTTAGATTATTTGAAGCGCGATAGTTTTTATGCAGGTGTAACCGAAGGAAACATCAATTCAGAGCGTTTAATCAATACTTTTTACGTGGTCGATGACCAGCTTGTTATCGAAGAAAAAGGAATTTATTCTGTAGAGAAGTTTTTGATGGCAAGGCGCTTTATGTATTGGCAAGTCTACCTTCACAAAACAAGCATCGTTGCAGAAATCATGTTGTCCAAGGTTATTGAACGAGCAAGAGAATTACTGCTTCAAAAAGATAGACACTATGTAGCCTCACCGCTTGATGGATTTCTGAATTCGGCGTCAAAAACCGAAGAAATTGATCTTGAAAGCTTAGATCTCATGGGGTTTGCGGCTTTAGATGATTTTGACGTGATCAGTGCTTTAAAATCCTGGAAGCAATCAAAAGATTTTGTTTTGTCCTTTTTGAGTCGTTCAATTTTGGACCGAACGTTACTCGAAGTCCGATTTACAGAAGAACCCGTATCTGAGGATTATATTAAACAAACATTGCAAGAAGTAGGGCAGCGATTTGGATTAGACGAGCATCAATCTTCTTATCTCGTGTATGAGGGAGCGCTATGGAATAGGGCTTACGACGAATCTAAGGAACCTATTCGCATCTTGTTTAGAGATCAATCCGTACAGGATTTTATGAAGGCGAGTAAGTATTTGGGAACACAAGCATTCTCTGCGATACACCGCAAAAACTACCTGTGTTCTCCGGCACTCTAAAGTCTAGAAATGTTTAACTTTGCGCTCTATGATTTTCAAGGTTGAACAAATAGCAGAATGGATTGATGCAAAGGTAGTTGGAGACCCTTCTGTTGAAATAGATCACTTCTCAGCCATTGAACAAGGAAACCAAAAGGGTTTATCCTTTTTAGCGAATCCGAAATACGAAAATTACTTGTATACAACCGATGCTTCGGCTGTTATTGTAGACGAAGGCTTAGCACTCAAGCATCCGGTTAAAGCCGTATTGCTAAAGGTTAAAAATCCATATGCCAGTTTTACTGCCTTACTTCGTATGTACGAAAAGATGGTACGGCCAACCTACGAAGGGATTAGTACGTCTGCGTTCATACATGAAGAGGCTCGTATAGATGCGAGTTGTTACATTGGAGAAGGTGCTGTCATTTCAAAGGGGGCAGTTATTGAAGAAGGCGTAGAAATTCACCCTCAAGTATTTGTTGGGGAGGGCGTTAAGATAGGTCGTCACAGCATTTTATTTACGGGAGCCAAAATATATCACGGTACGGAGCTTGGTGAACATGTGATTGTTCACGCCAATGCAGTTTTAGGGTCAGATGGTTTCGGGTTTGCTCCAGACGCTGAAGGGGTTTATTCTAAAATTCCACAATTAGGAAATGTAGTCGTAAAAGATCACGTTGAGATTGGAGCTTGCTGTACGATAGATCGTGCAACCTTTGGTAGCACCGTAATTGAGGAAGGTGTTAAACTTGACAATCAAGTCCATTTAGCCCACAACGTGACCATTGGAGCCCATTCGGCAATCGCTGCTCAAACAGGTATCGCAGGTTCTACCAAACTAGGAAAACGTGCCTTGATAGGAGGGCAGGTGGGTATCGTTGGTCATCTTTCAATCGGAAATGATGTTAAGGTTCAGGCGCAGACGGGTGTTGCTCGAAATGTTAAGGACAACGAAAAGCTACAGGGGACTCCTGCCATTGACTATACGAATTACAACAAGTCCTATGTACTGTTTAAGAATCTTGCCAAATTAGAGCAACGAATAAAAGAATTAGAGCAACAACTCAAAACACTAGACTTGTGAATCAGAAAACGCTAGCAAAACCCGTTTCTCTGTCTGGAATTGGGCTACATACCGGAAAAAAGGTGACAATGACCTTTTGTCCTGCAGAAACAAACACTGGATTCGTTTTTAGACGTACGGATCTCCCTGGAGCTCCTGAGGTTCCAGCATTATCCAAGTTCGTGACACGCACGCAACGCAGTACAGTTCTAGATAAAGATGGTGTAGAAATTCATACCTCTGAACACGTTTTAGCCGCGCTTACCGGTCTCGACTACGATAATGCAATTATTGAGTTAGACGCAAGTGAACCTCCAATAATGGATGGCTCAGCCATTGCATTTGTAGAAGCGCTTCAAAAGGGCGGATATGTTGAACAGGATGAGGAGCGAGACATCTATGAGGTTGTAGATCCGATTCATTTTAAAGACGAACAAACGGGTGGTGAGGTTATAGTTTTACCCTCTGACACCTACGAGATGTCTGTACTCGTTGATTTTGGAACAAACGTTTTAGGTACTCAGAATGCGAGTATAAATTCTTTAAAGGAGTTTGCGACCGAAATTGCTGATGCTAGAACCTTCAGCTTCCTACACGACATAGAAACCCTTTTAGATGAAGGGTTGATAAAAGGAGGAGACCTGAATAATGCGATTGTATACGTGGATAAAGAGCTTTCAGACTCGACCCTAGCAAAACTAAAAAAGGCCTTTAACCGCGAAGATATTCAGGTAACTCCGAACGGGATATTGAATAATCTAGAATTAAAGTATTCCAACGAAGCAGCACGACACAAATTACTGGATGTTATTGGAGATTTGGCTCTAGTCGGAACCAAGTTTAAGGGTAGAATTATTGCCTGTAAGCCGGGTCATTTGGTCAACACAGAGTTTGCAAAACTGCTCCACAAAAAAATCAAAGAAGATCGCCGAATAGGAAAGCCAAAAGTGGATGTAAACGCAGAGCCTGTAATGGATACTGTAAAAATAATGGAGATCTTGCCGCATCGTCCTCCATTTCTGTTAATCGATAAAATTCTTGAGCTTAGCGATTCACACGTGGTTGGTTTAAAAAACGTAACCATGAACGAATCTTTTTTTGTGGGTCACTTCCCAGGAGCTCCAGTAATGCCAGGAGTGCTTCAAGTGGAGGCCATGGCGCAAACCGGAGGTATTTTGGTTTTAAGTACCGTTCCCGACCCTGAAAACTACCTTACATTTTTCATGAAGATGGATAATGTGAGATTTAAACATCAAGTAAATCCAGGAGACACCCTTATCTTTAATTGTGAGCTGGTCACCCCTATTCGCAGAGGTATCTGTCGTATGAGAGCTACGGCCTTTGTAGGAGAGAAGTTGGTTTCAGAGGCCGAGTTGATGGCTCAAATCGTTAAAACTAAATAAGCTCAACTATACATGAATCAACCTTTAGCCTACGTTCATCCCGGTGCCAAGATTGCTAAAAACGTAGTAATCGAACCTTTTGCGATGATTCACAATAATGTTGAGATCGGAGAGGGTACATGGATTGGATCGAATGTAACGATTATGGAAGGCGCACGTATCGGCAAGAATTGTAATATTTTTCCGGGTTCTGTTATTTCGGCACCCCCACAAGATTTAAAATATAAGGGTGAAGAAACGACCACTGAAATTGGGGATTACACTACCATTCGAGAGTGTGTTACGATCAACAGAGGCACCACGGATCGCTATAAAACGCAGGTGGGTTCAAATTGTTTGATTATGGCGTATTGCCATATCGCTCACGATTGTATTGTATCAGACGGATGTATTTTTAGCAATAATTCAACACTTGCCGGACACGTCGTGGTTGGAAAGAATGTTGTCATGGCAGGTATGGTTGCAGTCCATCAGTTTGTCTCTATAGGTCACCATGCATTTGTTACAGGTGGTGCACTCGTGCGAAAGGATGTTCCTCCTTTCGTTAAGGCGGCTCGTGAACCTCTTTCGTTTGTTGGAGTGAATTCGGTTGGATTAAGGCGAAACGGATTCTCTACTGAAAAGGTGCGTGAGATACAGGATATTTATCGCATTCTTTACCAAAAGAATTACAACAATACACAAGCAGTTCAAATTCTTGAGGCCGAAATGGAAGCCACCGAAGAACGCGACGAGATTTTGGAATTTATCCGTGCCTCTAAGCGCGGTATTATGAAAGGCTATTTTAATCACTCATAACTTATGGCAAGTACATCAGACATTAGAAAAGGGTTGTGCATTCGATACAACAACGATATTTATAAAATCATTGAATTTCTTCACGTTAAGCCTGGAAAAGGACCTGCTTTTGTGCGTACAAAACTCAAAAGTGTAACCAACGGTAAAGTTTTAGACAACACCTTTTCGGCCGGGCACAAGATTGAGGACGTGCGCGTTGAGACCCGTAGCTTTCAATTTCTTTACGCCGAGGGAGACACGTTTCACTTTATGAATACCGAGGATTACGATCAAATGGAGTTTCAGCGCTCTTTATTAGAAGCTGCAGATCTTTTAAAAGAAGGGGAAGTGGTTTCTGTCCTGTTCAGCGCAGAAGACAATATGCCTTTGAGTATCGAAATGCCCGCCAGTGTGGTTTTAGAGGTAAGCTCTTCTGAACCAGGCGTTAAAGGAAATACTGCAACGAATGCAACGAAACCAGCGGTACTCGAAACTGGAGCTCGAATTAATGTGCCCTTGTTTATTAATGAAGGAGACAAGGTAAAAGTAGACACCGAAAAAGGCACCTACATCGAACGCGTTAAAGAGTAAGGAACACCTTCTCGTTCAAACTATACATCCTATTTTTGCAACAAATTATAAAACATGAGCGTACTCGTTAATAAAGATTCAAAGATTATTGTACAAGGGTTTACCGGAACCGAAGGTACTTTCCATGCCGAGCAGATGATTGAATATGGATCACCCGTTGTTGGTGGTGTGACTCCCGGAAAAGGAGGTCAAACACATTTAAACTTGCCCGTTTTTAATACAGTGAGAGATGCTGTAAAAGAGACTGGTGCAGATACCTCAATCTGATTTGTTCCGCCCGCTTTCGCAGCCGATGCGATTATGGAAGCAGCAAATGCAGGAATCAAAGTCATCATTACAATAACCGAAGGTATTCCCGTTGCCGATATGGTAAAGGTGTACGACTACCTTAAAAAGCACGACTGCCGTATGATTGGCCCTAACTGTCCTGGAGTAATTACACCAGAAGAGGCTAAAGTTGGTATTATGCCAGGCTTTGTGTTCAAGAAAGGGCGTGTGGGATTGGTATCGAAATCAGGAACACTTACCTACGAAGCAGCAGATCAAGTGGTGCGACAAGGTTTAGGGATTTCAACTGCAATCGGAATTGGCGGAGATCCGATCATCGGAACCACAACCAAAGAAGCCTTAGAGCTCTTGATGAATGACGAAGAAACAGACGCGGTAGTCATGATCGGCGAGATTGGAGGGCAATTAGAATCGGATGCTGCTCATTGGTATAAAAATAGTGGGATCAAGAAGCCCGTTATCGGTTTTATTGCAGGAGAGACTGCCCCTGCGGGAAGAACAATGGGTCATGCTGGTGCGATTGTAGGCGGAAGTGACGACACGGCTCAAGCCAAAAAACGCATCATGCGCGAATGTGGGATTCATGTAGTAGATTCACCTGCTCTTATTGGGGAAAAAGTTAAAGAAGTTTTATCTTAAAATAAGGGATATGCTTTTAAAAGATAAAACTGCAGTTATAACAGGAGCGAGTAGAGGAATCGGAAGAGGTATCGCTGAGGTATTTGCGCAAAATGGGGCAAATGTAGCCTTTACCTATAGCTCTAGCGAAAGCAAAGCATTAGAGCTTGAAAAGGAGCTTTCATCTTACGGTGTAAAAGTGAAGTCCTACAAAAGTGATGCAGCAAGTTTTGAAGCTTGCGAGCTATTGGCTAGTGAGGTTACCTCTGATTTCGGAACTGTTGATGTCCTAATTAATAACGCAGGTATTGCCAGAGACAACCTACTGATGCGCATGTCAGAAGTAGATTTTGACGATGTCATCCGCGTGAACTTAAAGTCTGTGTTTAATATGACGAAAGCCTTTCAACGAGGATTCCTAAAACAGCGATCTGGGTCGATCATTAATGTTAGTTCAATTGTCGGAGTCAAAGGCAATGCGGGTCAGGCTAACTATGCAGCTTCAAAAGCAGGGATTATCGGATTTACTAAATCAATTGCATTAGAGCTAGGATCTAGAAATATTAGATCAAATGCCATTGCACCTGGATTTATAGAAACAGAAATGACCGCTCAACTTGATGATGCCGTAGTTCAACAATGGAGAGATGGAATTCCACTAAAAAGAGGTGGTACCGTTACAGATGTAGCGAATGCCTGCCTATTTTTTGCATCAGATCTATCCACCTATGTTACTGGACAGGTCCTTCTGGTTGATGGCGGAATGTTAACCTAAATTTTTTTTTATGGAACGATTACCGAAGTACGTATTACCAGGAATCTTAGGCTTTTTTGTCTTAATTATCCTGATTTCTAAATCCGCTATTACCATTGGTTCAGGTCAAGCAGGAGTATTGTATAGAACTTTTGGTGGAGGGGTAGTCACTGAGGAACCACCTTTAGGAGAGGGTTTTCATATAGTTGCACCTTGGAACCGTGTCTTTGTTTACGAGGTACGTCAACAAGAGCTCTTTGAGAAGATGAAGGTGCTTTCTTCTAATGGATTAGAAATTCAAATCGATGCTTCTGCCTGGTATCAGCCTGCTTATGAGAACTTAGGAAGACTACACCAAGAAAAAAGTGAGCAGTATGTGAATCGTATTTTACTTCCTGCTATTCGATCAGCAGCACGAAGTGTTGTTGGGCGCTATACTCCGGAACAGCTCTATTCTTCTAAGCGAGATGCTATTCAACAAGAAATATTCACTGAAACTCAAATGATTGTTGAAGATCAGTACATACAATTGAATGAGATTCTAGTAAGAGATGTTACGCTACCTCCAACTATTCGAGAAGCTATTGAAAAGAAGCTAAAGCAAGAGCAAGAAACGTTAGAATATGAATTTCGACTTGTTACTGCTGAAAAGGAGGCTGAACGTCAACGCATAGAAGCTCGTGGAAAAGCTGACGCGAATCGTATTTTAAGTGCCTCGTTGACTGATAAAATTTTGCAAGACAAAGGAATTGACGCTACTATCAAACTTTCGGAATCGCCAAATAGTAAGGTAATTGTCGTAGGATCAGGTGATAGCGGATTACCCCTAATTCTTGGAAATAATTAAAATTTTGAAAGTCAAAATAGAAGCTTACTTTTGTCTTATGTTTTTACGTCATACACATCATCACATTTGCTCCACTCAGACGAGTTAATGGTGTTGTATATTATATTCACTAAAGGCCCGTTTGAA
>Ga0181569_10002945_pt1 | contig 13309 bp, 17 predicted proteins | sample 101ome_19_FD_132452 | JGI IMG/M metagenome (GOLD analysis project Ga0181569, IMG submission 132452) | Coastal salt marsh microbial communities from the Groves Creek Marsh, Skidaway Island, Georgia - 101405AT metaG (megahit assembly) | ecosystem: Environmental > Aquatic > Marine > Intertidal...
GCCACTTCGGACATTTCGGTTGCCGCCTCGACGGCGGCATCCGGCCCGTCGCTGGTGTCTCCAACGATCAGGTCCACCGGGCGTATGCTGACGTGTCCGTCCGACATCTGCAGCGCGATTTCCCATCCCCGGGCGATTCGTTCCGCCGCTTCGCGCATCTGCCCCGATTTCGGCAGCATCAGCCCGACCCGGAAAGGCGGAGGCCCGCCGGGTTTGCGCTGGACCGTTTTGAACGCGTTCTCGGCGTCCTGGATCAGACGATCCAGAAACTCCAACGCGTTTGCGTTGGCGACGCCCGGGAAGGCGGCCAACAGCGCGACAAAGGCGGCAAGACGGACGTATCGACGCATGAACGATCTCCTCCGACTGTTGAATACCTTTTGGGTTAACAAACCCTTGCGCGGCTGATACCGTCCGCGCCGCATGACGACCCCGACTATCCCCGTTTCCGGGATTTCCGATCCCCCTGACGACGTTGCCGGTGCCACTTGGCTCGACGTGCGCGGTCGCCCCATTTTCGGCGTTTGGCGCACCCCGCCGCAGGACGGCAGGCCGGCGCTGGTATTTCTCCATGACGGTCTCGGCAGCGTCGGAACCATGCGGAAGTTTCCGGAACAGACGGGAACAGAAACGGGGCTTCCTGCCTTTGTTTTCGACCGGCTGGGGTATGGCCGGTCGGACCGGGAAGAGGAATTTCCCGCCGATTTCATGGGGGAGGCCGCGGATTTTCTGGAAGACGTACTCGCCGCCGCCGACATTGACGACTGCGTGCTGGTCGGCCATTCGGACGGCGGTACGGTTGCTTTGCTTCACGGGGCGCGATACCGGGGCCGGGTGCGGGCGATCGTCACCATCGCCGCCCATGTGCGGCGCGACGAGCTGACCTACGGGCAGGTGCTGCGGCACAACGAGATGTACCGCGAAGGCGATATCCCGGAATGGATGACGCGGTTTCATGGGGACAACGCGGCGCATCTTCTGAAATGCTGGACCGAGGTATGGCAGAAGACGCTTTACGATTCCTGGGATATCTCGGACGAAATCGCAACGATCCAGGCACCGCTGATGTCGCTGCAGGGATCCGAAGACGCCTACGGCCTGCCGAGTCAGCTGGAAAGCATCGCCAGGGCTGTGCCCCATGCCAGGACGGAGATGATCGACGGGCTCGGCCATTTTCCGCAACTGGAGGATCCCGTGCAGATTGTCGCGCGAATCAAAGACTTCCTCGAACCGTATTGCCGGTGAAACCTGCCGCCCCTATAACCCGGCCCATGCCCTACACTCCCGATTATCCGTTTCCCAAGCTGGACTACGGCGAAACGCTCGAGGTCGCATCCGGTATCCATTGGGTGCGCATGCCGCTGCCGTTTGCGCTGAACCACATCAATCTCTGGCTGCTCAAGGACGGCGATGGCTGGACGGTCGTCGATACCGGATACAACGTCGAAAACATCCGGGATATCTGGAAAGACGCGATCGGCCGGATAACCGGCGGCGCACCGATCAGGCGGACAATCGTGACGCATTTCCATCCCGATCATATGGGTCTCGCCGGATGGTTCGAGGAGCAGCACGGCGCGCCGGTCTGGATGACCTACACCGAATGGCTTCAGGCCCATGTCGCGGTGTCGGAAACGGTCACGCACAATTTTGACCGCTGGATCGAATTCTACCGCGATAACGGCGCGCCAGATGACATGACCGTTGGTTTCAAGGAAGTGCGCGAGGCATTCCACGATCCATGGTACCGTTTGCCGGAAACCGTCCGCCGCATTCAGGACAATGAAGAAATCGACATTGACGGCCGGAAATGGCAGGTGATCACCGGGGGCGGGCACAGCCATGAGCACGCCTCTCTGTGGTGTCCGGATATGAACGTGCTGATTTCCGGCGACCAGATCCTGCCGCGCATCAGTTCGAACATCAGTCTCTGGTACACCGAACCGGACGGCGACCCGCTGCGGCACTATTTCGAAAGTTTCGACAAATTTCGCCATCTGCCGGAAGACGCGCTGGTGCTGCCGTCGCACGACTACCCGTTCAGGGGAGTGCATGGTCGGCTGAAGGATTTGCGGGCGCATCACCAGACCCGGCTCGATGCCGCGTTTGAATTCTGCAAGGAACCGCAGACGGCGACCGACGTCATCCCGTCTCTGTTCAGCCGAGAGATCGGCGTGTTCGAATTCGGCTTCGCGATCGGGGAAACGCTGGCGCATCTGAACTATCTGGTTAGTGACGGTTCGCTGGAACGGCGCAGGGACGACGACGGCGTTATTCGGTACCGCCGCGCCGCCTGACGCGATGCATCCCGAAATCGGACAGACTGCGGAGATTGCGACAAAGGTTACCGACGCCTTGTCTGCCGAAACGCTCGGAAATCCGGGCGTGAACGTGTTGGCGACGCCCTGTCTCGCCGCATTGTGCGATGACGCTGCCGCCGAAGCATGCGGCGCAGGGGCTACGCGTCGCATGCGGGTGGATATCCGGCACCTTGCCGCGACGGCGATCGGCGACGAAGTTCGTATCTCGGCGGAAATCGTATCGACGGATGGGATATTGGTTGTCTGCCGGGTCAATGGACGGGATTCGAACGGAGAGATCGTCAGTGGCCATGTCAGCCGGGCGCTCGTCTGATGCCCGAGTACCGAACCGGTCTGATGGGGCGTCAGTTGTTTCCCCTAATGGAAACCGATTTCGATGATGCCGGGCTTTCGGTTGTGTCCCTGCATCTCGCCTGCGAGATGGCCTGCCACAACATTCTCGTCGCGCATTACGACAGCGACGATGCCAGTGTCGGTATTCACAACGATATATGGTTTTGGGGCGACGCCGAGCCCGGATCGTTTCTCGAAGCGGAAGCCGTGATCTCCGAGATCGACAGAAAACGTGTCGTTTTCAACGTATATGTCCGTTCGGGCGTGACAGAAATTGCGCGCGGCCTGCATGAACGCTTGCTCGTATCCAGGACCGCCTTCATGGAGGCGATCGCGGACAAGTGATCCCTTTACACTCGAATTTGCATCCGTCGCTGACTCCGGCCTAAAATGTCGCCGACGGTTTCGTTGAAAAACATATATTCCCCAAGGGAGGGTTTCATGAAGTTCAAGACTGCAATTGTGTCCACGGTGGCGCTCGGCGCGGCGATGGCTCTGGCACCGGCGGCGTCCGCACAGACGGTGATGAAAATCGGCTTTGCGACTATTAACGACGGACAGCACAAATCAGCGCTGTGGATTGAGAAGGAAGTCGAGAAGCGCACTGGCGGTTCGATCGACGTGCAGGTCTACCCGGCCGCGCAGCTCGGCAAGATTCCGCGCCAGATCGAAGGCGTGCTTTTCGGAACGCAGGAAGCGTTCATTTCACCGCCCGGTTTCTTTAAGGGGCTGAATCCCGCGTTCGCAGCGCCCGATGCGCCGGGTCTGTTCGACAGCTTCGCGCATCAGACGAAGACGCTGAACGATCCCAGCGTGCGTGACAAGTTCCTGGGGCTTGCTACCTCGAAGGGCGTTACCGGCCTCTATATCTCCGCAGCCGGCGCTTCCGCGCTGGCCATGCGTGACCCCGTTCGTACGCTTTCGGACGTCAAGGGCAAGAAAATCCGCGTTCTCGCCTCGCCGATGGAAGTTGCCATCATGCGCGAACTCGGAGCGGCAGGAACGCCGATGGCCTATTCCGAAGTGCTTCCGGCCATTCAGCGCCGGGTTCTTGATGGTGCCAGTTCGGCCATCACCGTGATGGGACCCTCCAAGTTCTACACGGCGGCGAAATACATCACGCCGACGAATATCACCCACATCCCGACCGGAATGTGGACCAATGCGAAATTCCTCGCCAAGCTTTCCGACAAGGAACGTGAGATCGTCAAGCAAGTCGGCAAGGAAGTCGCGCCCGTCGCAAACAAGTGGTCGGAAGACGACACCAAGACGTGGGAAAAGAAATGGGGCGAAGAGGGCGGCACGGTCGTGCGCCTGAAAGAGGAAGAGCGCCTGGCGGCGATCGCCAAGCTGCGCCCGCTGGAAAAAATCTTCCTTGACGATCCCAAGGTCGCGCCGATGTACAAGCTGATCAAGGCGGCGGCCGAGAAGAACCGGTAAGAAAACCCCTCCAAGAAATACGCAAAAGGGCCGGTCTGAGACCGGCCCTTTTTTTGTTTCCCCGTCATACAGAAGCTATTTTCCCTTGAAGACGGGCTTGCGCTTTTCGCGCAACGCGTTGATGCCTTCCTGATGGTCTTCCGTGATGTTCGACTTCGATTCCAGCGACAGGGAATAATCGAGATTCGCCGACACAATCTGTTTTAGCGGGGCGTTGATAGCTTCTTTCGTCCACTGGATGGCACGGATCGCGCCGTTGGCGAGCTGGTCGGCGAAATCGTCGACCACCTTGTCCAGTTCGTCCGCCGGAACGCAGCGGTTGATCAGCCCCATATCGGCGGCACGCTGAGCGGTGATCATCTCACCGGTGTAGAGAAATTCGCGCGCGCGGGCGAAACCGATCAGATACGGCCATATGCCGCTGCCGCCATCGCCCGCGGTCAGTCCGACCTTCACATGCGGGTCGCCGATGCGTGCCGTATCGGCGGCCATGATGATATCGCAGTAGAGCGCCAGCGTGGCGCCGAGGCCGGCCGCAGCTCCGTTCAGTTTGGCGATGACCGGCTGGCGGCAATCCAGGATCGACATCATCGACCGTTTTCCTTCTTCCGACAGGGTTTCCCAGCCCCACGGATCGTCGATAAGTTCCTGCAGCCAATCGGCGTCGCCACCGGCGCAGAACGCCCGTCCGGCGCCCGTCAGGATGACGATATCGACCGACCGGTCGCGGTTGATGTCCTCGAATACGTGGGACAGTTCCACATGCATGGCACCGTCGATGGCATTCAGTTTTTCCGGCCGGTTCAGCGTTACCGTCAGGACGCGGTCGCGCTTATCGAACAGAAGCGTTTCGTATTTTTCGTAATCCATTTTTTGTTTCCTTATTCAAGCCAAATGGTGAATTCATCTACATCGACCCGGTCGGGCTGGAAAAGGTTTACCGGGGCATCTTCGACCGGCCAGCCAATGCTCATGCCTCCGATCAGGGTAAAATCGTCGCCGATGTCGAACATGTTGTGGGCGACATGGGGGAATTCACCCAGTGCGCCCTGCGCGATAGTCGACAGGCCCCAACCGCGCGCGGCAATGGAAATCGACTGGATAAACGTGCCGTAATCCAGCCAGGAGCCGTGCTCGAGATCCGACGGGATCCAGAACAGAAGGCCGGTCGCCGCTCCGAAGAATTTAAAGTTGCTGACGAAGGCGTCATGCCGGGCTTCGCGGTCGTCGCGGGCAATGCCCATGGCGCCGTATAGTCCGAACCCGCAGGCGCGCCGCCGGGCCAGAAACGGCTCCCGCCATTCCGGGGCGTAATAGTGATATTCCATCTCGCGCGCTTCGCCGTTCTGCTCTGCTGCGAGCACTGCGTCCGTGTATCTTTGGCGGGCATCGCCGTTCAGTACGTGCACTTTCCACGGCTGAATGTTGGAACCCGACGGTGCCCAGCGTGCGGCTTCCAGAACGCGGCGCATCAGATCGTCGGGAACCGGCCGGTCTTCGAAAGCACGAATGGACCGCCGCGAAACCAGTGCGTCTTCGGCATGCATGTCCGGCCGCGGAATGCCAGGGTCTGTCATCTCGCCGATACGTTGACGCAGCGCTTCATCCGCCGCCATCAGCGGCAGGGCAGGGTGATCGGCCATATCGGGCTCCTCAATCGGTCAATCGTCGACGGATGGGGCCGGCGGCAGCTTTCCCCGCCATTTGATCCAGTTGAAGCTGGTGTCGCATCCGCGGCAGCGGAACATGACCTCGGACGCAGCTCCGCCGAACAGGGATATGACCTCCAGGTCGTCGGAGTTGCATTCCGGGCAGGTGACGCCCTCGAAGTCGGGATCGCCCGAATGCAGATCGCGTTGACGGGCGGCGTAGCCGCCCGTATCCCGACCGATCCGCGCCACGGTGCGATCCTCGGTGTCGTCAGTGGGCAAGTTCCGCGTCCTTGAACCGGACGACCTCGAACAGTCCGTCCGGCATGGGGCCGAACCGGCGCGCATCAGTCCGCCAGTCCTTGGCGAATTTGACGGATTTTTCCTGTTCCAGATCGGCGCCAAGCAGTTTTTCAGCTGTGGCGGTTTCCTTGACGAAGGCGTCGCGCAGTTTTTTCAGCGGAACGTCGCGAATGCCGGCCTCGTGAACCGGATCCTTGCCGCGCGCCGGGCCGAACCACTGAAGCGCAAGCGGGAAGCGGTGGGCAAACGCCTTCTGGAACAGGGTAGTCTGTTTTTTGCCCTCGCCGATGATCTGGAACCAGCCTTGCGAATATTTCAGGTGGAAATAGGTTTCTTCGCCGATTTTTTTGGCGATGCCGGCGACGGCCCTGTCTTCGTGTTTCAGGAAGCCGGATGCGAGCATCCATGTGGACAGCTCCGCCAGCCATGTCGACACGATGAAGTCTTCCCAGCCTGTAGGCGCTTCATCCAGAAGGTTGGATGAACGGATTTCATCGGGCCCACGGCCGCGTTCCAGGTATTCGTAGTTGTGGCCGTGCGCGGCGAGGTACTGGTAGATCGCCCGTGTGTGGCCGTAATTCGATGTGCACATGCCGAGAATTGCGGCGAAGTCGGGCAACGAACGCCCGTTCATGGTGCATTCCGCGTACCAGTTGCCTAGCACCAACTTGGTATCAGCGATGGCGAGCAGATCGTTTTCAAAATTTTCATTCAGCCTGGAGCCGGGGTTGCCGGGTGTATATGCCATTGTCCTGTTCCTGTATCCTTTTTCCCTCAGCCCATCTTGATCTTGGCTGACTTGCCTTCTTCGGTGACGGTGATGATTGATTCCAGCGGCACCACGCACATTTCCTTCCACTTGTGCTGGTCGTAGATATACCAGGCGCGCACCTGCGCCAGTTGATCGTTTGGAGCTTCGACCGATCCCACATGGGCGAGATCAGATTGCGAATTCTTACGAGCGAAGACCTCGTAATATTTCGGCTCCATGCCACCGCGTTCGCGCTTCTGGTCTATCTTTTTCTTGGATTTTAATTTCGTCGCCATTTTCGGCTCCCTTTTTTCATACCTGTATGCCATTGGCGCGCATCATGTCCTGAACCTCCGGTTCGATCATGTCGCGCGACCAGGGCAGGTGCCACCCTTCTTCAACCATGACCTTGGATACACCGGGCACGGCCAGCACGGCTTCGCGCACGTTTTCACGCAGCATGCCGGCACCAGGGCACCCCATGCAGGGAATGCAAACCTGTATGGAGACGGTGCCGTCATCGGCGATGTTGACTTCGCGCAGCATTCCCATGCGGCGCAGACTGACAGGCACGTGCGGGTCATGCACTGCTTCCAACGCTTTCACGATGTCATCTTTGGATGGCAGGGTTGTTACTTCGGTCATGTCTATCGCTTTCCGGCGGCGGCGTTTCCGCCGCCGCGCGCAACGGGTCAGCCCTCTACCAGAGGTCTTTGCCCCATTCTTCCGAGATGACGCGGGCGATAGACGGCACCTTGTGCTTCGATCCCTTTTTCCAGACCTTGAGTTGTTCTTCCCAGGTGATCTGGCGGTCGTAATCCCATTCCCGCTTTTCCTCGTCGAGATAGATCGGCGGTTCGTAGTCGAGCACGTACTGGCCGGTTTCCTCGTCAAAATGAGCCGGCACCTTGATGCCGACATCTTCCGAGAAGGGCACCACGCGCGACAGCCATTTTTGGCGCATTTCGTCGTTAGACGCGCCGCGAATGCGATAAGTCAGCTGGTCTGTCCGCGTTTTGCGGGCATCCGGCATGCCAAACCACGCGGTGCAGAGCGGGAAATAGAAATCCACGGTTTCCTGCACGCGTCTGCGGCTTTCTTCCGAATGGTTCCAGAAAAATCGCGTCCAGCGTTCGCCATGGCTGACGTGGAATGTTTCTTCGTAGTTCACTTTGCGCAGCGACCGAGCGAACGGCGCGTAGGAGCAGTTCTCTTCCAGATCGACAGTGGTGATATAGCCAGCGCGGTCACCGTAACACATGGATACCACGGATTCGATGTAGTCTTCATGCGGGAATTCCAACATCTGGAATGTCCGCCATTCTTCCGGGTCGCGCTCGAACAGGAACTTGTGGGTGTCGTAGCCGAAATCTTCCAGAATCCGGTACATCATTTGGGCATGGCCGAGTTCGTCCTGACAGGCGGCGGCGATGGCGATCTTGTCTTCCAGCGTCGGGGACGTCTTGATGGCGGGCGAATAGGTAGGCAGCGTCACCACCTCCAGGTCGGCCGCGATATGAACCGTGTTGACCAGAACGTTCTTGTAACGCTCGGTCATTTCTTCCACGTCTTCGAGCTGATAGCCCGTTGCGACCTTCTCCTGAAGGGCGCGTTCGCGCGGATCTTCCTGTATGTCTTTGATAGCCGTTGCCATGGTCGTTTTGCCTCTCTTCTGGTCAAGTAGTTGAGTAATTGATGGAATATAATTAGGACGTGATATTCGCCGAATCTAGGCAGCGGCCACCCCGTCGAAGACGAAATCGCGAAAAGCGCGGGCGAAATCCTGGCCTTTCAGATCGCCGCCCCGCATATACCATTCCACATAACATCCTTTATTGGTCGCCATGATGACGCTGGCGAGTTCGTCAGCGCCGATTCCCTTGCGGAAAACGCCGCTTTTCTGTCCGGAACTCACGGTCTCCCGCAGGGCATCCTCCATGCGCGCCATCAGTTCGATCAACCGCTGTTCGATCTCGTCGCCCGATCCGTTGAATTCGGCGCTCATCAGAATGGCCAGCAGCATGTATTCGGTTTTTTCCGCGCCGATGACCGACTGCGACCGGATGAATGCATTCAGCCGGTCTTTCGGGTCGCCGCCCGCCGCGTTCATCGCCGCGAGCGTAGGTTCCACCGTTAGTTCCTCGGTCCGGTCGAGCAGGGCCTTCAGAACGTTCGCCTTGCTCTTGAAATAGAAGTAGACGGCCCCCTTGGTGAGTCCCGCCGCCTGCGCGATCTCTTCGACCGTCGTCGCATGATACCCCTGCGTGATGAACAAAGTCAGCGCCTTGCCGAGCAATGCCTCGATACTGGCCGCGCGTTGCTCGCGTTTGGTCGACGGGCGATCCCGGTCGGTCGTAACATCGAGATTGTGCGTTTGCGTATCCATAAAACCGCATTTTTACATACTGATTGGACAGTATTTTGTTTTAGCCTGTTTTTCAACCGGCGGAATGGCAACGGGCCATGCAAATTTGAAGGGTGGCCGGCGTTGCAGGGGCACCGGGCATGTCGATCCATTCTTGATCTGATCCGGCGCAGAGTTAGAATAGTGTTATGAACATATCGAGCAAAAATCAACCATCCGAAAAAACAGAATGGTCAAACCGGAATACCTTCTGATTGGAGCCCTGCTTCTGATCGGCGCTCTGGCCGTGCCGGCAATGCAGAATGTGTATTTGGTGCAGTCCTTCGTTCTCTCGATCTGTTCGGGCCTTGGCATTCAGTAATTTTCTCCGGACCGGCCGGGTTCCAGTCCGTTGCGGGCACTTGGCGGTTCATAACACTGCGCCCGGACGGATTGGCTGTCGGGCATACCGGCGGCGCCAATGCGCCGGCAATCGAAGCCTTTGCCGAATGCTACGTGAAGGCCGGGCCCGAACACGATTACCTTTACTTCATGCCGGACGAGGCCCGGCTGAAATAAAAAGCCGGACCGCGGCTCGGGGCCGGGTCCGGCTCTGGTTGTCTGTGTGGTGTCCAGGTCAGACGCCCGGGCGTTCGAAGCTCTTGTCCAAATGACCTTTGCCTTCGAGATCCCCCTTTTCGAATAGCCAGCTGTAACCCCCTTCCGGATTGGTCAGAATCTCCCAGCAATTGTTATCCCGGTCCCAGAAGAAAAAGCTGTATGTGCCATGCTGCAGAAGCGGCTTGCTGATCTTGTGCAGGCCCCATTTATCTTTCTGCTCCATCACGGTCTCATATGCCTTGTCGACTTCTTCCTGTGTCTCGACGTCAAGACCGTTGTGGTTGAGCATCGGCATTTCTTCTTCTTCGCGATTTTTCTGCTCGACCACGGCAATGGTATTTGCACCGCCGAGACGGATCAGGAGCGAGATCGGGCTGGTGCGGACGACCTCAAGACCGAGAAATTCGGTATAGAATTCCCGCGCCTCTTCCAGGTTTTTCGATTCCAGCGTACCGTGCGACAGAAATTTCAGTTTTAGCGCCGGATCCTTGGCGGTCTCTACGACTGGTGCTTCCATGGTGTTTCCTTTCCCTTCGGTTCTTCTCGTGTCGGCTTCCCTGTTGGGCGATAGCCTACGATAACACTCGGTCGTGTAGAAACGGAAATATGGGCGGATATCTAGATGATCGCCCGCTTCCGGGTGCTTCTATCCCGTATCTGACGCGACGGATAGTTGCCTGCCTGCTCGGCCCGTTGAGCCCTGTCTTTCAGAAAGCGACCTGACGCCCGATATGTGGCGCATCCTCTACATCATGAATATCGTCAGCCATCACAATCAGATCGAGCTGCTGCAGGCCAAGGGGATGAATTCGACCACCCTTTCGCGGAAGATCGATCGCCTGACCCCATTCGCTGGGGACATGCATGCCGGTGCGGTCAAGGAGTTCAATACCGATGAAGTGCCCGTGCAGAAGTCTGTTCCGCGTCGTCTATACGTCACGCTCGTGAACGAAACCGGAAAAACTAGCTGCCTTCGCGGCGCCATGCCCAGACCAGTGCGCCGAGCCCCAACAGCAGAACCAGGAACGCCGGAAGTAAAGGCGTTTGTCGGACGCTGGCGACCCGGAAATCGCGGTTGGATACGACACCCATCCATCCGGATCCCGAATGGTTACGATCCGCGCTGACCCGTCTAAGATTGGGCAGCCCATCCGAAAGCCAACCTATGCCGCCCCCAGACGCAGAGGCGAGCGGCGCAAGTTTTTCCTCGGATGCACGCATGTCGCCGAACTCCTTGGGGTTCAGGTTACCGACAGCCGTCACTGCGGTCCGGTTACCGTCATCGAGCCGGTAAATGCCTACTTCCTCCGCCGGAACCGTAGCCCGGGCCCGCCCGCCGATGCCTTTTGTCAGCGTCACTGTCTTCTGTACGCCAGACGGCAGCGTTACCTCGACAGGAGGATGGGAATCTTCGACGCTGCGCCGGATGATGGCGAGGTTCTGGCCCTCCACCACAGCACGCAGATCTTCCTCTTCGAGTTCCGGTTCCTTCATCAGCCAGTGCGCCAGACGGCGGAGTATTTCCGAGTGCGGGCCGCCGTCTTCGAACCCGCGGGCCCACAACCAGATATGATCGCTGAGCAGCTGGGCGACCCGTCCTTCGCCAACCCGGTCGAGGATCAGCAGCGGCTTGCCGTCGACGCCCTCCATCAGGGTGTGTCCCCGGCTCCGGGTTGCTTCGATCTGGCGGAACCAGCGCCCCCATCGCGGCACGGCGTCGTCGGCGCCGGCGAGATCCGCCGTCACCGGGTGCCGGTTGCCGCTTTGCGTGATTTTGGGGCGCAGTCCCTGTTCGATCACGTTGCCCGTCGGCGCGCCCGGCAGAATATCGCCCAGCGCGGTTTGCGACAGGCTGACCTGGGTCGCGAAGGCCGGGCCCGCCGCGGTCAGGACCGCGCCGCCTTCTTCGATATAGCTCACGATATTTTCAAGATAGAGCCCCGGCAGCACGCCGCGCCGGCGGTAGCGATCGAAGATAATCAGATCGAACTCGTTGATCTTGACCTCGAACAGTTCCCGGATCGGGAACGCGATCAGCGACAATTCGCGGACCGGCGTCGCGTCCTGTTTTTCCGGCGGCCGCAGGATTGTGAAATGAACGAGGTCGACGGACGGGTCGGCCTTGAGGAAATTGCGCCATACCCGTTCGCCCGGATGCGGCTGACCGGATACCAGAAGGACGCGCAACCGTTCCCGCACTCCATTCACCTGCACGACGGCGCGATTGTTCTTGTTGGTGATCTCTCCGGGCAGCGCTTCGACTTCAAGCTGCAGTATGTTTGCGCCCGCATGATCGATGTCCAGCACAATGCCGTGCGGCCGCCCGACCGGGACGGTCGCCACCCGGTCGGGCTTGCCATGCTGGACGATGGTTACCCGGGCACTGCCCCCCGATCCGTTATGGTCGCGCACCAGGATCTCGATATCGACCGGCTTGCCCACCAGTCCGAACTTCGGTGCATTGTTGACCATCAGCTGCCGGTCCTTTTCGTTCCGTTCGCCGGTCAGAAGCGTGTGGATCGGTCCCGGGACCGGCACGGCTTCGTTCCGAACGGGCGCATCGTGGACCTGTCCGTCGGTGATCAGAAACGTACCGCCGATGCGATTGCGCGGCACATTGGCAAATGCGCGTTGCGCTGCGTCGAACAGCCGCGTCCCGTCGATCCGGTCCTGCGAATTTTCCGCGCGGGCCCCGGCTCTGACAATCCGAACATCCACGCCGCGCATGCGTCCGAGCCGATCCGTCAGCGTCTGCACGGCCTCTGCCGTCTGCGCGCCCCGGTCGCCGATCCGCTGCGAGGCGGACTCATCGACGACAATGGCGACGACGTCTTCGTTCGGGATGCGTTCCTGATCGACCAGCACCGGGTTGGTCATTGCCCCCAGCAGTACCGCGGCGCCGCCCAGCCGCCACCACGTGCCGCGCGCTTTGCACCAGGCGCCGAGCGCCGCCAAAAGAAGAACGATGATGCCGAGCGCCGCCAGAAAGGCCCAGTCGAACATCGGTGCGAAAGTGATGCTCAACATATTATTGCCCCAGCCGGTCGATAATGGCGGGAACGTGGACCTGATCCGTTTTGTAATTGCCGGTCAGCGCGTACATCACCCAGTTGACGCCGAAACGGTAGGCCATCTCCCGCTGCCGCTCGCCACCGGGTACCACCGCGGCCATCGGCCGTCCCAGGCTGTCGACGGCCCAGGCGCCGGCCCAGTCGTTGGCGCCGATGATGACCGAAGACACGCCGTCGTTATGCCGGCCGCCCAGTCGTTCCACCCACACCGGGCCGCCCGCCCAGCGGCCCGGAAAATCGCGTAGCAGATAGAACGCCTTGGTCAGGACGTGATCCTTTGGCGTATGGGTCAGGGCAGGGACGTCAAGTCCACGCATCAGGCGCCGCAGATGCAGGCCGGCCGCACCGACGCTGCCCGTACTGTCCGATGAAAAACCGCCCCGTTCGCGCGTATCGAACAGGATGGTGCCGCCGGTTTTGAGGAACTGGTTCAGTTTGCGCCGCGCCTTCTCCGATAACAAAGGCTGACGAGGCGA
>Ga0181569_10002953_pt1 | contig 13299 bp, 10 predicted proteins | sample 101ome_19_FD_132452 | JGI IMG/M metagenome (GOLD analysis project Ga0181569, IMG submission 132452) | Coastal salt marsh microbial communities from the Groves Creek Marsh, Skidaway Island, Georgia - 101405AT metaG (megahit assembly) | ecosystem: Environmental > Aquatic > Marine > Intertidal...
TATACGTTTATCCTGGTACAATAACGTCACCTCAGATTCAAGAAGCTTTAATTAGAGGTATGGTGGATAGAAATGGTGAGTGCGCGCCGTCTCCGGATCCGGTAGGTACTTTTGAAGATCCAGCTAATGCGAATTATTACCACAATATTTTAGATGATGGGCTAACAGATAGTTCCGCAGTTAGTATCCTGTTAAATGAAGCATAAATACCAAGACGTATAAAAATTATTAGCGAGTATATGCTTACTCCAAGGAGACTTTGATGAAGAAATTAACTTCAGGTGGTGAAGGTAAAACTTTTTTCAAAAGTGAAACCGATGTGGATAGAGGTAAAACTACTTCGTCCGTAGTATTTCAGAACGAAAATAGTTATTTTGAATATACCCCAGATTCCGCTGACGCGTCGGGTATTCGAACTGTAATTACTTTATTGCCTGACTTAATCAATTATGATGTAACCTATCCTTATATCCCATCTTTCTCTGAATCCAATTTAACTAAAATCTATCTTCAACCGTTCTCGCAAATTGCTATTTACGATGAGCAAATTACAGATGAGAATAGGATATTGCAGATTGTTAAGGGAATGAGGGTAAAAGCTGGAACCTTTGACACTTATGATGAAAACCCTCCTTTAAATATTTCTGAATCTTTACTGGTTAAAAAAGAACCGAGACCTTGGTCATTCTCAAATTGGCAAAATGATAATGTTGAAACGTACACCAACTATATTGACAGATCGTATCCGTATTTAGTTGCGAGCCGATTTGCAAGCTTTGCGACAGACAGTCAGAACAACACCTATGCGATTTGGTACGGAACGGTAAACCATACTGAAAGGTTTATACTTTATAAATTAGATCCCCAGGGTAATCTTTTAGCCGAAAAGGTTTTAAACAACTGGCAAGCCTTAGGTTTAGTATATGAAGACTCTGATGTTTTTACCTATAGCTACCAGCAGGAAAAACCGTCAGTAGAAAAAACTCCTTATTCTATATCATGGGATAGTTCAGACTACAATGATGGATGGTGGCACTATTTCGATAAATCTAGTAACAAGTATCAAAGAAGCTTCACTTGGGTGGGTACGATTCAATATGGCCTTAATGAGGATCCCGATGTAGTAGCAGAAAGAGGAACTTCTCCTCATTTGGCAGGAAGTCATTTCGGTGTTGGTGATTTTAAAGATTCTGAAAAAACAGATATCGAAATGTTCAAAGATATTCTAAAGAACAGTCTTCCTACGAACTTCGGCGTTTCTAAAAATAAAAATGACGGTGGTCTAAAAACTGTCTGGGACACTGATGTATCTTTCGGAACTATTAATCCGAAAATAAAAATTAATTCTCGCGATGAAATCTTTATTAGTGCAGATATTAGTCGGTGGCATATTGGGACTGTATTAATAAAATTAAATACCGATCTAGAAGAAATCTGGACCAAAAGGATTCATTCTTGGAAATACAACTATCCTATGATAGCCGGTATAGGTTCAGGCCTTGACCATTACGGATTTAATAGCATCGAAATACCTTATCTGAATACTCCGTGGGATATTACCAATGGCGGGGCAGAATACGTTTACGATAGTAATGGTAATAAGTTTATTCGAAGTGTGAATGATGTTTTATATGGAAACTCTTCTTATGAAGGGATAACCGTACCAGCAGTTGGTCCCTTCTTCTTAGACTTAGAGTATGCTCGTAAGAACCCTCATCCATTCTTCGACTCAAGCGAGATCAATTTTGCATATGAATTTAGTAACCAGCTTCTGATAACCACGGACCGCCGCGGCGGCGATCAAGATGACAAACCATGGTATTGGCCGTTAAAGGGATTCGATGATTCTACCGGATTTAATACGGCATACGGCGGGTTTGACTCATCTTTCGATATTACTCGAAAATTAGGAATACCTAAGTTCAATCGAAATGGCGAAATACCATTTGAGGATAACGGGTTTTTATCTCTTGCTGGTAGTTCAAGATTAGATGACGCTGCACTTTTATCCGACGGATCGATTGTACTAGTAGGCGGTACCAGTGGTTGGTTGGATAGTGATCATAGACAAGATGTAGCAGATCAACTTACTAGCACCGAATTTATTACCCATGAGGTTCTAGTAGCAAACGTTCATGATGGACCAAATCCGAGACCTATCTCTCAAGATCCTAATTTCTATGAAAGAATAAGATATAATTTAGCATTTGCTCAAACGACTATGCAAGAGCAGGCATATGATGAAGGCCAAATCGGTCTACAAGGGTTTCACCCTACGTCAAGTGTTCCTAGTAGTCCTTCTAATTATTATGATTCAGGTGATGTCAATTTTATAAGGAATGAAAATTACGTCGACCCGCCGTGGTTACCTAAACCATATGGATTCGTGGATAGAATGGTAGATTATAGGATTCACGGTGTACTGTATGATGACTCTGACTGGCTAAAAGGTATGGGTGTAGATCCCGATGGTGAACCGAGCTTAAGACAGCCATATTTCTTCCAGACTCCTATGTTAGGATTAGGTAACAGAGGCCACTGGTCTTTGATTAAACTTGACTCAAATGGTGATGTGGATTATTGGAGACTTTACCACTCAGGACAAGAATATTTTGACAGTCAGAATGACCATTTCCTCTTAGGTACAGAAAGCCCCCCTGAATATGATAATGTGGATCCTTCTGACCGTCACAGATATTATAATCACGTTTATGGTATGAGAGGATCTAATGGGGGAATTAGTAACCAATTAAGACTCGGACGTCCGAAAGGTTCAACTTTCGGTTATGAAGATTCCGCATTACCGTCTTCTGGTAATAACTGGTTAGCTGAAAGACCTCTCAGTGGAAGTGTTTCTGATATGGTAAAGGGCGTTTATCCTGTTAGAAGAAAAGAGAATAGAGCTCAGACTAATTCATTTATATCATATCAGTCTAAACCCTCGCGTATTATCGAACGTGACGGATATCTATATGTTATGAATTCTATCGTATATAGAACCTTGGATCATATAGGCCAAAATGCATGGATCATAAACCGTGCAGATGGAGATGGTGAAGCTGAGGATATTACTGATATTGCTGCAGCAGAGATAGTTAAGCTCGTAGAATCAAGTGGTGAGGTTGTGTGGACTCGCTATATCACTGGTGACGTAATTCCGACAGCCGATCAATACCAAACTTATGACAATAATACGAATCCAACGCAATTAAATTCTTACGGGGATCCAGTTTCGTTTATACCGATTCGATTTGAAATGTCGGCTGACGGACAACATCTATACTTGGTGGATCCTACTTCTTCAGCTAAGGGATTCATCGATGCAGGTAGCTTGCTTAGTTCTAATGGATTTACTAGATCTAATGCACCACTTATAGTTAAAATGGATATAGATGGTAATTTAATCAATTCCAAAATATATCATAACAAAAAGCTAAGAGGCACCGGACATGAAGGTGGTGTATCTCAGATTATACCTTTAGATAATAATGATATCGTGACAGTCAGTGAAGCGTTTATGCCGCTACCCTCTACTGCCCCGGATAACCTACCTCCTCCCGAGTATACTAGTGGTCATGACCTTGGATTAACTGTAGTTCTATGGGATTCTGATTTAACTCCTAAAGTTGGTATAAATATCAGTCACGGAGACGTCTTTGATGAAGATGAATATACGTGGTGGTATGACTATACTGAAAGAAATGCTTTCGGAAAAGATAACTCTGGAAATATAATTATTTCGGGAATGGCTGCAGATGACGATCTATACCAGGTTCTTAACGCACAACCGAACGGTTTTTATAGTCAACAAATATACAGGAACTTTATAACTAAATTACCCGTACAGCTTCTCGATCAAGTACAAAACGGATTTAATCAATATTGGGATCAAAGAGTTGATAGCGATAATCCGATCGGTGGAGCATCCTTAGGAATGTACATCTACTCTGCCGATTCAGCGGGAGATTACAATACTGTCTTCGAAACATATGACGGTAAGGTACATATGGACAGTGCAATCGATTGGATTAACTCAGTTCAGTTCTTCTTACCCGAGACCCGCACAAATAGGTATAAGATTAGAACTTTCTCTGAACAAAGTACTATCGGAAAAGGTACAGGTAAACACGCAGCGATCGTTGATGATACCGGCAATTACGGACTAAGAGACTTCTCTGATGCAGTAAGACCTGGACATACTATGGATAAGTTTATCACTAAATTGTAATAACGGAAAAATAAAAACACATAAATAGTGATGTAACTTTTATAAGGGATTCACTATGGCTGTAAACTCCAGAGACGAATTAGTTGATTACTGTCTAAGAAAGCTCGGATCTCCTGTTATTGAGATCAACGTCGATCCTGATCAGGTTAGCGATCGTATCGACGAGGGTTTAGACAAATATCAGGAATTCCATTCCGACGCCACCGTCCGCATTTTCTTAAAACATCTTGTCACTTCAACTGACATAACCAATGGTTATATCACGCTTCCGAATGATACTATCTTCGTGAAAAGAATGTTTTCAAATGGTAGCGGATTCTCGAGTGGCAGAGGGATGTTCGATATTAAGTATCAAATGATTCTAAACGATATCGCATTCATGAACAGTTATGTAGGGGATCTTTCTTACTTTACTCAGATGCAGCAGTATTTAAGTCTACTTGATACTGCTATTAACGGTCTACCTCTTGTCACATTTAGTCGTAATCAGAATAGACTCTATATCCACGGAGACGATCTGGGAACGGACATTAAAGAGGGTGAATATATCGTAGTTGAAGCTGACCAAATTATTAATCCTGAAACCTATACATCAGTTTACGATGACATGTGGTTAAAGAAGTATGTCACTGCTTTAATTAAAAGACAGTGGGGATCGAACTTGATTAAGTTTGAGGGTATGCAGCTTCCAGGTGGTGTTACCTTAAACGGAAGACAACTATACGATGACGCAATTCAGGAGATAGAGAGATTAGAGGAAGAGCTTAGACTCACGTTTGAACTTCCTGTTGATTTCTTAGTGGGGTAATAAATGGCCACGAATCCTTATTTCTCCCAAGCGGTTAGATCCGAGCAAGGTCTTTACGAAGATATTGTGATCGAATCCCTGAAAATGTACGGGCAAAATATCTACTATCTTCCTCGTGACATTGTGAACGAGAACAAAGTTTTTGCAGAGGATGTACCGTCTACATTTAACTCTTCTTATGTTATAGAAATGTATATTGAAAACATAGAAGGGTTTGACGGAGAAGGAGATCTGTTTACACGATTCGGTGTAGAGATTCGAGATCAGGCTACCTTTATCGTATCAAGACGTAGATGGTCGCAGACAGTCGGCAGACCCGATAATGATATTACAGAGGATAGACCAAGAGAAGGTGACCTGATCTATCTTCCAATGACAAATAAGATCTTCCAGATCATGCACGTAGAGCACGAGCAGCCATTCTATCAACTTAGCAATCTACCAGTCTATAAATTACAGTGTGAGCTATTCGAATATAACGATGAACAGTTTGATACTGGCGTGCAGAATATTGACAGAGTAGAAAATACGGGATATACCTTATCACTTACACTTGCAGATAGCGACGGATCTTATATTGTAGGTGAAACTGTAACCCAGACACTTGCAAGTGGCGTAACTGTAAATGGTGAGGTTGTTTACTATAACGATTCAGACAATATCGTTAAACTAGCGCATATTGGTTCCGACGATGGTAACTATCATACCTTTACGAATGGTAGAATTACTGGAAGTGATTCTCTTGTCAGTCGCGTAGTCATATCACAAACTGATGAATATGCACAAAGAACTGCACAGAATGAAACGTTCCAAGCATCCAATCTATCCTTCCTTGACTTTTCTGAGGACAACCCATTCGGAGAACCTAGCTAATGTTAAAATTTAAAAAATACATTTCTGAAGGGATTAGTCTCAAATTGATCCGTGGAAAAGACATGGACGTTTTGAAAATGTGGGATACGAAAGAAAAAGGATGGGTTGAACTTAGAGGTAAACCTAATTTTGAAACTAAGTATGATCCAAAAGATCCGTTACATAAAGCGATTCGGATGCTGGGTAAATCTGCTAATATATCTGATTTCGTAAACGGTGACGAGGTGAACATTAATCCGAATCATCCTGATGCAAGAAAAGCTTTGAGAACAGTTAGAAGGTTAATGAAATAATGTTTGGAGCCCATTTTTATCATCAAAGGTTAAGGAAAGCCGTAGCGACATTCGGCTCACTTTTTAACAACCTTTACGTATTACGTAAGGATTCTAGTGGTAATGTAATCAGTACAGTACGGGTACCATTGTCGTACGCACCTAAGGATAAGTATCTCGAGCGTATTCGTGAGAACCCGGATCTCAACAATGATACATCAACAGCTATTAAACTGCCTCGTATGTCGTTCGAGATTACTAGCTTCCAGTATGACTCACAGAGACAAGTTCCTAAAACAAATAAGTTCGGGGTTATTGATACCAATACAAATAAAAAAGTTTTCTTTGCCGGTGTTCCATATAACATCTATTTCCAATTAAACATCTATGCAAAGAACCAAGATGATGCGCTGCAAATGGTTGAACAGATCATTCCATATTTCAGTCCGCAATATAGCGTTACAATTAGACCTTTTGAAAACTATTCTTCGATTAAAGAGGATGTTCCGATTACGATCATGTCATCTTCGTTTACTGATGATTTTGAAGGTGGTGTAGAAACTCGTAGAACGATCATATATACATTAGAATTTGAGATGAAAGCGATGTTCTATGGTCCAATAGGTGATCAGAGCATTATCCGTCAGACTCAAACGAACTTCTTTATACTTCGTCCAGGTGATCAAGATTCCGATGAAGCAGTCTCAAACGTATTCATAACTCCTGATCCTGTGGACGTCAACCCTGATTCTGATTTTGGATTCGATATTACTGTAATTGATAAAATAGGTTGAATATGGATGATTCTGATAAGCAAATACAAGATGACTTTGAACATTCGAGAAAGGTCTATCTTGATTTAATAGCGGTTGGCCAGGAAGCACTTCAGGGTATGCTGGATGTTGCTGATGAAACCCAACACCCACGGTCATTTGAAGTATTAGGTGGTTTAATAAAACACGTCAGCGATGTGAATGATAAACTTATGGATATTCATAAAAAGAAAAAAGATATCCAGAAAAAAGATCTTCCAGCATTACCAGCCGGTGGGCAGACTACAAATAATCTTTTTGTCGGTTCAACTGCTGAATTACAGAAGATGTTAGTATCTCAAAGAAAAGAATCTGAGAATATAATTGATATAAAAGAATACAAAAAAGATGAGTGACTCATATAATGGTAACGCCAACGTCAAAGCGGATGGTGTTATTCATAATTTTATCCAAGAGGAAATCGAAGAGTATATAAAATGTAGCAAAGATGCTTCCTACTTTGCTAAAACTTACTGTAAGGTAATCTCTCTTGATAAAGGTCTTGTTCCTTTTAACTTGTACCCTTATCAGGAAAAGATGTTCGATCATTTCAATGACAATAGATTTTCTATTGTTCTTGCATGTCGTCAGTCCGGTAAGTCTATCTCTTCTGTTGCTTATCTTCTATGGTACTCTATTTTTACTCCTGATAAGACTGTTGCAATCCTAGCGAACAAAGGCGACACCGCACGTGAGATGCTCGCACGCGTGACGCTCATGCTCGAGAATCTACCTTTTTTTCTACAGCCAGGTACAAGAGTTCTGAATAAAGGTTCTATCGAATTTTCGAATAACTCTCGTATTATCGCACGAGCAACTTCAGGTAGTTCTATTCGTGGTATGTCTGTTAACCTACTCTATCTCGACGAATTTGCATTCGTTGAACGTGCTACTGAATTCTATACTTCAACTTATCCAGTTGTATCAGCAGGTAAAGATACAAAGGTTATTATTACGTCCACAGCTAACGGTATTGGTAATCAGTTCCATAAGATCTGGGAAAGTGCTGTACAGGGAGTAAGTGAATATAAACCGTTCCGTGTCGACTGGTGGGATGTACCAGACCGTGATGAAGAATGGAAAAAGAAAACAATTAACAATACATCCCAGCTACAATTTGACCAGGAATTCGGTAATACATTCTTCGGTACCGGGGATACGCTGATTGCTGCTGACACTCTTATGTCGCTAAGAGCTATGCCTTATAAGATGAGAACTGCTGATGACGTTTTAATCTATGAGGAAGCAGAAAAGGGTCATGAATATATCATGATGGTAGATGTAGCAAAGGGAAGAGGTCTGGATTATTCTACGTTTAACGTAATCGATGTAACATGTAGACCTTGGAAACAGGTCGCAGTTTATCGAAACAATCTTATCTCTCCTATCCTCTTCCCCAATGTTATTTATAAGTACGCGAATTCTTACAATGAAGCTTTAGTGATTATTGAGAGTAATGATGCAGGACAATTAGTCTGTAACGGTCTTTATATGGATTTAGAATATGAAAATATGTTTGTTGAATCTGCAGTAAAAGCTAACTCTTTGGGTATTAACATGACCCGTAAAGTAAAAAGGATTGGATGTTCTGGATTTAAAGACGTACTTGAAAATAATAAATTAGAAATAGTAGACGAAAATACTATTTTAGAAATATCTACATTCGTTGCAAAAGGTCAATCATATGAAGCAAGTGACGGTAATCATGATGATTTGGTAATGAATTTTGTTCTATTTGGATATTTTATCAGTACAAGCTATTTTGCTGACTTAACTGATATTAATATTAAGCAAATGTTATTTGAGCAGAATATGAAAGAGATTGAAGACGACGTATTACCATTTGGATTTATATCAAACAGCCAGGACGAAATCGCAGCGGAAGAAGCTGCTTCGAAGGCTAACAACGGATGGGGTGAATGGGCATTAGACCCGTTTGATCGTAATTTTTGATTATTATAAATACAATTAGGTGAATATTCGTATTATGATAAAAACCCGTATAATTAAGGAGAAAATCCAATGGCATTAGGTATACCTTCATATTCTCCTGGTGTGCAGTTTAGAGAGATTGATATTACAGGATCAGTCGGCAACAATCCAACCTCTACAGCTGTTATTTCAGGAAATTTCAATTGGGGTCCGGTTGCAGTACCAGTCTTAGTCGGCGACGAAGAAGGCTTGGTTTCTACATTTTCCCGTCCCGATGAAAACAATACCGTGGATTTCCATAGCGCTTCCTATTTCTTAAAGTACTCAGACGGTCTTTATGTTATTCGCGAAGTAGATGGCGATTCCGCTTTATCCACAACGGCAAAGAATGCTCACGCAACTGTTGGCGTTACTACAATTTCATTCATCCCGAATAGAACAGCTTTTGATAATATTCTGGATACAATTGATAACTTTTCAGGCGACTCTGATGGTGACCCGGATCTTGAAAGAGGTCACTCACTCGTCGCTCGCTATCCAGGTGAAATCGGCAACAGCTTAGAGGTACAAGTTTGTAACTCACATGCGACAGACAGTTCTTTCGATAACTGGGAATATAAAAACACATTCGACGCTGCTCCTGGCACTTCTTCATACGTTGAAGAAAGAGACGGTTCAAACGACGAGATCCACGTGGTTGTCGTTGACAAGAATGGCAGAATCACTGGTACAAAGGGAACTGTCCTTGAAACGTATCCATTCGTTTCTCTTGCTAAAAATGCAAGAAAGCCAGATGGGTCTACAAACTACGTAGCAAATGTTATTAATGATCAGTCAAGCTATATCTATTGGGTATCTGCTGGTTCATCTCTAGCATTCGATTCTGATGAATGGGGCTTAGCTTCAAACATCGGCACAAATGCTACAGTAGGTGTAACGAAGAACTTTGGCGGTTCACTTAGCACTAAGACGTTTACGTTCAATGTTGGTGCTAACTCAGGTGCTCTATCAGTTTCTGACCATATTCGTGCATTCGATAGGGTCGAAGACGCAGAAACTACTGACGTAGATATTCTAGTCGCACCTGGCCTAACAGCTACAGATGATCAGAAAACAATGATCAACGACCTAGCATCTATTGCAGGATCTGTTCGTAGAGACGCAGTTGCAGTTTCCTCACCACCACGTAACACTATTGTTGGTACAAATGCTATTAATAGCAGTACGATCACAAATAACATCGTTTCATGGGCAAATAGCGTAACATCATCTTCATACGTACTCCTAGATAACAACTATCTCAAGGTGTATGATAAGTATAACGACAACTACATCCAGATTCCGGCTGCTTCTTCAACTGCTGGTCTTATGGCTGCTACTGATCGTGATGCTGCTCCATGGTATTCACCAGCTGGTTCACGCCGTGGTCTATATCTCGGTGTAACAGATCTTGCTTGGAATCCTGAGACGAAGACCAACAGAGACACACTTTATAAAGCAGGTGTCAACCCGATCGTTAATATAGTCGGTCAAGGTCCAACCCTATATGGTGATAAAACCAAACTCGGAAGACCAAGCGCATTCGATCGTGTCAACGTTCGTCGTCTATTCCTAAAGCTTGAAAAGGACATTACGGAATACGCGAAAAACCTTCTGTTTGAATTCAACGATGAATTCACAAGAGCAGAATTTGTTGGTGTTGTTGAACCGTATCTCAGAGACGTCAAAGCTCGTAGAGGTATCTACGACTACAAGATAGTCTGTGATGAAACAAATAACCCACCATCAGTCGTTGACGCTAACGAATTTATTGCAAGCATCTTCGTCAAGCCCGCCCGTTCAATTAACTACATCACTCTCAACTTTGTTGCAGTTAGATCCGGCGTGAGCTTCGAAGAAGTTGTTGGCACGGTATAATAGGAGACAACAACAATGGTTTTAAGCATTAGCGACTTTCAGAAAAACGTAAAGGGTGGCGGAGCAAGAGCGAACCTCTTTGTCGCCACTCTTAACAATCCAATCGGAGAGAAAACTTCCGAGGCTTCTCAGTTTTTGATAAAGACTGCAGAACTTCCAGGTTCAACAATTACACCTATCATCATTCCTTTCCGTGGTAGACAACTTAAGATCTCTGGGGATCGTACATTCGATCCATGGACAGTAACTGTTATCAACGATAACGAATTTACTATCCGTAAGGTTATGGAAGATTGGATGGCAGAGATGAACAACCACGAAGATAACCAAGGTGCAAACACTGGTTACTTTGCGGATATGTCAGTTGCTCAACTTGATAGAGGCGGCAATGAACTAGCTAAATATAATTTAGTTGGAGCTTGGCCTTCTGATCTTGGTCCAATTTCAGTATCATTCGATAACGAAAACCAGATCGAAGAGTATCAGGTTACCTTCCAGTATCAGTACTGGACAAGAGGAGGCGGTGTTGGAGCGCTTCCAGCTTCCAGCCCGGACAAGTTTGATCTTGGCGGTGGTAATTTCGGATAAATCCGATCTATTATGACGTTATAAATAAAAGGGAAGGGCTTAACGGCCCTTCCTAACCTACGTGATATCAAGGGCACTTTTATGGCAGATAATACAATTAAACTTTTCGGTTTTGAAATTAAAAGAGCCGGTAAAGAAGAAAAAAAATCTTTATCAATGGTACCGCCTACCGATACTGATGGAGCGGGATATGTAACTGCGTCTGCTTCGGGTCATTACGGTCAATATGTTGATATTGACGGCGATCAGGCAAAAGACAATCATCAATTAATTATGAAATATCGTGGTATTGCTATGCACCCAGAGGTTGACATGGCTATCGAAGAGATTCAAAATGAAGCGGTTTCTACCAGTGAACTAGAATCTTCAGTAAGTCTTTCCCTTGATAAGGTAGAAGCTTCAGATAAAATTAAAAAATTAATGACGGAAGAATTTGATTATATTACTTCCCTACTAAATTTCCAAGACAACGGACATGATATGTTCCGTAGATGGTATGTTGATGGACGTCTCGTTCACCATATCATTGTCGACCCATCGAACCTTAAGGCAGGTATTAAGGAACTTCGATTTATTGATTCTGCAAAAGTGAGAAAACTGAAAGAAATTAAGTATAAAAAAGATGAATCATCTGGTGCAAAGGTTGTTGACCAGGTTAATGAATACTACATCTATCAGGAAAAGCCCGGTAATCAACAGTCAGGTATTAAACTGACAACTGATTCGGTTTCTTATGTTACATCTGGATTACTAGATGAATCCCGTAAAAAAGTAATATCATATCTACATAAAGCTTTAAAGCCGGTTAACCAGCTTCGTATGATGGAAGACTCTTTGGTCATCTATCGTCTCGCACGTGCGCCAGAGCGTCGAATCTTCTATATTGACGTAGGTAACTTACCGAGAGGTAAAGCTGAAGAATACATGAAGTGGATCATGACTAAGTATCGTAACAAGTTGGTGTACGATTCTAACACGGGTGATATACGTGATGATCGTAAGCATATGTCTATGCTAGAAGATTTCTGGCTACCTCGTCGTGAAGGCGGTAGAGGTACTGAGATTACATCCCTTCCGGGAGGTGAAAATCTTGGACAGATCGATGACGTTATCTACTTCCAAAAAAGACTATATCGTTCATTGAACGTTCCTCTAAATCGTCTTGAACAAGAGGCACAGTTCTCTCTTGGTAGATCGACTGAGATCTCCCGAGATGAAGTTAAGTTCCAAAAGTTTATTGATAAGCTACGCCGTAGATTCTCTAAATTATTCTTAGAGCTTCTTAAAAAACAATTAATAATGAAAAAGATTGTTACGGAAGAAGATTGGAATAAATGGAAGAATGATATTACAGTTGATTATCTACGGGATAATCATTTCACAGAATTAAAAGATAATGAGATTCTAAGAGAAAGAGTACAGACTCTAGATATGATTAGCCAATATACAGGGGAATATTTTACTCGTGATTGGGTAATGAGAAATGTTCTTCGATTTGATGATGAAGAAATTAAAGAAGTAGAAAAAATGAACAGTGAAACTGAAAAAGAACAAGATTCTACTCCAGATAAAGAAGAACCTGCAGAACCGCCAGCGCCTCAAGGTCAACAACATTCTATTGATATTAATGTAAAAAAAGAACAGGCTGAATTTGATATTTTAAGGTCTTTAACTGAAAACCTAAAATAGGTAAATTATGAAAAAAGTTATTAATGAAGCTCTTATTGCTCTAAACTTCAAAAAGGTTTACGAAGAAATACGTAACCTAAAGGAAAGAGGAACTATTGTTGGACCTCGCGGTAAAAAAGGTGAGCGCGGTGATAAAGGGGATCAAGGTATTCCTGGCCTGCAAGGACCGAAAGGTGATAA
>Ga0181569_10002956_pt1 | contig 13294 bp, 10 predicted proteins | sample 101ome_19_FD_132452 | JGI IMG/M metagenome (GOLD analysis project Ga0181569, IMG submission 132452) | Coastal salt marsh microbial communities from the Groves Creek Marsh, Skidaway Island, Georgia - 101405AT metaG (megahit assembly) | ecosystem: Environmental > Aquatic > Marine > Intertidal...
CGCTGCGGCCTGAGCATCGTTATAAGGCACAGTTAGCGTGTTGTTGGCAATTCCCTGCGGGATGCCCGGACTATCGGGTGCTCCCAAAGTGAGAGAAGACGAACCAGCCTTTATCAGGAAGCTATCCCCATGACCGTGCCAACACCCGTCAAATTTTATAATCTTTTCCCGTCCCGTAAAACCCCTCGCCAGTCTGATAGCGGACATGGTAGCCTCGGTACCCGAACTCACCATACGCACCTTCTCCACAGAGGGCACCATTTCAACTATTTTCTTGGCCAATTTAGTCTCGTGAAGCGTGGGAGTCCCGAAACTCGTGCCATCAGCGCAGGTGGTGCTAACCGCCTGCACAACCCGCGGATGGGCATGGCCAAGAATCAACGGGCCCCAAGAGCATACGTAGTCTATGTATTCATTCCCATCGATATCCCAGACGTGGGCACCTTTACCCCGCTCGAAAAAACGCGGACCGCCACCTACTGCCCCAAATGCACGTGCTGGACTATTTACCCCCCCAGGAATAAACTGTTGGGCCTCTTTAAAAGCTGCTGCTGATTTTTCTGCCGCTATGGTATCCATCTATTCTCCTCGCTCATAAACGTCGCATGCTATTAATTTACTCTAATGGTCGCCCTTTTCCAATGGAGGCAGCATGGCCAATCTTCTTATGATCGACGACAACCCTCAAAATCAAACGTATCTGGGCCGAATTATCAGACTGCGCACGAATCACAGGTTTGTGGTTGCCGGCAGCGGACCTGAGGGCATAGAAAAAATTGTAGCACAGCGCCCTGATTTGATTTTTTTAGATTTATTTATTCCGGGTATTGACGGATTCGATCTTTTTAAGCTCTTGCGCGACCACCCAGCAACTCATTCTATCCCCATCATCATCCACACTGCAGTGCCGCTGGATGACGTAACACAAATACGGATGCGCCGCATCCAGTGTGATGCGTTTATTGAGTTTCCGATTGAGGCAAGCGCGCTGGTTCAAACAATAGAGAAAGCGTTACAGAGGAATCGTCTAGGGACAAAAAAGTGGGTGCCCCCAAAGGCCTAGGAGTTAGTCTGCCTTATTTTCCTTTTTCCGTATCTGGATTCGTCACCAAACTCGTAATGCGTACGGCCATTAGATCGGAAACAACAACGACTTCTCCCTGGGCAAAAAGTCGTCCATTTATGCGGATTTCAAAGGCCTCACCGGCGAGTTTATCCAGTTCGATAACGTCTTGCTCTTTTAAATTTGCGACCTGAGAAACCATCATATCCTTACGGCCCAATTCAACGGCCACGTCGACCCACACGTTATTGACCAGATCGGATCGGTCCTGCACCTTAGGCACGGCAGGTTCCAGCTGGGGAAAACGAACGGAAGCTATTTCTTCTTTATCGTCGAATTCGTCCAGATCATGCCCGCCTTCAGTCCAAGCCTGTAGCGCCTCCTCAACCCCCGAATCGTCTCCCAACTGTTGTTCCAAATGTGGGACCTCGGATTCGCCGACGGGTTCATCTACTTCCGCAGAATCATCCATGCCGTGGGAAGTAACCTCCCCCCCTTCAGCACTTTCACCGCCCTCTACACCGTCGCTCTCGGCTTGGTTTTCGACTTGTTTCTGATCTTCCGCCATTTCCTGATCGACCTGTTCATTGTCTTGATCTGGCTCAGTTTCTGACATAATCCTCTCTCAGCAAAGTCTATTAATCCCACGCCTTAAAATAACACAAGTACATATAATTTATTTACTTATGAAGATAGTTGCACCTGTAAAAGGTCTCCCGTAAAAACCCTCTCTATAGCATATAGGTGATGCTGCCGCCCCCTATACCCCAGGGGTAATACGGCTGCAATTTCCAACGCCTCATGGGCTCCCACCAGCGAAGCTATAACTTCTCTCTGTTCGGCTTCAATCAAACCTATACACCCAATCGGCAATATCCGTGCCAATTCCTGAACAAGTGCGAATTCTTTACCAGCTTCGCACTGGGCCAAAAAGTGTGAACACTCTTCCTCCAGAACGGGTACTCTCTCACCGTCCCAGAGAAACCAATGGCCATTTTTTGCACTCGGGCGAGTCCGCACATCCCCTATGCCTGCAAAGACTTCAACTCCAAAAGCTTGGATAAATTCGGAGACCTCAGCCCGATCGTTGCGAAGCCAAAGGATTCGGTCTCCGGGCTCTATACCAAGAATCCTACCCATGCAAAAGGCCGCCGCATGGTGCTGCGATGGCTGCGCCGTGCGCAGGCGCATTCCCATAACGGCACCTCTTCCCCGCACCTGTAGCTGTAATAAAAGTCCCCCTTCAGGAGCGCCAGATGTCATACCGCACTCTACTTTAAGCCCTTCCTGCACGCGAAAAATGAGCTCACTTACCCCAAATCTATGGTGGCCTTTAATCGTCGCATTGACATGGCAGACCTCCACCTCGCGCTGCGGATCGAGTACTGTTGCCAGCCTTTGAGCAGCACCAAAGTCTGCTTTGGTAATTTGCCCTACCAGATGAAGTAGACCCGGTTTACCCACAGTAATCCCTTTCACTTCAGCGATTAGGGCATAAACCGCCTGAACTGAACGCAGGTCGAGCAAGCGCCTAGGACTACGCTCATAGGTAAAAAATATTTTCACCTGCGAACGTCCCTTCTCAAGACGGTCTATTCTCAGCCCGGGCAACTCATCGGCCATCTCATCAAGTGCAACCTGTTCAAACCCCGCGGCAACAACAGCCCAATATCTTAAGACTTTATTATTTGAGCTCATATTGACCGCCCCTCGGCGGAAGAATAAGGGCAACCCCTCCACCTAAATGCCCTACCCCTTGTTTCCACTGGTCGAAGACCCCTTCGGAGGTCAATGTATCCAAGGCTTCCATATAGTCAAAGGGGCCCGAAGCCCCGAGTTGTCGTGCAGCTTCCATCAGATGTACACATCCCTCGGGGGTTTCAAAGCTTCGCACCAATTGGCCATACATCTTCTTTTTTGCTCGATCAATATCGCCCTCAAAATCAGCCCTACGGAAAGAATGTGAAAGTGCGTCAAAGGTTTCGCGCGTAAACGCTTGGGGATCCGCTGTTTCAGCTGAAATCAACAGGAAACCACAGGTAGACTCCATGCACACATCGGCAGCAAATGTATCACCTGCGACCAAACCAGCCTCATACAGAGCAACATAAGCATCGCATGTGGGCCCCAAAACCATATCCAGACTCAATTCTAACGCGAGCTCACGCTGCACGTTTCGCCCCTCTCCTGCGGTTAACAAATCGGGAAGAGCTATGAAAACCTGCGCGTTGCGGATTGGGAGTTCAATACTAGCCCATTTCTCGGTCGCATCCTGACAAGGCGGACATTCGGACAAAGGATTTATGAGTTCCATCCCACGTGGCGAGCATGGCAGCGCATACTGCCGGAGCGCGGTCTCACAGGCACTGAGGAAGCCTCGAACCTCAAAATCACCCGCAACAAAAAAGGCTATATTGTTGGGACGATAAAAGGTTTGGTGCCATCTTTGTAGGAAACCCGTGTCTAAAGTTTCCACCAACGATTGATCACCGGCGATTTCCCAGGCTATGGGATGGTTTCCATAGGCATTTGAAAGGCTAGAGTAATACCCGACCCATTCCGGATCATCTCCATACAACCCAATCTCACTGGCGATAATTTCTCTTTCGCGATCCAGACGCTCTTCCGTCCAACGTCCATCGAAAACCAGCTCAAACAATAGAGGGACACATTCTTCAACACCTACGCCGCAGGTGAGCACGTATTCCGTGCCTTCCAAACCCGTACTCGCGTTGATATCACCCCCGAGATCGGCGAAGCGCTGGGCGATCTCTCCCTCTGGTTTTTCAAACAGAAGATGCTCGAGCATATGGGCAACCCCAACTCCATACCGGCCCTCCATTTGATGAATCACGCCAGAGGCAACAGACAGCTGGGCTACGGTTTGTCTAGCTCCCTTCTTAGGCATCATCCACAGCTCAAAACCACCGCTCAGAGTCGCCGTGTACAGCTCTTCATCGAGTTTGCCGCAATAGTGGCGCTGCAAGCTCAATTTACTGTAGCCTCGCTTTGATCTCCATAGAGAAAATATACAACCCGAGGGGTCATGGTACGCGCGCAATGCACTACTTCCTCGAGTCGAATTGAAGAAAGGTGGTATTCCATTTCCCCGAGCGTAATGGGAAATCCAGAGACCAGCGAGCGTATATTCATTCGCTGAAGAGCGTCCCGGTCATCTCTCAGAGCAGCTATTCTATGGCCGAGGAGCGCCATCGTTCGGGTCCATTCTTTCAGCATTATTCGCCCCCCCTTTAAGTCGTCTATGCCGCGATTTATTTCTTCCAGCGCGCTATGATAATCTTCGCGTTCAACGCTAGCTAACACATAGGCCCTGCCAAGAAGCGGATCGACCTGCGATTCAATAAAATAGCACAATCGTTTATCTTCTCGCATGTAGCGGTATAGAAAGGAGGTTATCTCTCCCCCAAGGAGAGCGTTCAAGACCAAGAGGGCAACATAGGAACGCAAATCCTGTGCAACGGGCACCTCAAAGCCGTAAATGAGTTTGCTTTGTTTGACCTGACCGCACTCAAATAGATGCCGCACAGAGTGCGTGTCGGCCATTGGAGTCTCGGTCTGGTATTTGCCCTTTTCTTCAGCCCTTCCTGTCGCTTTAAACCAAAGTGGGATTTGACGACTTACTGCGATCACATCCCTCGCAGAAATATGCCCAGAAATGTAAAAGTGGACCTCACTTTCACGAAGAAGATCTCGGTGAAAAGCCACTAATCGGCCCGCATCGATTTCTTCTATGTCCTCTTCATTACCAAGAGACGAAACCCTCGCTCCGCTTATTTCGTCCGCACACCGTCTCAGAGCATAAGCCATTTTGTCACTGTAGAGAGAGATTATTTGCTCCCGCAGTGACCGTTTCTCTTCTAGGACATACCGCTCGCGATATTCTCCATCCTCCCTTAATGGCTCCATAGCAACCTGACGCACCATGTCCAGAGCACTTAAAAGAAGGCCTGAGCAATCTGACTTTTCCACGTGCTTAGGCGCTAGGACTTCAAGTGAAACGTGTGAGAAATGCCTATTTCCCAGCACGCTGACATCTGTCGACAAAAAAGCACCGTAAAGATGATCGACGGCCCGACCTAACTCCTGCATCGATGGAAACGCAATCGTGCCCCTTTCTCCGAGGCGACTGACCAAAGCCCCATATGCATTGTCGGGCCTACGGAACGCCTGAGAAAGAATTAAATCGAGCCGTATGGTCTTACAGAGGGTGTTGCGGAGCCAGTGTATGTAGATCCCATGTCCCAAATACAGGTCATGAAAATTATCCGAACTGCTAGTGTATCCAATTCTCTTCATTCTTTCCGGTCGCCATTATAGAGATCTGGCTAACGGGTTACAATCCCTTTCCAAATTGACCAAGAGGATAAAATGAAACATGGTTAAAATGGGAGAAGCCAGGGTAGAGCGCATAGGAATCTCCCGAGGAAAGAAGGAACTGATCCCGCACTAGCGTCTCCAACACCGCATCTAAAAATGTGGGCGAAAATCGGGCGGACTTGCTAATGAGATTGGATTTTTCCTGCCGTTTTTTAAGCTCGTTCCAGCCAATATAACGCCCCACCTCGGGCTGCATCTGCTCGTCAAAGAACAAATACAGCACGCCGACTTGATTGGGGCTGAGATGACGCACAAGATCCTCTTGAAGTATAGATATCCCCCCAAAGCGCCGGCTAGCCTTTTCGTACGCCTTAAGCCCCACGTAGGCATCTCTTTGAGTTTGGAACGCATCGGAATCGACAAAAACCGGCCGAATATCCGTGTATCCTTCCACATAGGCCTCTATACTGCGATCTCGCTCTTCCCCAGTATAAACAAATTCGATATGTGGAACGGCCTCTGCTCCTTTGCGGGGCAAAACGTAAAATTTGTGGTTCTCATAACGTCCAACCTCTTGATGAAGGTGGCGCAGGAGCGTTTCGATTGAATCGCGATGTGCACTGTGGAAGCGTCCATCTTCTCGCATAAACTGGACAATTGTCTGGTAAATTGCACAGTGGCCTAACTCGAGTTGTCCAGGATCAATGGCGAGAAAGGAACAGGCTTCTCCGCCAAATACATCGCCATAGGCCTTACGCACCTGATCTCGCTCTTTTTCACGCAGTACAGCTTTCGGAAAACGCACCAGCAGTCGCTCAATCTTACCCGAGCTTAAGCCGCGTTCTCCCGCTTCTTTACACAGGTGGAAGGCCGAGCGCAAAAGGTCTCCCTGCTTGCCTTCTCGCAGAGAAAGTCGCCCCACCTCAAGCCGTGTAGCCAACCCTATGCCCTGTATATCCGTCTGCATGCGAGCTTTACCTCCGTGGCTGCCCAACAGCCACGTCGACTGAGCGTGTTCTCGTGCCAAATCGTCAAAGTCGTTGCGGATCTTACGGGTAAAGCGGAAATGTGCGCTGGGTTCGTAGTGAACCGTAACATCAAAAACCTTGGGAAGGGGCAGTTGGACGCCCCACCCTCGAATCGTCTTGCTTATGGCGGTCATAGAGACCTCCCCTTAGGCAACTTCAGCGAGTTGTCGAATGCGTTCATCTCGCTGGCGTTTGCGTTCCTTAGCCCAGTCTGGATCGTACAGCTCTCGATACAGTCCGTCAGCCTCGATTAAATCTTCATGGCGGCCGATCTGCTCGACACGCCCCTCCTTCAACACAACAATCTTGTCTGCATTCCGCACCGTTGATAGCCTATGGGCTATAACAAAAGTGGTTCGATCCTTCATGAGGTGATTGAGGGCCTCCTGCACTTTTGTTTCCGAAACGGTATCCAAGGCGGATGTTGCCTCATCTAAAATCAGAATGCGAGGATTTCGAATCAGAGCACGCGCAATAGCAATGCGCTGGCGCTGCCCACCGGAAAGACGCGTCCCGTTTGCGCCCAGTAGAGAACGATAGCCGTCGGGAAGCGAACAGATAAACTCATGAGCATTGGCCTGTATAGCGGCTGCTTCAATTTCTTCCATCGTAGCATCTGGCTTGCCGTAGCGAATATTATCGAGAATGGTGCCACGAAATAAATGGGTTTCCTGTAACACCATGCTCATCTGTTCGCGCAGAGCGAGCAGGGCATACTCCTGGATATCCCGCCCGTCAATGCGGATTGCCCCTGAATCTCGATCATAGAAACGGGCGATTAGGTTTGCAATGGTCGTTTTTCCCGAACCGCTTGGACCAACAAAAGCCACAACTTCCCCGGGCTTAGCTGCAAAACTTACCCCTGTTAGGACGCTGTCTCCTCGCTCATATGAGAAGGACACGTCCTCAAACTGTACGTCGCCGCGAAGCGGCTCTTTTAAACCGTCGGGATCATCTTCGACTTCCGGGGCCGTGTCCAACACTTCAAAAACGCGCCGAATGCCCACTTTTGCAGGTAGGATTTGCTGCACGACTGAGATGAGCTCTGATACGGGCGCATAAAGCATGGCGACATAGCTCATTAATAAAATGTATTCATCCAGACGCAGGTCTTGTTCCAACACTGCCGTGCCGCACACAAGCATGACCAAGACTTCCCCAACATAGCTGATATTGCCCGTGACCTGCCCCCAAACACTAGCCAGATTGCCCGAATACAAATCGATATCGTAATTCTCGCGCATTTGCCCAATAAGCGAGCGGCTTTCTCGGCGTTCACCCGAGTGTGATTTGACCATCTTTATAGCCCCAACGACCTCACTCACTTTCCCATAAATTTGGGACATTTTTTCGGTTGATTTCCAGGCATAGTGGGAAATTCGCGCGCGGAAAAAGAAATACCCCAAAAAGTGAAAGGGCAGGACAACGAGCGCTACCGTCGCTACAAGTGGGCTAGTGTAAAACAAGACGCCGATTAAAAAGAGGGCTTTGACCGAAGAAATAATGGTATTTATAACGGTGCCCGTGACTAGGGATGTCACTGAATTAACATCGTTCATCATGCGGGAAATGATCTCGCCCGAGCTCCGCGATTCGTAAAAGCCCAGCGACAGCCGCTGAAGGTGGTCATACATACGGCGGCGCAGATCGAATACGAGTCGTCCCCCCAAAATGCGCATTTGATAGGAGTAGGCGAAAGAAACGATGCTTGTAACTACGCGGAGGACAACTAAAACCAAAACGCACTCTAAAAAGAGGTTCCTGTCCCCTTGAGGTAAAGCCAACCCAACGAGCTTTGAACCCCAAATTGGCGGCAACAACCCCAGCCCGGTTAGGCACAGCAAGGAAAACATAGAAAGAATGAGCTTTCCTCGATAGGGCTGTATTATGTCGTAAACTCTAAGCCACAGATTGCGTTTCATCGCATTTTACAGCAAAACCTAAACTATTCTTGCACAGTCTTTTGGAAAGCCCAGCGAAAGAGATGGATAAACTCTCCACTCGCTTGTACTTACAACCTGTGCACATAGACTAGGCTATGCCATCCGGTTTAACATCATTTGATTTGTGAAAATTGTAGAAAAGGTGGTGCCGAGGTCTCCCGAAGAGTAGTGCACTCTTCTGCCGCAAAGCGGTTTAGATGTCTGGAGCAATGGGGAAGGCGGGGATCCTTCCGAAGCCTCTTTTAGGGAAATGAGCTAGTCAAAATAATATTCACACACAATGTACATTCCTCCCAAAATTAGGGCAAGCGCAAATCCATCAATATGGCAACAATTTCTTTGGGTTGCTACATTACTCTCAACAAAAAGGGAGAAATACGCGTGAAAGAGCTAGAGGGGATCCGCATTGTACTAGTTGAACCGGCTTCAAGCGGAAATATAGGAGCCGTTGCACGCGTGATGAAAAATACCGGCCTTAGCGATCTAACCTTAATAAACCCAAAGCCAGATTGGGATTCCTCAGAAGCACGCGCACTCGCCCATGGTGCGGGCGAAATTCTCGACGGGGTCGCGGTCGCGGGTGATTTAAGGAGTGCCGTCGCACATTGCCACCTCGTCGTGGGCACAACGCATCGTTTAGGCAAACAGCGCGACGCAATCTACCCACCGGATAAAGTTTCTGAAAAAATCCGTCCCTTGCTGAACAAGGGCCAGATTGCAGCCGTTTTTGGGCGAGAAAAGGATGGCCTCTGGCAGGACGAGTTACGCCTTTGCCAATACCTGGTCCGATTTCCATCCGCCGTGTCTTACCCATCCTACAATCTGTCCCATGCGGTGCTGCTTTTTGCCTATGCCCTGTTTAACGAAATCCATCACCCCCTGCCCGCACAGATTCCCCTAGTCCCCCACGGAGAGCGGGAGCGCCTCTTTTCTCGTTTAGGAGAAGCATTAGACCAAATAGGCTTCAAGCACTATAATCGCGATCCTCAAAACTTCGATCGAATCGTCCGGCGTTTTTTTAATAAGATAGATCTAGATATGCGAGATATCAGGGTAATCTTGAAAATTTGCGACCAAATACGGAGATTCAGTCTGCGCGGAGGGGCTTCGCAGGGTCGACGAGCCAGCGAATAAACCAATCTAATGCAGCGCGCTGCATGGGCTTGTTGAAGCTATGCCCTTCTCCCTCGCTTATATAGAGACCGACCATCTCCTCAGCGGGATATCCCCGACTAGGATAGACGGCTTTGGCTTTCCTGTATAGCTCCTCAGTTGCGGCCAGCGGCATGAAGGGGTCCTGGTCTCCCACCATTAGGAGAAGCGGCCTTGGAACGAGCCTTTCAACCATACTAAGGGCCCCAACGGCCTCGAGCCCAGGCTGTTCGCGGAAAAAAGCTCTGCGCGCCTCTTCTCCCCCCAGGCCCTGCTGGACCAGCTTATTGCGCAGCGCGTAACCGCGAAATATCTGCATCCAAGCTCCACTCCGAAAAACCTCTTGCCAAGTTAAATGACCAGCGACCGAAACCACAGCGCCGATTCGCCGATCGAGGGCAGCAAGCCACAAGGCCTCCATCCCACCCATAGAGAGCCCCAGCATACCTATACGATTCCCATCCGCCTCTTTTCGACTCTCTACATAATCCAAGGCCGCCATAAGATCATACAGTGATTCCCCCCACACCCGAACCATTCCCTTTTCCAATAAGTTTTGTTCCAGATCACCTTCTCGCTGACCGTGATAGGGACGATCTATGCTTATTACAAAAAAACCACGATCGGCCCAGGGACGCATTATGTTGAGTCCATTCAATAGGTCTTCTTTTACATTGGGTGTCCCCGGCATACAGAGTACTACAGGGAGGGCCTGGGCATAGGCAAGCTCTGAATAGACCACGAGAGCGGGAATCCGGTCTCCAAAACGCCCTTGAAAAGAGACCTTTTCAATTATTCGGTCTCGTTCTCTCCATTTTTCGTGGGTTTTCGGTTCGAGCGGATTGCGGTAATGGGGTATGGAAAAGAGAGTGTGGAGATCTTCGCCGGCTGGCTGGGATGGGCGCTCAGCACACCCGAAAAGGAGCAGAATGCAGAAAAGAGCGGTCCTAATGATCAAGCCTCTTTTTCAGCGACGACCTCCAAGTCGCGGTCTACCATCATTTGCACCATTTCCTCAAAAGAAATTTCGGGTTCCCATCCGAGCTTTTCCTTTGCCTTCGTGCCATCCCCTAAAAGAATATTTACTTCGGCCGGCCGAAAAAATTTTGGATCAACTACCACATGCTCCTGCCAGTCCAATCCGACATGCTCAAAGGCCGCCCGGCAGAAATCCCCGATGGTCCGGTCTACCCCCGTGGCAATAACATAGTCCTCCGCTTCTTCTTGCTGTAACATAAGCCACATAGCCCGCACGAAATCGCCTGCATACCCCCAATCGCGTCGGGCATCCAAGTTTCCGAGGTGAAGCTTTTTTTCGCGGCCTAGTTTAATCAGCGCAACTCCATGCGTTATCTTCCGAGTAACAAATTCTAAGCCTCGACGAGGAGACTCATGGTTAAAAAGAATGCCCGCACAGGCATACATATCATAGCTCTCTCTGTAATTTATCGTTATCCAATGGGCATATAATTTTGAAACCCCGTAGGGAGAGCGTGGATAAAAGGGCGTGCTTTCTCTCTGAGGCGTTTCCTGCGCCTTGCCAAATAATTCACTTGTGCTTGCCTGATAAAAACGAGCATTGGGATTTACACTGCGTACGGCTTCTAATAAACGCGTGGTTCCTAAACCAGTTATCTCACCCGTTAACATCGGCTGATCCCAAGACACCGGAACGAAGGACTGTGCCCCTAAATTGTATATCTCGTGGGCTCCCGAAACTTCAAGAGCAGAGGTCAGCGACTTCTGGTCTAATAAATCGCCGGAAATGAGCTCTATATCTTTCTGTATATGGCTGATCCGTTCAAAGTTCACCGTGCTGCTACGGCGAATTAAGCCGTAGACCCTATACCCCTTTTCCAACAAGAATTCGGCGAGATAGGAACCGTCCTGCCCCGTAATGCCCGTAATTAATGCACTTTTTTGACTCATATCTTACCTCTAAGCGTACGCTTCTAATGGGGGACAAGAACAGACGAGATTTCGATCTCCCTGAGCATTGTCTAATCGTCCAACGGTTGGCCAAAACTTATTTTCGAGTGACCAGGCAGCAGGCATCCCACCGACTTCACGCGAATAGGATTTATCCCACGTTTCCCCCATGCATACCGCCTGCGTATGCGGGGCATTTTTCAACGGATTGTCGTGCCTATCCCAGCGCCCCTCGACCACGGCATCGATTTCACTGCGAATCGAAATCATGGCCTGACAAAAGCGATCCAACTCGGCTAGGTCCTCGCTCTCCGTTGGTTCAACCATCAATGTGTCGGCCACGGGAAAAGAGACGGTCGGCGCATGAAAACCATAGTCAATCAGCCGCTTTGCCACGTCTTCTACGGTAATTCCCGCTTCTTTCTTACACCATCGGAGATCGAGGATACATTCGTGGGCGACCCATCCTTCATCCCCCTTGTAGAGGACGTTGAAGGCGCCTTCCAATGCACGCGCTACGTAATTTGCATTTAAGATTGCAATCTTTGTCGCCGTTACGACCGCTTCTCCCATTAACTTTAGATAAGCCCACGAAATGAGTAATACCAACGCGCTGCTCCAATGAGCTGCAGCAACGGGACCTATGGCCTTCGGACCACCCGTAGAAATAACCGGATGGCCGGGCAAAAAAGGGCTTAAGTGCTCAGCCACTGCAATGGGGCCCATGCCAGGCCCTCCCCCTCCGTGCGGTATACAAAAGGTTTTATGCAGGTTTAAATGACATACGTCCATACCAAGGTCAGCGGGACGACAGAGACCAACCAAGGCGTTCATATTGGCTCCGTCCATATAAACCTGTCCACCGTAGGCGTGTACGGTGTCGCACACCGTTTTGATTTCCCGTTCAAATACGCCGTGTGTGGAGGGATACGTCACCATTAGGGCGGCTAGCGTATCGGCGTGAGCAGCGGCTTTCTCCCGCAGGTCTTCCAGGTCGATATTACCCTTTTCGTCACAGGCCACTACTACGACCTGCATGCCTGCCATGACGGCGCTCGCCGGATTAGTTCCGTGAGCAGAAGAAGGAATTAGACAGGTAATTCGCTGGCCCTCTCCCCGCTCCTTGTGATAGGCGCCAATAACGCGCAGGCCCGCATATTCGCCCTGAGACCCAGCGTTGGGCTGTAGGGATACGTCTGCAAAGCCCGTGACCGCTTTAAGCATTTGGACCAATTCACGGCAAATACGGGTATATCCGCCCGCCTGATCAAGCGGAACGAAAGGATGTAAATCGGCAAAGGCCGACCACGTAATGGGCATCATCTCAACCGTTGCATTCAACTTCATCGTGCACGACCCTAGAGGGATCATCGAATGCGTAAGGGAGAGATCTCGCCCCTGCAGTTTGTGAATATACCGCACCATTTGAGTCTCGGAGCGATGTGCATGAAAAACCGGATGATCTAAAAATGAAGTCTGACGCTGGTGATCATCCGGAATACAATGCACCTGTTGCCCTTTAAAACTCAGGTGTAAATCAACCCACTCTCCGCTCAGCGCAAAGACGACTTTACGGAGGTCCTCGCTATCGGCAGTCTCGTCCAACGTTATGCCCCAGTCTCCTTCCGGCAGGAGACGCAGATTAATTTCTACTTCTCGACACCGTTGAGAGACGCTCGCTCTATCAACCCCCTCTCCGCTAATCCTCAACGTATCAAAAAAGTGGCGGTGCCGTAGAGCAAACCCCTTTTTTATCAATTCGTCCCCCAGCATCAGAGTTTTCTCATGGATACACTGGGCAATTGCCTCCAGTCCCTCCGGGCCGTGATACACAGCGTACA
>Ga0181569_10002957_pt1 | contig 13292 bp, 10 predicted proteins | sample 101ome_19_FD_132452 | JGI IMG/M metagenome (GOLD analysis project Ga0181569, IMG submission 132452) | Coastal salt marsh microbial communities from the Groves Creek Marsh, Skidaway Island, Georgia - 101405AT metaG (megahit assembly) | ecosystem: Environmental > Aquatic > Marine > Intertidal...
ACCAGTCACATTAATACAGCTATTTACAGCACTTCTTCCATAAAAATCACCACTACCAGCAGGCCATTGATAAATATTTGCATTTCGATTATTTTCAACCTGAGCAGGAATATCATTCCAAATCGGAGTACCGCAATTAGTAGCAGAGAATGGATGTGGAAAAGTGAAATTATGTCCTAATTCATGAGTGAGAGTTCGTCCTCGATTATAACCAGAAACAGTACCAGGGTTTTCTAAAGACCCAACAGATTCAGTAAGAACTACAGACTCAGGAAAACCTAAGTAAGCTTGACCTAACAAGTTGCCACCTAATGGAGCAATGTAAATGTTAAGATAGCCATTTTGATATCCTCCAGGCGCTCCACTATCTGTAGAGGTAGCATTAGCGAGACTACTTGCCTGAGCAACCCCACCTACAGATGGTGTTGTAATATTATATCTACGAATTGATACTCCCTCAATTAATTCATCGCCTGATCGTTCACCTTGAGCTCCAACAAACTTCACTTGCATTGACCCACGAACAGCATTAAATGCATAGTCTATTCCTGGATCATACGGAGCATTGGATGGATTAGGATCAGAAGGAATCTCATCTCCATCTGGGTTTAAATTTTGGAAATCTAAGTTGATTTGATCAAAATTCGCTGCAATTTTATCTTTTGCAAGATTATCAGTTTCATCAAAATATAAAACATGGAATATGACAGGAATATAAATAGTTGAACGAGCAGTTCTCCACTGAGGATTGTTTTCAATCAAAGATTTGCTTTGAGCTATCAAAGCATCTCTTTCTTCAATAAATTCTGGATTATTTTCCTGTAACTCTCTCTCCAATTCATCACTCATGCAGCGAACGTAATCTTCTACTGAAGAATGGACATGTTGTTGCGCTATAGTTAACGAAAAGAAACAGAAGATAATTGCTAATAATTTTCTCATAAACCTATCCTAGTATTTGTTTTGAATTATTGTAATATGTATTAAGGGTTTCAAGCCTTACTTCTTCATATCCTCTAATTACATCTGGTAAAGCAGAGAATTTGATCATTTTATCATAACCTCCATTTTTAATTGAAGGTAAATTTTCAGTTATTACGGTTTTATAATGTGCCAAAACTTCAGTATCGGCTTTTCTCACATCAGCACTGAACCAAGCCATAAAATCAAGTTTAGTTCCTCTTAAAAATTTGAGATTCTTTAATAATACAAAAAATACTTTAAACCATTTTCCAAGAGACAATTTAGATTTCACGCCAGGTAGTTTATTCAATAAGGGGATATTTTCTAATTTTTTCATAATTGGAGGATGCAACATAAAGTTAACTTTAGCTGATGAACCAAATTCGGACTGTATTGCAGCTTCAAGCTCTGGTTTTAAAGATAACCTTGCCACCTCATACTCATCCTTAACCGCCATTAATTTAAATAGATACTTAGCGACGTTTTGAGTTAATAGCGAAGAGTTTTGGCTTTGTTTTTCTTCATTATGTACTTTTGCAATAAAATCTACATATTCTTTGGCATAAGAAAGATTTTGATATGCTATAAGTTCTGGTACTCTATGATCTAAAATTCTTTTTAAATCTTTGTCAGGGTTCAGTGATTCAATTAAAGCTTTAGCTTCTTCAGATATAATAGGTGTAGAACTAAGATCTCCTGATCGGTATAATTTAAGAGTTTCTATCCAAATTGGATCCGCAGCAACCTTACGACCTATCATAAAAGCTTTTTTATTTGCTTTTACTGCAACACCATTTAATTCAATCGCTTCTTCGATTGAAGAGGCATCTAATGGAATGCAGCCAGATTGGAATGCAGCACCAATTACAATAAAATTAGCCTGCATATTACTTCCAAAAAAATGCTCTGAAAGTTCAGTGGCATTCAACAAAGTTTTTGATTTTGAATAGTTAGAAATTGTAGAAATCATCTGTTGTGAATCTGGATACTCAGATGTAGTATTACGAATCATGTCTCCTGTAGGAATTTCTGATGCAGAAATGACTGCAATTGATCTTTCCGCATTTAATTTTGAAAGATTTTTTGGATTAAATCCTGTCAATAAGTCAAAAACTAAATAAGCATCAGCTTCCCCATCACCTACTCTACTGGATAAATCTTTTTGGCTGTTTTTGAGAATTTTTAAATGAGAAACTACAGATCCTCCCTTTTGACTAAGTCCTGTCTGATCTAAAGAAATAACTTTTTTATTCTCCAAGAAAGCAGCAGTAGAAATAATTTGGTTAACGGTAACAACTCCAGTTCCTCCAATTCCTAACATAAAGATATTAGAAATTTCTTTCTCATTTTTTTTAGGAGTGGGTAAAGAATTATAATCAAAATCTAGGTCAGGTAAGTTTCTTTTATCATCTTTTTCGGAAGGAATAACTGAAATAAATGATGGACAATTTCCATCAACACATGAATAATCTTTATTACAAGAAGGTTGGTCAATTTGAGTTTTTCTTCCATATTCAGTTTTTATGGGCTGAACACTGAGACAGTTTGACTTAACCCCGCAGTCTCCGCATCCTTCACAAACGGCTTCATTGATAAAAATTCTCTTTTTAGGTTCATGCACTAGTCCACGTTTTCTTAGGCGTCTTAAATTCGCCGCACATGTTTGATCATGAATTAAAACTGTAACACCTTTAATAGCTTTTAGCTTTTTTTGAGCTTCGACAATATCTTCACGATGCATAATTTCGATGTCTTTATCCCAACGTGATTTTGGAATATCTTTATAAGTATCAGGATCATCAGAGGTTATGATGGTTTTTAACACTCCTTGAGACTTTAGATATTTTGTAAGCTCGGGTAAATCCAAGCCACCATCAGGGTCTTGAGCTCCTGTCATTGCCACGGCTCTATTGTATAGGATTTTATAAGTAATATGAGACTTCGCTGCAATAGCCTGTCTTAATGCTAAGGATCCTGAGTGAAAAAACGTTCCATCGCCAATATTTTGAAACATATGCTCTTTATTGACAAAGGGTTCCATACCAGCCCACTGAGCTCCTTCTCCACCCATGTGTGTAGTTCCAAAAGCTTTTCCATCGTCAACAAACATTGCCATCAAGTGACAGCCGATACCACCAAATGCGGAGTCTCCTTCTGGTAATTTAACTGTGGAAGTATTGTGAGGGCACCCAGAACAATAATACATAGATCTTGCAGTTAACGATTCAACAGCTTCTCTATGATCAATTTCATTTAGTATTCTAATTTTTTCATTTGATGACTCTAAACCCAGCCTGGAATGATATCGATTAAACAGAATTTTAGCAACGTCATCAGCGGTTAATTCACCATATCCAGGGACTAAATCGCGATTATTTTCATCAGTTTTTCCAACAATTAAAGGCTTGGATTGATAATTATAAATTTCTTCTTTTAGCAACATCTCAATAAAAGATCTCTTCTCTTCAATAACAAAAATTTCATCTAAACCAGCAGAAAATCTTTCTATAAGCTTAGAATCTAAAGGAAAGGTGACACCAAGTTTAAGAATTCGAATTCCTTTTTCCTTCAAAAATGCCTCATCCCAACCCAGTGTATCAAGCGCTTCAATAATATCATAATAAGTTTTTCCAGCAGAGATTATTCCTATTTTCGCATTTTCGCTATCCATAGTGATTTTATTAATTGGATTGACTTCTAGGAATTTTTTAGCAGCCTTAATACGACCTAGATGAATTTCTTTTTCAGTAGGTAAGCTGTGATGTCCAACCAACTTAGCGTTTTGCGTGTGTTTCCATGGCATATTGTTGTATGTGAAATCTGGAATTGTAATATTGATTCTTTCAGGGTGAACTATCGCACTGCCAAAAGCATCTGCTATGTCCGTAACAATTTTAAAACCTGACCATAGACCTGAATAGCGAGACATCTCGTAAGCATATCTACCTAAATCAAGAATCTCTTGAACATTACCAGGATAAAAAATTGGCATCATTGCATCAAAAAGCGCTGGTTCAGATTGAGATGGAAGAGTTGAAGATTTGCAAGAAGGGTCATCACCTGCAACAGCGATTACTCCTCCATTCTTCCCTACTCCTAAGAAATTTGCATGTCTAAAAATATCGCCTGATCTATCAACCCCTGGAGCCTTACCATACCACATCCCTAATACTCCATCATATTTTACATTAGAAACCATACCAGCCATTTGACTACCATAGATTAATGTAGCTCCGAGATCTTCATTAACTCCAGGAATGAAATTAATGTTATGTTGGTCTAGCAATTTTTTATTTTTAACAAGATTGATATCTAACATTCCGACTGGAGAACCTCTGTAACCAGAAACTAGGGTTCCTGTATTTAAGCCTTTGATTAAGTCTGCGCGGTTTTGATCAAGCAACAATCTAACCAATGCTTGAATTCCTGATAAAATAATTCTTCCTTCGAGAAGAGTATATTTATCATCTAGCGAAAAGTTTTGATTCTGGTTGTATTCTGACATTTTTATTTAGATGAAATTTAATTCGTAAATGATAGCAATTAAATGTTTTTTTATCATAAAGATGAAAAAAATAAATCCACAAATGTAAATTTTTTCAAAAAATTAAAAAAAATGCTTTTTTGAACTTGACAAAAATTTAATAATTGAGCTAAGTTATTAGGCTTGCCTGTACGCAAATTGTACCAAATTTGTGTAATAGCAAATAAATAATTTAAATTTTAACCAAGGGATCTTTTATCTAAAAATGGCTGCTGAAGCAATAGAATTAAACTTTCCAAATGAGGATAACAACTCCAAAGTAGAAAAAGATCTGAGAGATACCATCCTTAGCATCAATCTCTCCGATAACAATAATATGACTGATTCTGAAGAATCGTGTCCCCCTCAATTCACATCTGAAGAGTATTATAAAGAAGATGATCTGGGCAAGAGTGTTTTAGAAATGAAGTATTTAGCTCCTGGTGAAAAATCACCTTGGGATCTTTGGAAACGACAAGCAAAAGCATTAGCCAGCGTTGAAAAAACTAAAGCCTTAAAAGAAAAATGGGAATTTGAATATTTTGATGCGCTTAAAAATTTTAAGTTTGTTCCAGGGGGCAGAATTATGCATGGAGCTGGAAGAGAAGACATAACCACATCTCTCAATAACTGTTACGTCGTTGGAATTAAAAGTGACTCTATTAAATCTATATACGACTGCGTTGTTCAGGAAGCTATGACTTATAAATATGGGGGAGGTTGTGGTCATGACCTTTCAATTCTTCGTCCAGGTGGTGATGAAATTCTTGGAACTGGGGGAAATTCATGTGGGCCCGTTGGATTTATGAACCTTTTCAGCGAAAATACAAACACAATTGCTCAACATGGACGTCGCGGAGCAAATATGCAAACTCTCAGAATTGATCACCCTGATATTGAAAAATTTATTGAAATCAAAACAGGAAATATTGATATGGTTAAGTACTCTAATATTTCTGTTTTGCTAACAGATGAATTCATGCAAGCTGTTAAAAGTAAATCTGATTTTGAACTTAAATGGGGTGGAGAAGTATATAAAACTGTAAATGCCAATGATTTATGGATGAAAATTATTAACCACGCTCATTCTAGCGCTGAACCAGGATTGATTTTCTGGGATACAATGAAAAAATATCACAATGCAGAGTATTGCAGTCCCCTTGTATCTACTAATCCGTGTGCAGAACAACCGTTACCTGATGGTGGCTGTTGTAATTTAGGCGCCCTCAACCTTGAGCGCTTTGTTTCTAAAGATGGATCATTCAATTTCGATGAATTTATAACTGTCACAGAAGTTGCTACTCGATTTCTTGACAATGTTATCGATTATAATGTTGAGAGACATGCTCTAGAAGAACAAAAAGAAAATGCTAGAAATGATCGAAGAGTTGGATTGGGTATTTTAGGATTGGGAGACATGTTTGTCAAAATGGGAGTAAAGTATGATTCTCAAGAAGCATTAGATATAGTCGAAGAAATTATGCGAGCGCACAGAGACGCCGCTTACAGAACAAGCATTCAATTAAGCCGTGAAAAAGGGCGATTTCCAAATTTTGATTGGGATGGATATTCTCAAAGTGAATTTGTCAATGAATTACCTAAAGATATAAAAGAAGATATCCAAAAATTTGGTATTAGAAATTGTACACTAACTACAGTAGCTCCTACAGGAAGCGGAGCAATAGTGGCAAGAGTCACTTCTGGAATAGAACCAATCTTTGCAACTTCATACCAGCGTAAAGTAAAAAAGAATTCTTCACTCGGTAAAGAATTTGACACCTTTACGGTATATCATCCAGTAATCAAAGAAATATTTGGTACAGATACTAATCTACCTGAATATGTTGTCACAGCTCACAATGTTGACCCCTATTTTAGAGTTAAAATGCAAGGTATGGTTCAAAAATATATTGATAGTTCAATTTCATCTACTGTCAATTTAAGCGAAGAAACTACAGTAAAGACAGTTGCTGATATTTATATGACTGCATACGATGCAAACTTAAAAGGTATTACTGTTTATAGAGAAGGATCAAGAGAAGGTATTCTTATTACAAACGAAAAGAGTAAAGAAAATAAAAAAGATTCTGCTCAAGAAGAATCTACTCTATCAACTTCTAAAAAACGAACAGCAAGAAATAGACCAAATGTCACCCAAGGAACAACTTTAAGAATGAGAACAGGTGATGGCACCTTATACGTTACCGTTAACGAAGATGATAATGGACTTTGTGAAGTCTTTACGGCAATTGGGAAAGCTGGTGGAACTGTGGCAGCTCAAACCGAAGCTATTAGTCGATTAATTTCCCTGGCCCTTCGTTCTGGAATTGACCCAAAAAGTATTATAAATCAACTTAAGGGAATTAGTGGCCCTAACCCGACCTGGGAAAACGGACAACTTATTCTTTCAACCCCTGATGCTATTGGAAGAGCTTTGGAATCATTTTTAAATAAAAATGATAATTCATCTTCTTCTACTAAAGACAAAACAAGTAAATTTGAAATGGCAGAACCAAATTCGCAAACCAAAGGGCGCTATTGCACAGAGTGTGAATCATACTCAGTTGTAAATGAGGGTGGCTGTGATACCTGTAAAGATTGCGGTTGGTCTAAATGTCAGTAATAAAATAAAAGATTATTTTTCAATTATTTCTTTTTCTTTTAAAGAAAAAATATCGTTTAGCTTACCAATGAATTCATCAGTAAGATTCTGAATATCATCCATAAAACGTTTTACTTCATCTTCTGGAAGTTTTTCTTCAGTATCTATTTTTTTAACAACTTGGATAATCTCACGACGAATGTTGCGAATAGAAACTCTTCCCTCTTCAACTTGTCTTGCAGCAAGCTTGACAAATTCTTGTCTTCTTTCCATTGATAATGGTGGAAAAGGAATAATAATAGAATTTCCATTGTTTGATGGATTAAGCCCTAAATCAGAGTCACGAATTGCTTTCTCAATAGACGCCATAGATGATTTATCAAATGGCTGAATACTCAGAGTAATTGCATCTAGAACACTTATATTTGCAAGCTGATTAATAGGAAAATCGCTATCATAAAAATTGACAGAAATTTTATTTAGCATATCTGGATTGGCTCTTCCAGTACGAATTTTTGATAATTCTGAATTTACAAAATCTACTGCTTGTTGCATTTTTACTTTAGTAGAATCAATATTTTGAGAGAACATAAACTACGCGGATTCACCAATAGCAAATCTGACAAATCTATTTATAGTGATATTTTCGCCAATTTTAGCAACTGATTCTTGTAATAATTGAGTAATATTTTGATCTGGATTCTTAATAAAAGTCTGATGCATCAGGCAATTATCTTCAACAAATTTATTGAGTTTTCCTTCAACAATTTTTTCAATAACATTGTCAGGCTTTCCTGTAGATTTAGCTTGATCAGTATAGATTTCCTTTTCTTTAGCTAAAATACTTGAATCAATATTTTCCTTATTAATAGCTAAAGGATTAGTTGCAGCAATTTGCATTGCAATATTATTTGCAAGTTCTATAAATCCTTCTGTTTTAGCAACAAAATCTGTTTCGCAACCAAGTTCCAACATAACTCCCAATTTGCTTCCATTATGAATATATGAATAAATGATACCTTCTTTTGCATCTCTTGAGGATTTTTTTTCAGCTTTAGCAATTCCTGACTTTCTTAAATAATCTAATGCTAAATTAATGTCTCCGTTTGATTCTATTAGAGCCTTTTTACAGTCCATCATTCCAGCACCAGTTTTCTCTCTCAAATCTCTAACTAATTTTGCATCAATACTCATTAACTAGCACCTTTCACTTCATCATTAGAATTGTCATTTAAATCTTTAGATTCATCAGAAATATCCTCTATCTTTGCTTCTTCTGATTTTCCAACACTTATGATAGCATTTACAATTTCAGAAATCAACAATTGAATAGTGCGAATTGAATCATCATTCGCAGGAATAGGAAAACTGCACAATGAAGGGTCAGTATTAGAATCGACAATGCAGACTACAGGAATTTCAAGTTTTTTTGCTTCCTCAAGGACAATATGTTCTGTCTTTCCATCAACAACAACTATTACGTTTGGAAGACGATTCATATCTTTGATGCCTCTATGTTGATCTGATAATTTAAGTTTCTCTCTATTAAGCTTTAAAATTTCTTTTTTAGTTAAATCGTCATAAATCGAGGAACCTTCTTTTTCTAGAGTATGTAATCTTTTTATACTTTTACGGATTGTAGAGAAATTAGTTAAAGTTCCCCCAAGCCATCTTTCTACAACATAATACATTCCACAACGATCAGCCTCTTGCTGAATAACATCTTTAGCATGTTTTTTAGTTCCAACAAATAGGACATCTCCATTATTTTTTACAACATCAGTTATGAATGAAAGGGCTTTGTCAAGACTCTTTAGCGTATAATCAAGATTGATAATATCAATTCCATTTTTTTGTGATAGAACAAAGTCTCTAAAATTTGGATTAGTTTTACTCGTAATATGTCCGAAATGTGCACCGGTATTGATTAGATCATCTTTAGTAATTTTATGCATAATTTATTATCTCTTAGAAAACTGAAATTTCTTTCTAGCGCCAGGTTGACCGTATTTTTTACGCTCAACAACTCTTGAATCTCTAGTTAACAATCCTCTATTTCTTAATTGTAGTTTAAAATCTTCATTTAATTCAATCAATGCTCGGGCAATTCCTAATCTGATTGCTCCTGCTTGTCCAGTGAGACCACCACCAGAAACATTAATTTTTAAATCAATTTTATCATTCAGATTTAAAACTGTTAATGGTTCTAAAGCATGTATCACCAGTGAATCTCTTTTAAGGTATTCTTTAATATTTGAATTTTTGTTTACAGTATAAGTTCCTTTGCCATCTGACAAGTAGACTCTGGCGACAGAACTTTTTCTTCTTCCGACACCATTATAAAAATTATTACTCATTAATTAGAGCTCCATTGAGTTGGTTTCTGTGCTCCCTGATCATGATTATTATCTCTGTATACCCTTAAATGCCTACTGATTTCTCTTCCTAACTTATTTTTTGGAAGCATTCCTATAATAGCATCAGTTAATACTTTATCAGAATTATGTTTCATTAAATCTGAGAGTTTTGTGATTTTAGCTCCTCCAGGGTATCCTGAATGTCTAAAGTATTTTTTTGAATTAATCTTATCACCTGTTAATCTAATTTTATCAGAATTAATTACTACTACTGCATCTCCCATATATATATTGGGAGAATAATTAGGGCGATGCTTCCCTCTGAGAATTTGAGCAACTTCACTCGCAATTCTTCCAAGAACTTTGTCTTCAGCATCAACTAACCACCAAGTAGTGTTAATTTCGTTTATAGAAACAGTTTTGGTTATTTTTTTCATATATTTTTTCTCTTTAAAAAAAAGCAACTGAACTTAATTCAAGTCTTACGATTAGTCAATGATTATGATTATATCTTTATAAGAAGAAAATTCTGTTTTTTGAAAATACAAATTTGACTTTACCAACAAGTTCTTCATTTAGAAAAGGAGAATTGATTGATTTAGAATAAACAGAATCTTGAGAGAATATCCATTTAATATCAGGGTCAAAAATCGTTATTTGAGCATTACTCCCCTGTTTAAATAAATCTGATTCAATCCCCATTATTTTTCTAGGATTTGTAGATAGTTTTTGAATTAATGACAAAAGGGGCATTTTATTTTGTTTAACAAGAATTTTATTGACAGCAGCAAAACATGATTCTAAACCAATCATACCAAAAGCAGCATCATTGAAAGTAGTCTCTTTTTCTTCAATAGTATGTGGAGCATGGTCAGTTGCAATACAATCAATGGTTTCATTTTTTAAACCTTCTATCAATGCTTTACAGTCTTTCTTTGATCTTATTGGGGGAGCAACTTTTAAATTTGTATTATAATTCGAAGAATTAATTGAAGAATCATCAAAATAAATGTGATGAGGAGTCACTTCAGCGCTGATATGTGCATTACCTTTTTTAAAATTCTTAATAAGATTGACACTTTCCTTCGTAGAGACGTGTGGAATATGTATCTTAGATTTTAATTGAGATGCCAATAATAAATCTCGATATACCATAATCGCTTCAGCGGAATTTGGGTTTCCTTTCAGACCTAAATTATTGGAATTAGAACCTGCATTCATTACTCCTTCATTCCTTAAAGCAATATCTTCTGCATGATTTATAATAGGACTATCAATCATCTTTGCATAGGTTAGTGCCAGTCTCATAAATTGACTATTCTGAATTGGGTTACCATCATCGCTGAAAGCAATGGCTCCATTATCTTTCATTAAAAGCATTTCAGTTAATTTTTCACCTTCTTGATTCTTAGAAATTGCACCTATAGGGAAAATATCAATTGGAAGATTTTTGCTCTTACTTATAATAAAATAAATGCTTTCAGGAGAATCAATAACGGGGTTTGTATTAGGCATAGTACAAACTTGAGTAAATCCCCCAGCAATAGCAGCATAGCTTCCGGACTCAAGATTTTCCTTATCCTCTCTACCCGGTTCCCTGAAATGAACATGGATATCACAAAATCCATGAGTAATAACTAAACCTTCACAATCAATTACTTCATAATCTTTTTCTGGCTTAATAGATTTTTTAATTGAATCTATTTTACCATTTCTTATTAAGATATCTGAAAAGAATTCTTTATTATTAAATGGATCAATTATTAAACCATTCTTGAGTAAAACCCGTTTACTATTTTTGCTTTCTATCATTTCAATGATTATCTCCCAATAATAAATATAGAATTGACATTCGAGATGCTTCTCCATTCAATACTTGATCTAGTATGATAGCATTTTCAGAATCTGCTACTTTACTATCAATTTCAACTCCTCGATTCATAGGTCCAGGGTGCATTATTACTATATCTTTTTTTATTCTATTAATTCTCTCAAAAGATAGCCCAAATTTGCTATAATATTCTCTTTTTGAAGAAAGTCTCCCAAAATGCATTCTTTCCATCTGAATTCTTAGGGCAATTATAGCATCGCACCAATTCAGCACCTCATCTAAATCATAAGAAAAGTTAATATTTAATTTTTTTGCTTCTGATGGCAATAACGTTGATGGTCCACAAACAATAACTTCTGCACCAAGTTTTTTTAGAGCGAATATATTGCTTCTTGCAACTCTACTATTCAAAATATCTCCTACTATCCCTACTTTTAGTCCCTCAATTCTACCAAATTTTTCTTTTAAAGAAACCATATCGAGAATTGCCTGAGTAGGATGTTCATGAGAACCATCACCAGCATTGATTACAGATCCATCAATATATTCACTTAATCTCAAAGCTGCTCCAGGATGACTATGACGAATAACAGCTCCATCTATCTGCATTGAAGCTATATTTAAAATAGTATCTTTTAACGATTCACCCTTACTAACGCTACTAGTACTTGAAGTAAAGTTGATTGAATCAGCTCCAAGTCTTTTTTGAGCTAAAGTAAAACTAATTTTTGTTCTTGTGGAGTTTTCAAAAAACATGTTTACTAAAGTTTTACCTTTTAGTAAGTCTGTCTTTCTTTCTTCACTGATAAGTATTTTTTTGAAGTAAAATGATGTATCAATGATTTTGATTAAATCATTGGTAGGAAAGTTTTCAATTCCGATAAGATGCTTACTTTTAAGCATTAATACTCCTAAATGTTTTAGAAAATTATGCTTTTCCAGCTAATAATTCAACTATTCGATTAGGTTTATCAATTTCAAGATCGATTACGTAATCAAATTGTTGATTGTTAAACCACTTTAGCTGTCTTTTTGCATACTGTCTAGTGCGAAAATAAATTACTTCTTTCGCTTCAGTTAATGAAATTTTTCTATCAATCAAATCACAAACTTCTTTATATCCAATATATTTTATATGACTAATATCTAAATCCATTTCTTTGATTTTTAGTACTTCTTCTACTATCCCATTTTCAAACATTAAATCGATTCGTTGAGAAATACTTTTTTCTAAGTTTATTAAAGAATTTTTTAAAAAAACTGTTTCAATATTTTCAGAGTAAATACTTTTCTTGTTTTCTGATTGAAAGTTTTCTGAAATTGGTTTTCCTGTGATTTTAAAAACTTCCAAAGCTCTAATTAATCTCTGCCGGTTATTGACATGAACCTTTTCTGCATAAGTAGGATCTATTTTTTTTAGTTCTTCTAGCATCTCGACCATGTTTCCTGAATCATATTTTTTCTCGAGATTTTTTCTAATTGACAAATTTGTTTTACTTCCTGAAAAAATACCATCCTTCAAAGTTTTAAGATATAAACCGGTTCCACCGCAAAGGATTGGAATTTTATTTTTATGAATTATGTTTGATATTGCTTTATCTATCATATTCATATATTTTCCAGCAGAAATTTTTTGATCTAAGTTTAACTCTCCTATTAAATAGTGTTTCACTTCCGATAATTGATGATGATCTGGTTGAGCAGTTCCAATTGCAATATGTTTATAAATTTGTCTTGAATCTACCCCAATGATTTCCCCGTTAATTTTTTTAGCTAACTCAATAGATAGATTCGTTTTGCCTGATGCTGTTGGACCAAAAATCGAAAAAATTTTCAAAATAGAGGAATCCCAGTTAAGAAAAAGAATATAACTGACAATGGATAAAAAATAATGACACTTAATATAGGAATTCCGATAAGATTTAATATAATTAAACCCATTAAAATTCTGGGACCATATAGTTCAATTTTATAAAGTGTTCGAGGATTCTTAATGAATTGTGGTAAAATCCTTGA
>Ga0181569_10002960_pt1 | contig 13290 bp, 11 predicted proteins | sample 101ome_19_FD_132452 | JGI IMG/M metagenome (GOLD analysis project Ga0181569, IMG submission 132452) | Coastal salt marsh microbial communities from the Groves Creek Marsh, Skidaway Island, Georgia - 101405AT metaG (megahit assembly) | ecosystem: Environmental > Aquatic > Marine > Intertidal...
AAGCGTAAATCGTCGGAGGAGTGGCAGAGTGGTTGAATGCACCGGTCTTGAAAACCGACGTACGTTAACGCGTACCGTGGGTTCGAATCCCACCTCCTCCGCCATCAACCGGAAATTTATATAACATATTCAAATGGTTACATTTTTATAATGTGACCTGTCCCCAATCCCATCCCCTAAAAATAATTTAAAGGTGCTGCTTAGGCGCGTGGAACATTTTCGGGGTCAGGTAACAGCTCCATCGCGGTCGACCATAAATAGAGCGGCATATCCCATCAGCCAAATATGATGTAGAGACTGTGATCAGTGATACTTCCCGGCGACTAAAGAAGATGGGGAGCTTTTGGTGTCGTTCGTTTTCCCACTCCGTTCCTCTTGAACACCTTTGTTGCTTAGAACAAACAACCTGTGTCTGGAATTGATGCGCTCCTGGTCAAAGAACTCTGAGTTGGTGCCTTACGTCACCGAAAAATCTGCGCCGTGCTTGCGCCGCCATCCTGACGGATGACCTGGCCAGAAACAAAACTGGCCTCGTCGCTGGTCAACATTGCAGCCAAATTGGCGACTTCGGCGGCCGTTACCTTACGTCCGGCTGGTGTCACTCTTGCCCAGTCGCTGCGGAATTGACCGTCTGCATGCATGCCGGCCTCCACAGCGCCGGGAGCCAAAGCATTCACCCGAATATGGTGCTCCGCAAGCTCCGCCGACATGGCGCGCGTCATGGCATCAATGCCTGCCTTTGAAGCACCGTAGGCGAGCCGCCCTTGCACCCCATATTGTCCATGGATGGAAGATATAAATAAAATGCGACCTCCCTTGTGCTTCATGTGAGCGGCAACCGCTTGAGCCACACGGAAACTTCCCAAGAGATTGACGTTGATTATATTCTGGAACTGACCCTCCTCCAGATCAAAAAACGTACTTGCGCTGAAAATTCCTGCCGTGTGGACCAGCACGTCGACACCACCAAGGCACTTTACGCCTGAATTAACTGCCTCGGCCACAGACCGACCGTCTGCCAGATTGGCCTTGATCCAGTGTCCCCGTGGACCTTTCGTTTGATCGAGATTGACAATTGCATCGCCGCGACTGGAAAGTGCATCCACAACAGCTTCGCCAATAGCTCCGCTCCCACCGGTGACAATGGTTTTGAGCGGTTCACCTGATCTGCACATCATTGTTTACCTGGAAACGTGCAGGATGAAAGGTTGCCAATGACACTTCCATCAACCGGCCATCCGTGAGGAACAGCTTCGCTTCGATCAGCAATGCCGGCGCTCCTTCTGCCAAACCTAGTATGTTTGCTTCCGGTGCAGCACATCCAATGGCGCGCAGCGACTGGCTGACCCGGCCCACCGTCACGTCAAAAGTCTCCTCGATGATCTGAAAAACAGATTTCTGCTCCTGACGTACTAACGTATCGATTGCCGCGAAACGTGCTGGAACATAAACCCGGTTGACACTGAAAGGTTCCGATTCTCCAGCAAGCGTCCGTGTGCCGGAAACTTCCAGCCAAAAGCCAGTCTCGCTCTTCAGGCCATTCAAAGCGGGAACGTCGTGCGTTTCCACGGTACGTGTGCCCTGGATTTCGAACTTGGTGTCACGCCCCAGACTGAGCAGTTCATTCAGATCACTTGTTGCCATGGAAAAGCGCTGCTTCGGCTTATCTGAAATAATCTCGGTGCCAGCGCGTTGACGGCGTTTCAGCACGCCAGATTCCTCAAGCTCCGAAAACGCCAATCTCAGGGTTGAACGACTGACACCCAACTCTGTGGCATAAGCAGCTTCAGGCGGCAGACGATCACCTACCTTCAAAACACCGGACTGAATCTGCTCGAGAATGTTCTCACAGACTTTTGCGTATAACGTGCTCATGAAACGGTCCCTGGTAGCCAAAGCGCGATGGCTGGAAATAAAGCCAAAATCAACGCGAAGACCAGCAAAATAACAAAAAATGGCAGCGCAGCATAAGCAATTCGCCAAATGGTTTCGCCGGTTTGGGATTGGATAACAAACAAATTGAAACCGATGGGCGGCGTGATTTGACTGATTTCTACGGCGACAACAACGAAAATACCAAACCAGATAGGATCATATCCTGCCGCTGTGATGAGCGGCAGTGTGATTGGAAGCGTCATTACAATTATTGATGTGCCATCGAGAAACATGCCTAGCAGTGCATAGAAAGCTAAAAGGACTACGATTAGCGCGAAAGGTGCAAGATCAAAACTTGCAATTTGTGCTGCGATGGCTTTGGGAATACCCAAAAAGCCGAAAGCGGAATTCAGCAGCGCAGCTCCAATGATAATGAGGCCGATCATGGCCGAGGTGCGCACCGCTCGCCTACCGGCCCGAATCATGGCGGCCCACGAGAACCGCCCCGCTATAACGGAAATTAGGACAGCACCTAATGCTCCTATTGCCGCAAGCTCACTGACGCTCGCCCATCCCAGATAAAGCGATCCCATAATGGCAACAATGAGCGAAGCTACGGGGCCTATGTCTTTCAAGCCCTGGATTTTCTCGCCCTTCGTGCGAGGTTCCAAATTTTGTGCGTTAGGACTTTGGAACTGCCGAACGGCGATGTAGGCCATGTACAAGGCGGCAAGCATAAGACCCGGAATAACACCAGCGATGAACAGTTCCAGAATGGAGACTTCCGCTACCACGCCATAGATGATCATAATGATCGAAGGTGGGATCAAGAAGCCCAGCGTTCCGGCCCCGGCGAGTGATCCCATGGCAATATTGCGGTCATAGCCTCGGCTCTCCAATTCCGGCAGGCTGACCCGGCCGACAATAGCTGTCGTGGCAGCAGAGGAGCCTGAAACCGCGGCGAACAAGGTTGAGCCGACAACATTCACATGCAGCAAGCCCCCTGGCAGCCGTCGCACAAAAGGCGAGAGCCCGGAAAAAAGAGATTTACCCAATCCCGCAGTCACAAGCACTTCCGACATCAAAATGAACAGTGGAAGGGAAAGAAGCGGTTTGGGAATGAGCGATCCCCAGATGAGGCCGCTGGAGAAAACATCAAGCGGAATGTTGGGTTTGAATATCGCCAGTAGAATGTAGCCTGTTGCAAAAAGCGACAGGCCAATCCAGACAGAGCCAGCTAGCAGAGCGATAAAAAGAAGAATGGTGACGAGTGCGATTTCAAACATCTACTGGCTCCGCGTCAGCACCGCGCCATTCGTAACTCTGTTCCGTTACACGCCTGATAAGGCGCGCCAATAAGTCCAGCCAAAGTTGAGCGAAACCCCATAGAACGAAAAGTTGTGGGATCCACAGCGGGGTTTGGGTCACGGTAGTCGCGACGATGTTGCGATCTATCGACTTGCCGACCTTTACCCACATGGCGATCGCTATGAGGGTAGCGACCGCCAACGCGGCTAAATTGGCTGCCACATCTACCCATTTTGCAGGTTTTAGGGGTAGAGTTTCCGTAAGCATGGTGATGCGCACATGAACGCCCGTGCGAATTGCAGGGCCGGAAGCCAAGGCGAATACAGCGGCCATAGCATATTGGCTGAATTCCCACGAAAACGAGAAGCTTTGGGCTTGAGCCCTTGCAAACACTTCCGCCAGCATTAAACCGCAATATCCGAAGATCAGCACCACGGCCAGTGTTTCGGCCAGTCGGGATAGTCGATCAACAATGGCGAGAAATTTGGTCACGATAGCTATGTCTTCCGTCAGCAAAAAGGAAGTCCGGGGCAATGCCCCCGGACCTCAGGCAGGGAGTTTTCTTCTTATTTTCCGACCTTCGCGGCATAGTCGTTCACGATTTTCTCAGCTTCAGGCACCTTCTTGAAGAAGTCCGCCCACATGGATTTACCAGCTTCAGCCATCTTGGCTTTCAGGCTGTCATCCGCTGATGAAACAGTCATACCATTGTCCGTCAGAATTTTTGTCTTGTCTGCGTCTTCAGCGGCAGACACTGCCCAAAATTCTGCTTCCATCTTATCGGCCAGACTTTCAATAGCAGTGCGTTCTTCGTCCGAAAGCGCATTCCACGCATCCAAATTGACTGTCACCGCATCCGGCGAAGTTGACCAGTTCAGCGGATTGAAATGGGAAGTGAACTGGTAGAGTTTGGAATTGGCACCGGTGGAGGTCGAGGTCGACGCGCCATCTACAGTCCCCGCAGCAACCGCGGCTGCCAACTCACCAAACGGCAGTTCAACAGGTGCCGCACCCAATTTTTCAAGGAACTGGAACGAGGTCGCATTGAACGCACGGATGCGTTGACCTTTGATGTCATCGGCGCTCACTACAGCTTTCTTTGTGTAGATGCCCGGCGATGGCCACGGTACATAGTAGAGCACTTTCTGATTGCGGGACGCGAAAATCTCATCATATTTGGGGCCTGCGACTTCAAGCCAGGTCTTCATTTCTTCAGGCCCTTGGATGAGGTATGGCAAGGTATCGATGCCTAAAAACGGTGCTTCGCCAGCCTGCAAGAACAAGAGCATATCAGCCATTTGAACAGTGCCATTTTCGACGGCTGCAAGCTTTTCAGTGATCTTCACACCGATTTCGCCAGACACATGCACCGTTATGTCGACGGAGCCATTCGTTGCCTCGCGCACGGCATCGGCAAATTTCATGGCACTTTGAGCATGAAAGTTATTAGCGCCCCAAGCGGTGCTCAAATCCCATTTGGTTTCAGCAATTCCTGAGCTTACGCTCAGTGCTAAAGCAGCACCGGCTGCTAGAAGTGTTTTTGTGAAAGACATTATGTCTCCTCCCTTTGGTTTGAATCAAATTGGTAGATCTCTTGAGCCGCGTTTTCTGAAATCAATCCGTGAGCCAAGTCGCGAGCGACGACTTGTCTGTTCCGCTTTGACGGGTCGCCAAACCCGCCACCGCCCGGCGTTTGTAGAACCAGCTTTTCACCTGCCGGAATCTCATAAAGGCCCTTGTCTACGATCTTGGTGCCATTGGTTATGGATACCGCACCAACCGCACCGCTCCCTCCGCCTTCGCGACCGGCGGGGCCGGATGTCAGCCGCTCAAAGGCTGCAGCGGAGAGCGACAAGTCCTCGCTAATTCGAGAGCCAACAACAATGCGCTGGGCAAGCCCGCCGCGATACTCACCTGCACCACCGCTGTCGCGGGCAAACTCTTTGGAATGATAGATGAGCGGCGCAGCGACTTCTGCTACCTCAACCGGGACAGCGCCGACGCCCGATGGAAACGCGGTCGTTGATAGACCGTCTGTCGATGGGCGTGCGCCCATTCCGCCAAGAGCAACATTGAGTGACGTGAATTTCGTATCTCCTGCGCCGGACAACGACATCGTCCACAAAGCACCAGAGCTTTCCGCCAGGACCTCTCCAGGCAAAGCTTGCTCTAGACATCCAAGCATGAGATCGGGAAGTGCTTGGCCGATAACATGCCGCGCCGTGACGGGAGCTGGTCGCTCAGCGCTGACAATGAGACCAGGAGGCGCGGAAATTGTGATGGCTTCCAGCGAAGCATGATTGTTTGGAACGTCTGGCGCCAGGAGTGCCCTAATTCCAAAGGCGGCATAGGCAGCGGTGTAGTTCAACGGGCAATTGATGCCGCGCTCTGCCAAGGGGGACGATCCAGTTAAATCGACGTCGATCCGGCCATCTTTGATGGTAATGCGGGCCTTCAATGTGATCGGCGCATCATAGCCGTCCAGCATGACCGTATTCTCATAAACGCCATTCGGCGCGCGGCGCAGTGCGTCCGCTGTGCCTTTTGCTGACTTTGCGAATATGAAATTCGTAACAGCCTCCAGATCCTGCAAACTGTACTCACCCATTAAATCCAGAAGGCGGGCCGCGCCCGTGTCGTTGCAGGTCAGAAGCGACAGAATATCGCCTCTTGCTTCATGGGGTACACGGCTGTTGGTGCTGACAATTGCCAAAAGGTCTTCATTGAGGACGTCGCCCCGACGTAGATGCATCACCGGGATGGTCACGCCTTCCTCAAATACAGAAAGCCCCTCGGCGGACCATCCACGCCCGCCAACATCCACCACATGACTTGTCGAGGCCAGATAACCCACGATCTGCCCATTTAAGAATGCTGGCGTAACAACAACAAAATCGAATACATGGCCAGCACCTAGCCAGGGATCATTGGTGATCAGAGCGTCGCCTGGCTTTAGAGTTTTGGATTCCACAATATCAAGCATTGCACGCACAGATGCAGCCATGGTGTTTACATGGCCGGGTGTTCCCGTCACAGCCTGTGCCAGCATGCGCCCCTGTGCATTGAATACGCCGGCAGACAAATCACCTGCTTCGCGTACGATAGCGCCAAAGGCTGCGCGCATGAGGGCATTCGCCTGCTCTTCACAAACGGAGATGAGACGATTCCACAGAACGTTTTGAGCGATTGCATCAAGCTGCATGATCGTCACCTCGTTCCATGATCAAATGACCATGATCGGAACGGCGAACCGACCATCCGGGCCGCACTAATGTGGTCGTTTGATCTTCCGGTATGACCGCCGGACCTTGAATCACGCCGCCATTGAGACAGCGTCTTGGAACCTCGCGGTAGGTGATGTACTGGGCTGATTGAAGATCAAAAACAGATCGTTCGCTTTCGTCAGAAGCTGCTTTTTCCCCATTGGTCCTGGCTGAAGTTTTTTCCTGTCGCTTCTCGCTCGCAGCAACGGTTACGGAGACCAACTCGATCGCGATATTGCTCAGTTTGAAGCCGGTTAAGGCGATATATCGCTCTTCAAATTGCTGGTAAATATTTTCAAACAAGCCAGCTGCGATATCATCTTGTGGTAACGCGATTGCGATCTCCAATCCCTGTCCTTCGTAGCGCAATTCAGCATTGATGGAGGTGCCAATTTGCCCGTTTTGAACAGCTTGCTTCACCACATTTTGGACTGTGTCGCAGGCTGCGCGGATGCGAGTTTCAAGGTGAGGCTGATCAATGAGATCGACCCGCTCCATCACCGACAGGGCGATTTCAAACGCAACCGGCGAGCGCAAGAAACCAACGGCCGACCCAACACCCGCATTTTGTGGAACGATGATGCGTTCGATGCCGAGTTTCTCGGCAATACGTGCCGCGTGCAGACTGCCACCGCCACCGGACACCAATAGATCGAATTTGGAGACATCATGGCCCAACTCAATGCCATGCACCCGGGCGGCATTGGCCATCGTTTCATCGGCTAACTCGATGATGCCCGCAGCTGCCGTTTCAACATTTTTCACGTCAAGGTCGGGTAGAATGTTTTTGGCAATCGCAGCAGGTGCGGCGTCTTTTCTTATCTCAATCATGCCACCGGCAAACCCGTCCGCTGAGATATTGCCAACAGTTAAATGAGCATCGGTGATAGTGGGTTCTTTGCCGCCACGACTATAGGCTGCCGGTCCGGGATCTGACCCGGCGCTTTTGGGACCAACCGCCAGCCTACCCAAACGATCCACCGAAGCGATTGACCCGCCACCGGCGCCAATTTCTACCAGTTCAACAGTTGGTACTTTCACCGGCAGGCCGCTGCCTTTGGTATCACGCCATTTGCGGGCTACTTCAAAGTCCCGGGTCGTTTGCGGCTCACCATTTTCGATAAAGCAAATCTTTGCGGTAGTGCCACCTATATCAAGCGACAGTGTTTTGTCCGATCCCAACTCACGCGCCACATGGGCGCCGAGCGCCACTCCGCCAGCAGGCCCGCCCTCGACAAGACGAATGGGGAACTTCGTAGCCACATCCAGCGTTGTCAGTCGACCATCTGACAACATCATCAGGAACGATCCGCCAAAGCCATTCTCTTGCAGGCTTGAATGCAGTTGCTCGACATATCGGCTGATAAGAGGGCGCACATAGGCGTTCGCGCAAACTGTAGAAAAACGCTCGTATTCACGAATTTCACCGGCTACCTCAGAGCTTTGACAAATGGTCACTGAATTGCCGAGCAACTCGCGCAAACGATTGACAACCAGATTTTCGTGGGCCGGATTGCGATAGGAATGGAGAAAACCAACCGCCACGGCTTCCACCCCATGTTGCCGAAGCTGATCCGCCAGAGGAACAATTTCCGCTTCCTGCGGTGCCGTCAAAACGGAACCATCTGCAAGAATGCGTTCGCTCAACGTCAAGCGGAGCGGGCGAGGCACCAGCACTTCAGGCAGTTCGATATTCAACGCATATTGGTCAAAACGCTTTTCATTACGCATTTCCAAAACATCACGAAATCCACTGGTCGTCACAAATGCGGTCTTGGCGCCGCGCCTTTCAATCAGGGCATTGGTCGCGAGCGTGGTTCCATGAACAATGGCATCTACATCGCCCAAGTTCAGAGAGAGTTGTTCTAGCACGGAGCGTATGCCGTCCAGAGCTGCCTGTTCCGGTTTTTTGGGAGTCGTCAGAATTTTGGTTGAAAACAATCCGTCAGCCGTCTCGAGCACGACGTCCGTAAAAGTTCCACCGATATCGATTGCGATGCGTACCATAAATTAATAGTACGTACTATTTTACATATTGCAATATTTTTCTTCGAACGGGCGTTGCTTCAGTCCATGTTACGGCACTGTCAGAATAAACCGCCTTGCCCTGACATTTTCTGGACATTAGCTATTCAGCCATGCCTACTGTAGTATCCTTCCGTTATTTCAAAACCAGCCCTGAGATCATCCAACTCGCAGTTATTCTTATGTGAGGTTTCCACTAAGTGGATCCTCTCGCACAGCGGTCAAAAATATGTTATAATATAACACTCATATAGGGATGCTTGGCATGATATCAAAAGGTAACGTCACAATCGGCCTGGAAACACGCTTTGGGCCTGATTGGCCCGGTGTCCGATGCGGTGCACGGACTAAGGTTGGCGGTAAATGTCAGCGTCCAGCAGTTAAGCAGACGGGCAGATGCACTAGACACGGCGGCAAATCGACTGGAGCAAAAACACAAGCCGGCCGGGATAAGTTAGCACAGCTTCATTTGAAGCATGGTCGATATGCAAAAGAAAAACGCAAGGAAGCCAAGACGCGCTCTGAAGTTGGCCGCAAAGTCCGTGCTGAGGTGAAGCAAATCGAAGCAAGCTTGATTGAGCAAGGCGTCCTAAACCGCGATTGGCGCAAAGACTGGCAGCTGTAGCCCAGGTCCAAGGCCCACGGACCTGGATGCGGGGGTTACTGTGCCAAATTCCAATGAAGTAACCAAAAGATCAAAAAGGGGCACCCCCCGTTAAAAGGGGCCATGGTCCATGGTCCACGGGCCTAAAGTATTAGCCCGACAAATTCATTCGGGTGTAATTTCATTTGACTTCGATGTTATCCATCTCGTCGCCAAGTATTCGCCTCAATGCCACGACCGGCGTCTCGTTACTTTCGATGCGGACGTACAACTGTGCAAAGTACCTCGATCCTCGGACCTTGGCTTTGACATGTTGAAATGCACCTAACGGATAGTCAGACATCAACAGCGGAACGCTTTCGTGCTGCTCCCGGAGTGCTTCGTCAACTAAATCAGCAAGCTGGCTAATCTCAAAGTTGTCTTGGAGTTGCTTTTTGCGCCAGCTTGCAGCTCCGGCCGCGTCGTCAAAGGCCGAACCTCCTATAAGTGATATATATAGGCATTCCGGCCTTTGAAGTTTCAGCGCACACGCTAACTTGTGGAGTATTGCGCCAGATCCCTTCGATCCAAGCGTGACCCAAAGTCCTTTTTCAAGAAATAATCCAATCCAACTTGTAACAGCTTTGAACTGAGCGAGAGTAAACACCCCATCCAAGGGCCGTTCTGTTGGAACGTTGGTTAAAAGGTATTCTGTAAGTGGCGCGCCAGCACTTCTCCGTACATTCCGTCCACGACCTGCAGCTTGCTCAACAGAATCTTCAGTAACCGATCTACGCATCGCCTCTGCAAGCGGATCAGGGTGTTTATCTTGCCTTACAACCCAAGCGTAGTCTGCATTGTGGCGATATCGGAGCAAACAATCTTCTCGTGGGTACCACTCATACTTTGGGTCTAGTTCCTCAATGTTTTTCCATGAGATTATCGCAGCTGCCCGCTCCGCTATTTTGGGCTTAACGGCTGGGCGGCTTGCTACGATAAGTGCATTTACATCGCTAAATCGGTTAGTCCCTTTCAAGTCTCCAAAGTGACCTAATGTCAGCATGTCGTCCGACATGTCGTCTACCTGTTCGCGTACAAATTTAGGTACTAACAAACCTGTCTTCCCATAAATCCTGCTACAAATGTTTGCCCATAATTTTAGTCGCACAGGCCATGTTTTACTGCTCTTAATTGTGGAATATGATAAGCTAGTATCGTACAATTGATACCGCTTAACACAGGGTCCATCAGATACTTTTCTTTGAAATCTAATTTTAAGATTTGGCAAAATATACTTGGCCAGATCGTATTGTAGTGTTGCGTCGAAAACCAGAACTGGAGGGAAAAAGTATTGGAGGTTGATTTTTTTCAGGTAGTTCACAGAGATTGCGGCACGATCCGGTAACACCTCCAAATGTTTTAGCTCATGTATCTCACGCGCGATACCTTGGATCATGAGTTCGCATACTTTCGCAATTGCCAAAAGAACCTTTCTTGTTTTAACGTTGTCTTTGTTTAAAAGGTAAATTTGGTCTGCAGGTAGGTCTTGAAATTTATCCTTTCCTATTGTTTTTGGAATACTTTCAAGGGCAACTTCCCGGACTGTCTCAAGCGTTTCGAAGGTCATCGCTTCATCAATCAATGGCTGTTGTTTTTCTGCGCAAAACTCTACGTTCTCATCAGGGTTTTGCTTTGATTTTTTCGATGAAGGCGCTGTAAGTTCCAACCATTCTTCTGATGTCATTAGATTGCATGAGCAATCATATACCCATGGCTTCAAGTAGCGTCTTCCTTCTAAAACTTGATGTTTTATTACGCGTAAAAAACTATTCAGTATTTCTTGCGCGCACGGATCTTTGCTTAGCTTCATCTCAATTGCTGAATTACAATCAAGATCTACCTCCTCGGTTCCTCTGTGAATTAAACCCTGCGGGTCAAATTCATCGAGGATTACGAGATCAAATTCCATTTGGTTTTTTCTGCTCGCCTGGCGCATTGGCTCGCGCGGGACGAGTTCTAGCATTCCGTCCCCAGCAAATATCACAACTGAGGAGTTGCTTAAATCCTGATCTTTATATCCGCAAGTGTGTGCTTGAGAGTTGGGGTGGTACTTACAGTATCCACGTTTTTTTGAGCCACATACATCGTTTGGGTCACCTCCCACAGCCTGCGCAGTCGTAACTTCAAGTGATCTTGGACACATTTTTTCATGCGGTTTTGCGGGGTTTCTTTGTTCTCTTCCTAACCACACTTTCGAAATACCTGGGGCTATATTCGAAATTTCCCTTTGTATTTCCCATGCATTTGTAGTCGTTGACGTCCGGATTGCGACTCGCCAGCCTTTGTCGGCGGCTTCACACGCGGCTCTGACTAGAGCATAGGTCTTGCCTGTCCCAACAGTTGCGACATATGCCCATTGAATGAGGCTTGAGGCGCCGGTTTTTCGTATCCTATTTACTTCATAGGACAGGTCTTCGCGTAAATCTTGTAGCACCCATTCCAGAAGTTCTTCTGAGGCTTCGTCTACTGGAGCAGCTTGATCATACTCCGTGATTTTATTGTAAGCCGAATTACTCATGACCGACCTCTATGCTTTCTTAAGCTGCATAAGCCGTTCAAGTGCCTGTAACGTGCGAAGGTGAACTCTGTTACGCTACCATGCGCAAACGAAAGAATCCTAGGATATGGTCGATCCTCGTCGGGTGGGTAATAATATGCAGTTGACGTGCCATACTCGCTGCCCTCGATCGGACACGGCATTCCAACTGACCCAGATGCGTTGTCCAAAAAATCAGATACTTTAGCGTATTTGTTGCGGCCTAGCTCCAAGATGTCGTGCTCAGCCAACTCACGTCCATCGAGACGCTGTTTAATAATACTGGATGCTTTGGTCATAGATAGTCCTGTTGCAGCCATCACTTTTTCAGTCTTGTCTTTGACGTATTGACGTTTTTCTTTTCTTGACACTGGTTTGATCAGTTCCCGGGCCTCACTTTTCAGGTAGTAAACCTGCTCATGATTTGGCTCGCCGATGCTATTCAATACGCCACCGCGTAAGACTTCATCTGGGACATGTCGCTTAGTGAGTGGAGGTATTACGTTTGGCTTTGCTTCGAACACCAAACGTTCTGGGCTATGAACTGAGGTATCAACTAGAGAGCGTTCTAATAGCTTCCCGTCCGCTGCCAATGCGAAGAAGCCATATCCGGCTTCCCAACACCGGTCATGCATGAGCTGCAACATAGACTTACTTTGCCTTTGGTCGGCAATCTTGATGAAGATATGGAGGCCCGTCGCTTCTTGTTCTGAGCCATCAGGTTTCAAGATCCCAGCCGAAGAAGAAGCGCGAACCAGAGTTTCCGTCAGTAATAGCTCTGGCATTATGCTGAGCAAGACATCGAATGCAGACCGTCCTGCCAATTTATCCATTATGTCTGGCGGTAGGTCTTTGGTGTCGACGTCAATTAATAACCATCCAACAACGTTGGAATGATGAAAAAATTCTTTAGTGCGCGCGATACTGCCAGAATAGAGTTCAGCTTTAGTTGTTAGTGGGAAACTGTGTCCAAGTTGTTCAAGCTGGCCAAGTGCAATCGCCTCATTTTGTTTTAGATTAGCTATTACCGAGCTTAGGTCCGTAGATGTTGCTGCCGGAACAGTCTTAGCGAAACCCTGATATATCTGAGCGTTTGAATCCTTGCAGATCTTGGAGTCTCGAACATAGATTTTCTTGTTCACCGCCCCTGTGGACGAAGTAACTATTGTGACATAAGCGGTGTCATTGCTGCATGAGTGGAATGGAGCAGACATCACTCTTCTCCTTTCACGATTTGTGAATCGATCCAGGTTTCGAGATCTGCGACCCGCCATCCAACTGCATTGGACCCAATCCTAACTTTGGCAGGAAAGTCTGGTCTTTTCGCCAGATCGTGCAGATGCTTTGGCGTAATGCCAAGAATGGCTGCCGCAATCTTAATGCGAGCAACTGCTTTGTCAGACATAGCTCTTGCGAGCTGGATTTCTTTTTCTTCGATTAAGGGATTTGTCATTTTGACCTCCTTAGAATGTTAGGAGATCAATTGGCATGCTGGGTCTCCTAACGCGTTAACGTTTGGAGACTTCGCCCTTCACCACTCATAGTGCCTAGTACTGTGGTCTCTCTGCCGAGAGAGGTGGTCTGTGCTCTTGTCAGGGAGCTGGTAGAATTTCGGACCTCGTGCCCAGTTACAAAACTAA
>Ga0181569_10002969_pt1 | contig 13273 bp, 7 predicted proteins | sample 101ome_19_FD_132452 | JGI IMG/M metagenome (GOLD analysis project Ga0181569, IMG submission 132452) | Coastal salt marsh microbial communities from the Groves Creek Marsh, Skidaway Island, Georgia - 101405AT metaG (megahit assembly) | ecosystem: Environmental > Aquatic > Marine > Intertidal zone...
CTGCACTTTATCCTCCTCGGGCTCTCCCGGACACCAACCGGAAATTTCGCACCGCTTCGTCTCTCGTCCCTCGGAATCCTTCCCCGCGCTCAGACACTTCCCCGTCATCACCCCGCTCGCGCTTATCGCGCCCTCCACGCACACGTTGTCATCCTCCGTGCACACCTCGTCCCCATCCTGTCCCGCACACGTCCCTCTCGCCTGCAGCGTCGTCGCCAACGCCGTCGCCACGAAGAAACCGCTCGGTTCATACGTCACCAAATCATTCGCATCGTACACCGTCGCCGCCCCCGTCACCGCGTCTCGCACGACCGCCTGCCCCTTCACTTTGATTCCGATGTTCCCGTTCACGTTCGATCGCATCTGGTACCCGCGCTTGGCGTAGACGAGGTACGCGACGATGTACGCCAGGACGATTCCAACGAGCGCGTTGTACAGCGCGCCGAGTCGCCACGACCGTATCACCACCTGCTTGTGCGTCGTGTACGTCCCGAACGACATGACGCGCGCGTTCGGTCTCTGCGTCTCCTCCCTCGCGCCTCGCGCGATGACTCGATACGTCGCACGGCGCGCGGCGGCGTCTCCGGGCGCGCGAACACTAAAAAAACGATTTTTCCTTCGAGCTCGACGCGCCGCGTCGACACATCGGAGCGACCGGTGACGCCCGCGCGATGGTGACGCCCGCGCGAACGCCGACGATGCGACGAGGTGGAGGCGATGGTGTCGGTGACGACGCGCGCGCGGTGGACGCGAGCTCGCTCGTCGCGCTCGGGGCGTTGGCGCTCTCCAACCTGGCGCTCGTGATCTTGGGACTCGTGCTCACGATTTTGGGCACGAGGGACGGAGGAAGCGGCGTCGCGGCCGTGTTCGCGCACGGTGGGCTGAATGATTCGTTGTTTGAAGATCCGGGGACGTCGGCGGCGGTGATGGGGATGCTGATGATGGTGCTCGCGGGGTTCGGATTGTTTGGGCTGTATAGGAGGCACAAGACGGTTTTGTTGTGGTATCACGTGTGGGCGCTCTTCATGCTCATAGGGATCATCTACGCGTGCGCGGTGATGAACATTTATAAGAAATCGAGCGCCGACATGGTGAGGAACTACTGGATGACGTATCGAGCGAATCATAACATCACGGGGATCACGAAGATCGCCGGGCGGGTGGGACGACCGACGCGGTTGGATCTGAGAATGTGGCAGATGCAGATGCAAGAGGCCAGGTCGAAGACGAGATTGTTTCTGCGATCGGTGGCGTCTTGTTACGCGGCGGGCATCTTCTTTCTCATCACGTCTCTCGGTTGCAGCGCGTACATCATGGGGTTGAAGTACACGGGGATGCGCGTCGGCATCGCCACCAACGCCGCCGGGATCGCGTTCGGTCTCACGCTCTTTGTTCTGTGCTTCTTCGTGGCTCGATCGACATACAACGTACCTGATGCGGTGTCGATGAAATTTGACGTTGGATTCTTGCACGAGGACTCGCCGGGGCGCTCGACGCCGCCGAACGCGCACACCCTGTACGAGACGCTGCGCAAATCGCCAGATGTCATATTTCAAACGGTGCAGAGACAAAGCTCGGGTCGGCGCCGACTCTTGGAAGATGCCCAACCGTCGCCTCCTCCGGACGCGACGCAGCCGCCACCACCGGCGTCTCCGCCTTCTCCGCCGCCTTCTCCTCCGCCTTCCCCGCCGCCGCCGCCGCCGGCGGATGACGAGAACTGGCGCGCGAAGTCGGTTTGGGTATTCGAGGAAGGTCATAAAGTGATCGATAATACACATTACAACTTGACCTTCAAATTGGCGTTAGCGGGAATCGATGGAGATGACGTGAATGAAAACTTCACCGACTGGGCCGCCAAGAGAATCGCGACTTTTAGCGAGATACCACCGGATGACGTGTACGTCTCAGAGCTCCGATCTGGCGCTGAGCACAAGATTGGTGGCATATGGACGGCTCGATTCCTCGCCGCAGCCGCTTTCATCGTGGTGTTCATCAATTTCTTCGGTCTGTATTCGCTTCACAAGGACGACAGGTTCTTGATGGCGGCGCACCTGTGCTTTTCTTTCGCCGGAATCCTCATGTTGATCATCGCGGCCGCGCTCGTGAGTAAGCACGCCGATGCGACGTCGAGACTCATCGCCAATAACTGGCACTCCATTCAAAACAAAGTCATCGGCGCCGGCGTCGAACCGGTCGACGCCGGTTCTTTCGCTCGAGCCCACTTCAAAGCCGCGGCGGCGCTCGGCGCCACCATCGTCATCCTGCAGCTCGCCTCCTTCATGTCCACCCTCTTCTCCTTCTTCAGCGATGGACCTTCGTATTCGCTTCTCTCACCCACCGCGCGCAGAAACGACGGCGGTTCCACACAAGGAAACTTTCAACCCGTCGAATTCGACCGTCTCGACGAGGAATACGGCAAACGCGGCTTTTTAAGCCAGGAGCGTTCCCACGCGCGTCGAGGGAGCGACGGCGTCGTCTCTCTCCGCAACTTCGCGTCACCGGGTAAAGACTTTTCCATCGATTAGCACGCTAGTGTAGCAGGCTGTAAAAGCATCCATTCTTGAGCTCCGAGCGCGCGTCCCTGATCGATTGACTCGACTCGACGCGCTCGAGAGAAAAAGCGTCACTGGTGGTCGTTACGCCCTTCGCGTCGACACCCGATGCGCGCCGCGTCGTCGCGCGCGCCGCCGCGCGTCTGCGCGCGCGTCGTACCGCGCGCGCGTTGCCCTCCGCGCCTCGCGCGAGGACGCGCCTCGCGCGCGACGACGCGCGAAGACGTCTTCGTCGACGCGCTCGTCGACGCGCTGGGCGCGCCCGCGCTCGAGCGCGACGACGACGAGGCGCTCGACGCGTACGTCGCGCGCGCGCTCGTCGCGGGCGCGAACACCGTCGTCGACGTCGCGCGCGTCGCGCGCGTCGTCGCCGAGTGCGCGGGACTCTCCGAGGCGACGGCGGCGGTGGCGACGACGAAGACGCCGACGCGAGAGGCGCGCGCCGAGCTCGCGCGGGCGAGAGGCGTCGCGAGCGCGCTGTTCAACGCGTGTACCTCGGCGTATAATCGGCTCAACGATTGGGAATCGTGTCAAACGCTGGTGCGACTCATGGGTGACGACGCCGGGTGCGCGCCGGACGCGGTCAGCTTTTCGCTCGCGGCGAGCGCGATGGAACGCGCCGGGAAGAGTGACGAGGCGAGCGCGTTTTTGCTCGCAGCCGAGTCCGTTCTGAAGCGAGGCACTCGACAGAATAAAAAGAAGAAAAAGGTGCGCATCGAAAAAGATGATGTATGTCTTAAAGTTTTGTACGAGACGGAGGACGTTGCCGTCGTGCACAAACCCGCGGGCATGCTGACGCATCCGAGCGAAGGCGCCGGTAGGTCGGCGACGCTCATGGACGTCGCTCTCGCGCAATTCGCCGGTGAGTTGAGCGATCTGAACGGGTCAGACAAGCGCGGAATAGTGAGTCGTTTAGATAAACCCACAAGTGGTGTGATTATCCTCGCGAAGAACAACAAATCTCACGCAGAATTGGTGACGCAGTTTTATCAGCGCGCGGTGACGAAGACGTACTTCGCGCTCGTGGACGCCGGCGGTACGATCGCGAACGGCGGTACGATCTTCGAACCGGTAGACGGTCATCCCGCAAAGAGCGATTGGCGAGTCATCGAAACGTTCGTCGGCGACCGTTGGAAATATGCGCTGGTTCGCGTCCATCCGCGGACTGGTCGCAAACATCAGATTCGCGTCCACATGGCGTCCGTCGGCTGTCCGCTCACGGGCGACACGTTGTACAGACGAGGTCGCACAAAAACACTGAACGCGAACGCACCCAAGTGCGTTCTCGACTCCTTGTCCGGTGGTAAGACTGGAACGACGTTCTTTCTTCACGCCAGTGAGACGATGTTTGACGTCTGCGGCGAGAGAATTTGCGTGGACGAGCCTCTGCCCGCTGAGTTCTCCGATCTTCTCGACAAGCTCCGCGCCGCGGCGTTGAAAACATCATCGTGAAGCTCACTCACCCGAGAACCCTAGCGCGTGCTGTACTGTACGATTAGACGTGGAAATTAATTGAAATGGAATGAATTAGATAGCATGTGTTGACCGTTTGCGGAAACAGTCTCTAAGTTTCTACAATTATGCGCTTATTGCGGGTAGCCGCTCGCATCCATCGCGTTGCCGGCAACCGCGGTGGTCGCCGACTCATCCTCCGGAATGTCGCACACAACGACATCGGAGGTGAGGAAAATCTTGGCAACAGAGCACGCGTTTTGCATCGAGCATCTGATAACCTTCGTCGGGTCGAGAACGCCAGACTCCATGAGGTCCTCGTACTCACCCGTCGCCGCGTTGAAACCAAAGTTCGGGTCCGCGGAGTTCATGACGCGCTCGCACACAACGGAACCATTGACACCAGAGTTGTTTGCGACGAGGCGGATCGGGTAGGAAAGGGCGCGCTTGATGATTTCCGCACCAACCTTTTGCTCATCGTTTTCCAACTTTTCCTTGATGCCGTCGACAGCCGCCGCGAGCTTCAAGAAAGTGCAACCGCCACCAATAACAATACCTTCATCCACAGCCGCCTTGGTGGCGTTCAAGGCATCTTCAACGCGAAGCTTCTTTTCCTTAAGCTCAGTTTCGGTTTGAGCACCGACTTGGACGATGGCAACACCACCCGAGAGACGCGCCGCGCGCTCGTTGAGCTTTTCCTTCTCGTAATCCGCCTCGGTGACTTCAATGAGACGGTTGATTTGCTTCACGCGCGCCGCAACTTCCGCGGCGGTATCACCAGCACCGACAATGGTACAAGACTCCTTGCCGAGTTCAATGCGCGCCGCGTTACCGAGGACTTCGACGCCGCACTTGTCGAGGCTCAAGCCGAGCTCCTCCTTCACGACGGTGCCGCCGGTGAGGATGGCGATATCTTCAAGGTACTGGCTCTTACGCTCACCGAAGCCCGGGGCCTTGATGGCGGTGATCTTGAGAGAGCCACGAAGCTTGTTCACGACGAGAGTCGCGAGGGCTTCTTGTTCGATGTCTTCCGCGATGATCATGAGCGGGAAACCTTGTTGGATGGCAGCTTCGAGGATGCCAATCATGTCGCGGGCAGAGGTGATCTTCTTGTCGACGATGAGCAACTTGCACTGATCGTAAACGCAAGTCATGCGCTCGCTGTCCGTGACGAAGTACGGGGAGATGTAACCGCGATCGAATTGCATACCTTCGACGACGACGAGGTTGTTGTCGACGGAGCGCGCTTCTTCGAGGGAAATGACACCCTTGCGGCCAACCTTTTCCATGGCGGCGGAGATCATCTCACCAATTTCCATGTTACCACCGGCAGAAATGGACGCAACCTTGGCGAGTTCGTCGTCGGCAACCTCCTTGGAGATGCCCTTGAGAACTTCGACGAGGGCGTTGACGGTCTTTTCCATACCGCGGGTGAGTTGCACCGGGTTGGTACCAGCCATGACAATCTTCATACCTTCCGCGATCATCGCCGCGGAGAGGACGGTAGCGGTGGTGGTACCGTCACCGGCTTCGTCGTTCGTCTTTTGGGACGCTTGTCTGACGAGCTTGGCACCGACGTTTTCGACCGGATCCTCGAGCTCAACCTCCTTCGCGACGGTGACACCATCGTTCACAATCTTCGGGGAGCCGTACTTGGACTCGAGCACGACGTTACGACCCTTCGGACCGAGGGTAACACCGACGACGCTCGCGAGCTTGTCGACACCCTTTTGCATCTTCTTCAACGCGGCGCCATCTTGCGCGTTAAAGTACAAGTGCTTCGCCGCAGCAGTCACGGAGAGCGGCGCGCGCGCTTGGCGCGTCGTGCGTCGCACACTGACGGCGATCGGCTTACCTACATCGTTCAATCCACATCACACGCATCCTTCGTCAGTCACATGCCTCTCTCGCGTCACCAGACCCCCTCGCCTCGCGCTCCGCCGGCGTCTATCCGCGCGGCGAAAAGGAATCAGCCTTCTCCTCATCCCCATCGTCTCGACATCCCGCGCCATCCATCGCGCGCGCGCCTCCCGCGCCCCGACGATACGTCTCATCGCATACATGCCCACCCTCCCTCGCGCGTCGCATCGCGGTCGAGTCTCGCGCACGCGTCGACGCACGCACCGTCTCGCACGCGCGTCCTGGCGGCGAAGGTCGTGGCGGTGGCGCTGCGTCATCGCGAAAACACGCGCACGCGTCGTCAGTCGATCGTTCTCGTCGCGGGTACATCCGGGCCACGGCGCACAAAAATATGTTTTCACCGTCTCGCGTCGCTCGAGTCATCGTCGACGCCTCGGCGCGCGACGACCGCCGGCCGATGGCTCGCACGCCGCCGGGGTCATCCACCGTCGGCAGCCAGCCATCGGATGGGGCGACGACGATCGTCACGCGTCTCGCGCGTCGCGCGTCGCGCGTCGCGATCGCGTCGAGGCGAGGAGAAAAAAATATGCGCGCGCGCGTCGTCTCGGCGCACCTCGTCGTGGACGCGGCGAACATCATGGCCGTCGTCGTCGAGTAGTGACGACGCGGTGGGCGACCCCTCGCTAGAGGGTTTCTTCGCGTGCGCTTTTATCTCTCTCTTGGGCGCGTGGGATCGCGTATCGTGAGGGTTGTGAAGCCTATGTGTGTGGAGGATGTGAAGATGACAGACACGCGGCGCGCGACGGTTTACGCGCGCTCGTCGTCGTCGTCGTCGTCGTCGTCGGTGCGCTCTCCCGTGAGCACGCGATGAATGTGACGTTCTTTTTCGCGACCGAGTTCGGCGAGCGCGGCGGTGGGTCCGCGAGGGTCGGACCAGACGCACACGGCGCCGTCGGCGGAGGCGGAGGCAAGCGCGCGACCCCCCGGCGCGAAGGCGAGGGCGACGGCCGGTGCGGTGAGACGAGGGCTCGCGTGCGTGAAATCGCCGGATTCGTAATCAAAGACTTTGATGGTATGATCGGACCCGGCGACGGCGAGGAGGGCGCCGTCGGGGTGGGTGATGGTCGCCGCGCCGAGCTCGGCGTCGGAGGGGTCGTCGACGACGCGGAGGATGGAGGCGTCGGTGGGGTCCCACCAGGTGATCTTGCGGTCGGTTCCGGTCGTCACGATCTGCCCCTCGTCGGGATGGATGGCGATGGCTTTGAAGTACGTCGAGCCGAAAAAGGAGACGCGTCGAACGCGTCTTTCCAGGTCCCACACTATACACGAACCGTCGTCGGACGCCGTCACCGCCGACGCGTCGTCGTCGAACAAGACGATGTCGTTCACCGTGGATCGATGTTCCTTCATGGACGCTTGCAAAGTGATGACGTTAAATTTTCGAACGTGCCATAATCGTACGTTCCCTTCTGAACCGCCACTCATGACGCCGCACGCGTCCTTCATACCTCTCACCGCCGTGACTCGCTCGTGCGCGTTGGCGGCGACGAAGAGCGCTTGACCCGTGCCCACGTGATGCGCTCGAATTTTACCGTCGTCCCACCCGCTGACGATGACTTTATCGTTCGAGCCTGGCATGAAGCTCAGGCATAAACAACCGATCGAGCGCGAATTCACCTCGATGGTGGTCATCGACCTCGCCGTCTTGGTCCACCACACGCAAATTTCTGGACCCCCTCCCGTCGCGAAATATTCATCCGTCTGGAGCGGGAACGCTAAACTCGTGATTGGGAACTCGTGAGAAGTTTCAAGCGTCTTGACGCCGGCGAGAATATGGCATTTCCCAGTCAACGGATGCTTGGCGCAATATTCCACGCGGTGCAAATTTCCATTCGACATGCCGCAGTATACATCAAAGGTTTGCGACCCGTCGCGGTAATTCTCGACGTCGGTATCCCCGAAACGAAGCCCGAGAAGCGCGCCGTGTAAATACTTCCTCTTTGCATACTCTGATTTGCACGTTTCTGGATATTCCAGACCCTCGACGTCGGAATGAGGCACGCGCGAAGCCGCTATGCTCGTCACCGCTCCCGTTCCGAGCACACGCCTCGCCTCAAACTTGAGAGTACACATCCCCGGTTCTCGTCGCATCACCGACAGCTTCCCGTCGCCGCTGCCGGCTAGAATTGCGTTGCGAACGACAGCCAACGAACAAATGCCCTTTGAGACGTATTTTTTGAGTGTAAACGACTCTTTGATGGTGTGATTGCTCAGCGCAACGCACAGGACGTCGGCGCTCGACGTTCCCAAATATACGTACTTGTCGTCCTCATCGATCGCGATGGAGAGTACATCTCGCTTTAAAATGCCGAGTCGCACTTGCTGAAACGTCAATCGCTTACTATTTTCATCGTATTCCCACGCGCTCACGGTCAACTCTCCCGCGGATATGAAAGATTGGTTGGAGTGACGCAGAAACGCCACGGCTCTGACTTTACCGTCGAGAGGCGCGGGGGCTCCACACAGCGCTCGCCCGGTCGATACGTCCCACATAACGACTCTTCCATCATGCTCTCCCCCCACGCTCGCTAATCTGCTCTCATCAGTACTGAACGCCAGCGCGACGACGTCGCCGACGTGTAGCGACAAACGTCTTGCCAGGAAAAACGTAGTCGCGTCCGAGACGTCTTTGGCTTCCCAAATGATTATGTTCGCCTCGCCTCCGGAAACGCGCTCGCCGGAGGCGATGAATTTTCCTGACGGTGATACCGTCAACGCGGTCACTTTTCCGTCGTGACCGTGGAGAAACGTTGTGTTCGTCTTGCCATCCTCGGACTTCTCTTCCTTGTCCGAGTGAGCGAGAGACTGCGGGTGCATGGATATCACGACAGCGGCGCCGAGCGGATAGATCTGCGCCCCATCGACGGGATGGAGATGGAATCCATTCTTGACGGATCCCGAAAACCCGTTGAGTGCTTCGAGCGGTAGTGCCGAGCGCGACATTATGAGGACGCGGCTAATTTTAGCACGCCGAGTTGTCAAGGAATGAGTCTTTTATCAATTCACAATTCAGTTTTGAGACTGGGTGCGTACTTCTCGGCGATGGACGATCTCTTCAGTAAAGGCAGACGTAGCGTCTAACAAAGTCACTGCGGCGTACGCGATCCTCACGGCTGGGAGGTCGTCCTGATTACTCAAGGACGCGATGAAGGCAGGACGCTGTAGCGTTCCCTTCCAGATGGAAATATCACCGATATCTTCCGGGGCGTCTTCATCATTGTTCCAACTTTCGTCAACTTCGACGTTCTCTTCTTCTTCTTCCTCCTCTTCTTCTTCGCTATCGACTTGTTGACGACGACGTTCTTCAACAGCTTCGGCGATGACTTCGGGCGGCAGCAAGGCGGCGAGCTTACGACGAGCGAGTTTCCACGTGCTCATGTCTTTGCCGGTGTGCTTCAAAACGAGAGCTTCGAGAGTGGCCTTTGAAAGCTCGTCCGGAGCTTCGGGTTCCTTCTCGCGCTCGGCTTTCTCGCGCTCTGCAGCTATCTTGAACTCTTCGACTTGACATTCGTAGTACTTTTCTTCCAGGTGAAGGAGTTGTTCGGCAACGTAAGAGGTGGCGGCGTTCTTAAGTTTGTTGCGGAAAGTTCGCCAATCTATGGACGTTTCGAGACCAATTCTCTCGGCATTAATGCACATCGTGTCCATACACTTCCTCGCCGCGGTGAGCACGGCGCCTTCATCAGAAGCAAGGTCAGCCGCTGGGCGGGTGGCGACGTACACGTCAGCAGACGGCGCAGTGCGCGATCGCGCCGAACGGCGTTCTCCACCTTCCAGGGAAGCCGCATACCGGGCATCACGTTCTTCTTGACTCTCAGCCAGGAGCTTGAAGGCATCAGCGATCGTCACCTTGCGCTTTTCCAACTGTTTCTTCAGAGCGAGTTCTCTGACACCCTTCTCAGAAAGAGCGTCGAAGAGCTGGTCCACCGCCTCTTGGGAGTTGTACAGACCCCATTCACCGGAAAACGACTGCACGTAGATGGCATCTTTACGTCCACCGAAATTCCACCAGTACGTGGAGAGGTGACGATCCATACCCAGAGGTCTCGCACGCACGCTACACGCGGCATCCTCCGCTGCGCGCTTGACTTCTCGATCGCGGCTGCGCTTCTCTTCGAGCTCGAGCTTTCGTCTGGCTTCTTCTTCCACGGCTTCGCGCTTACGCTTTTCCTCGTTTTCAATCGCTCGGACCGCACGAAGCTCTCTCGATCGTTCGTTCTCGTACTCTTCGCGTTCACGATCGAGCTCAGCCTGGGCCTTTGAGACTTCGTTCTTCCATGCCATGAGTGCATGTCTATCTTCCGGATGTCCCTTGTACTCGCGGAGGTGTTCCGGGAGTTCAAAGCTAGGCTCATTCGCATCTTCCATTTTTACATCTTCCTGCTTGACATCTTCCTTTGAGTCTTCCATCGGAGTATCGTTGCCGTCGCCAGCTTCCGCTTGCGCCTTTGCGGCTTCGGCCGCAGCCTTGGCCGCTTTCTTTTCTTCCGCTAAGCGTTCGCGTTCGCGACGACGTTCCTCCTTTTCGGCTCTTTCGACGATGCGCCTGTTCGCCACAGCCTTCAACTTTGCTTCGTGTCTCTGACTTCTGAAGACATCCGCCTGTTGCATGCGAGCGGTGATGATGTCGCGGCATACGTCACCCTCGAGCGCCAAATCAGCTAGAGCGCGAATGAGGATGAGATGATCGGCATTTTCGAGCTTATCCCAAGTCGTCTTTTCCAACTTCTTTGCGACTTCCGTCGCCGCTTTGCCATGTGCATCTTCACCACCGTGTAAAATCAACTGGCGGGCCACCTCTGGCCAGTTGAGGTTGTTCAGAATGCGGTTCAAGCGCGCGATGAATCGTCCCGGGCCGCTCGCCGACGGAGAGATGGCCTCGTACAAAATGCTGAGGTAAAGTTCAGCCAGAGTCGATCTTGATTTCGGGTTCTTCTCAAACATGTTGTTCACGCCCTCGACGTTGGTCAAGCCAACTGGCGCCTGAAGACCGGTGCCGAAGACGCTCATGAATTCAGCCACAAACGCCTCTTCGGCGAGCACCTGTCCGTTCGGTAGCGGCACCGGCTTGGGAATGGGACGTAACAGTGTTTCTAACGGCACGCCAGTCTCTTTCGCCTCCTCCGCGAGCTCGACTGCTAAAATATCATCATCTAGAGGATATCGAGCCGCTTTCTCCTTCGCCGCCTTCTCTTCAGCCTTTGCCTTGTCTCGTTCAGCCTTCTCAATCTCACGCTGTCTGGCGCGCTCCGCCTTCTCTTCCTCTTTGAGGCGCTGCTTTTCTTCCATCAAACGAGCGCGTTCGGCGTCTCGCTCTCCCTTGGCCATCAACTTGAGTTTTTCGCGTTCAATCTGACTTTCGAGAGCGGCCAATTTTTGTCCAAAGATATCCGTCAACTTGTTGTCGAGATCGGTGATTTTGTCGCCGATGGCGTTCTTTGCTTCGTCTTCGGTCGCTGCAGCCTTTTCCTTCATCAGTTGAACTCGTTCACGGGTGATTTCCACGACAGCCTCGGCTCTCTCAACAGTTCCTTGAGTGAGGCTCTCCGTCCTCTCCGCCTTGGAAAGCGTAGTCGCGAGGATCTCGCGCTTCTTGTTCAACTTGTTCATCGCTTCGCGGATCTCTTTCTTGCGCTTGGCGACGTAAGTATCTTGCGCTTTCTTGATACGAGCCTTCTCGTTCTCGACCGACTTTTTCCAGGCGACCAAAAACTTGCGATCATCCGGACCGGTGTACTCTCGAAATTCCTTGTCGAGACGATCGCTCGGCGCATCCGCTTCGCAGAGAATGTCTTCGTGGGACTTGGCCTGAACGTTCGCCGCCACGAAGTCGTCCGGAGGATTGGATTCAAACTCTTCTAACGCCGTTCGCGCTTTTTCGGAGGCGCTCTTCGCCTTTTCGGCGGCGTTCTTCGCCTTTTTCAAATCGACGCAGTTTTGCTTGAGCTTGTCGCTCCACGCGAGCAAAGACGCCTTTTCGTCCGCTTCGAGGGTATCGAGCAAACCGGCGATTCCACCCTTGATTTTCGGCGCCTTGGCCTTGCGCTCTCTCGGCGGCTTATCCTCCTCCGCCTTGCGCTTGGTTCCCGCCGGATACCCCACATGCGCTCGCAACGCCCACTTATTCCTCGTGTTGGGCACGCGCACGAAACACTTATCGTGCGACAAACCGCTCGCCAAAACCGTCTTATTCTTCCCCACGTTCACCCCGTTCGCGCTTCCCATCTCATACAGCTCGTTCGCGTCCATAATCTTCGGCCACGCCTCCTCGAGCATCTTGAACACCTCGCGCTTGAGCGTCCCCGGTTTAAACCTCTCACGATCCGCATCGATATCAAACTCGCTCGCGTCCACCGCGGGCGCGTCCTCACCGCTCACCTCGTTCGGTTTACTCACCGCACCTCCACCCGCCGCCGCGCGCGCGTTCGAGCGTCGTCGAGACCCCGGATCGAAATCTTCATCCTCCCCGCTCTCGCTCTCCTCATCCTGATCATCCTCGCTCTCTACGTCGTCCTCGCTTCCATCGTCATCGCTCCGTCGACGCGCGCGAGTCGATGCCGCTTTATCCCCTCCCGCCTCTCCCTCCGCCTCACGCGTCGCCGCCGTCGCGCGCTTACGCATCTTAAACATCCTCTCTCCCTCGCCTCGGCGCGTCGCTTTCACGGTCAAAGCCGCGCGTCGCCGCCCACCGGTCGAGCGCCCTCGCGCGTGCGCGCGTCGACGCGCGGAGACGAACGCGCGCGTTCGCTCGCTCGCGCCTCGGTCGAGCGACGCGCGACGCACGCGGGCGGTCGCGCGAGCGCGTCTGCGGGGCCCATCCATCGCTCGAGCGACGCCGAGCGCGGGGACACCGCGTTCAACGAAACCTGGCCGCTCACTGTTTATGCATACGGAGACGCACCATTGTCGAATCAGGACTCGTCACCGAGTCCCAGTCGTGGGTGACGAGGGAAACGCGGATGGATGGATGATCGAGGACGCGCGCGCGTCGTCGTCGTCGTCGTCGCACACCCCGACGACGACGATCGCCATGTTCGCGACGACGACGACGACGACGAAGATCGCGGCGACGCCCCTCCGCGTCGCCGCCGCGCGCGGTGGGCGAAGCCGACGCGCGCCGGCCGTGACGGTGACGGCTGTGCGCGATGACGTCGATCGCGTCGTCGCGTCCTCGACGACGACGCGTCGTGAACACGTCCTCGCGGCGGCGTGCGCGAGCGCGGCGATGACGATGACCCGAGCACGACCGGCGCTCGCGATCAGCGGCATGAACGCGGTGAAGGACACGCGCGAGGGGTACGAGTTCTTGTACCCGGTGGGGTGGCAAGAGATTCAAGTGGACGGCCAGC
>Ga0181569_10002980_pt1 | contig 13253 bp, 1 predicted proteins | sample 101ome_19_FD_132452 | JGI IMG/M metagenome (GOLD analysis project Ga0181569, IMG submission 132452) | Coastal salt marsh microbial communities from the Groves Creek Marsh, Skidaway Island, Georgia - 101405AT metaG (megahit assembly) | ecosystem: Environmental > Aquatic > Marine > Intertidal zone...
GGAATCCAAGTGCTGTCAGGCACGGGCCTTGTGGATATCTCTGAGGACGGAAAAAGCCTGAGTTACACAGAAGCGGAAAATTTGAGCTCCGGCGAATCCCAAACTGTTGTGGAGTACACCATCACAGATGGTGATGTGTCCTCGACGGCAACAGTGACCATCTCGACGTTGGTCACTAATGATGAGCCCTCGTTAACCGATGATGCCTACGCAGTCGATGAAGGAAGCGTGAGCCGGTTGGATGTGTTGAGCAACGATGCTGATGCCGACGTTGATGATGAACTCTTAATTGTTGAGTTCGATGATTCGGGATTACTCGGGACAGTATCTATCAGCAGTGATGGACGTTCACTTGATTACGCGGCGCCGCAAGTTTCAGGCGCAGACTCCTTGGTTGAGACTTTTGACTATGCCGTGACAGATGGAGATGTCATTCGCACGGCTACAGTGTCGATTACGGTAAATAACGTTAACTCAGCGCCTATCATCGAGGACGATCTGATTTCAGTAACTGAGTCAGAGACAGTTGATTTAGATGTGCTTGGGAATGATTCGGATCCTAACTCCGGTGATGTAATCAATATTATCGCGATCAATAGCGAGGGTTTGATAGGCCAAGTCTCGATCAACCCAGATGGCAAATCCATCCGTTACGTCGCGCCAGAAGTCAAAGATGTATCAGAGATCTCGGAATCCTTTACTTACACAGCTTCGGATGGCGAAATTTCTAGTACGGCTACGATAACGATTACCGTTTTAAACGCGAATGATGCCCCTGTGGCTGAAGACGATGTCTTCGAAGCATTGGAGCAAGAGTCGATCACACTCAACGTGCTTGCTAATGATTCGGATCCAGACGGCGAAGGCACATTGACACTGGTGTCAATAGATTCGGAAGCAACGCTGGGACAAGCCGTTATAAGTGAAGATGGGCAATCGATCATTTATACAAGCGCAAGTTTGCAAGACGGGGTGGGCATTTCGGATGGGCTCACTTATTCGGTCTCAGATGGTCAAGCAACGGCTACTGCCACGGTCTCCATTACAGTCCTGAATCAGAACGATGCCCCTGTGGTTCAAGACGAAGCGACGCAGATCACGGAAGATGAGACGGTTGATTTCGCAGTGCTCGCGAATGATTCGGATCCAGATCTGGATACGTTGTCGATCGAAAGTATAGATATAACGGGCTTGCGTGGTACGGCGACCATATCCTCTGACGGTCAGCGCATCCTCTATTCGCCGCCTCAAGATCTTAGCGATGGAGAAGTCGTTGAGAGCGTGATTTACACAGTATCGGATGGTGAGCTTACGTCAGAGGGAACGCTTTCCATTACTGTTGCGGGTATTAACGATCCTCCTCAGATTGTGGCCTCGACCGATACGTTCACCCTAGATCTCTCCTCTTCTGAGGCTCAGGGTGTGGAGGAGTTTGAGATACCGCTGAGCGCGATTATCAGCGACGCCGATGCAGACGCAGAATTTACAGTCCTGGAAGTGGATACGAGTGGTCTGAAAGGATCAATTAGGATCGGATCGATTTTGTATTCGCCCGGCGACGCATTGGATTACCTTGGAGAAGGTGAAACAGATCAAGAAAGTTTTGGTATCAAAGTCCAGGATGACTCAGGTGCGACCGCGACGGGAACCTTCACCTTTACAGTGAGCGGTGTGAATGACGCGCCCCAATTTGACTCTGAGAGTTATGCCGGAGAAGTTGTCGAGGACGGGGTACTCACGGCCAGCGGTCAGTTGGTTGCCACTGACCCAGATCAAAATGCGGTGTTGGTGTATAGCATCGCAGATGCCTCTGCTTATGGTGCGTTCACACTCGATTCCGACTCGGGTCAATGGTTGTACACCCTTGACAATGAGTTGCCTGAGGTTCAATCACTCGGGGAAGGTGATCAACTAACGGAGATGTTCAACGTTTCCGTGACTGATGATCAAGGGGCGGCTGATCAAGCAGTCATCACCATTACGATCAACGGTAAGCGAGAAGGAGGCGTGGTTGGCGCGAGTAATCTTTCAGGACAAATTCTGGAAAGTAGTGCCAATGACTCCGTATCAAAGTTTTTCGCTGGCTATGGTTTATCTGTCTCACCTGATGTTTTGGCGCTTTCTGAGCAGGTAATCAACTCAGCCAGTGGCGTGATTTATTTCGACGCGGCTGAGTTTGTAGCGCCGTTGGGTATCGAAGGGGACACTACTGAGCTGTGGTATGCGATTCAGGATGCGAATGACGCACAGTCAAATAGCCCAACCCAACTCGTTTCTTTAGACGCTTCGTCCTTAGTCATCTCAGAAAATACTTTGTCGGTTGATCTCCAATATTCATCAAGCGATCAGAACAACAGCCTAGCGGGGCTAGGGCTACGGGTGCACTACAACAGTACAATTGTTACCGATCTTCAGCTGAGTAATGTGCTCCAAAATGGCTTGCTATTGTCCAGTGATGAGGCTGACACGGCAGATCATGATAATGATCCATCAACAGATCGTTTTCTTCTAATCACTTGGGCAGATTTCAGCCTCAACTGGCCGGGGGCGACTCCGATCGACTTGTTAACGTTATCCTTTACGATGGATCCTAGTTTGCCAGTCAATACCTCCACGGGTCTTCGCTTGACGGGTATTTCTAGCGAGGGCTACGCCTTCTCTGGAGGCAGTCTGGATCTATTTGCCCTACCGCTTAATCAATCGGATAGCTGGGAGGTCGTAGCAGGGCGCTGGGTTCTTGAGTCAACAGATGAAATTCTGTCGGCGCTTGGTGCGGCACAGGTTGCCACAGAAGTGTTCGAATTCAGCATCGATTCTGACGGTCTCGCGTTTACCGTCGATCTGGTGGGTCAGAATGACGCGCCGGTTTACCAAGGGCTTTTCGAAGCGCGAGTCGCCGCTGATGAGGGGTTTTATCAATTTTCTACAAGTGATTTGAGTGTTTTGGATCCCGATAATGCACCGAGTGATGTGACGTTTTCTATTACGGCGATTGAGGGTGGAGAAATTCAGGTCGAAGGGTTAGCCGTGAGTCGGTTCACCTATGCAGATGTGATCGCGGGAACGGTGGCTTTCGTGCCAAGCCTGATGGCATCTTCGAATAGGTTCTTTTCTTTCACCTTGGATGACCTCGATGAAGATGGCTCGGCGCCGAATGAGTACACTTTCGTTATAAATGAGGCGGCTGGAACGTTCACATTTACCGAGGATGATCCGGTTTCGGCGGTGAACAGCGAAACAATCACCATACCGGTGAGCTTGTTGCTTGAAAACGACGTGACATCCCCCTCGCAGTTGCTCTCCGTCGATAGCGTCAACCCAACCACAACATTAGGCGGCAGTGTGTATTTTGATGGGGTTAATTTTGTTTACACTGCACCAAAGACTGCGGTGGGTGAGGATCGGATTGAGTATACGATCGTTGATGAAACGGGCGCCCGCGGCGAAGCTTACCTTATTGTTCAACTCAACCCCACACCTGCGGAAAAAGCATTAGGCCTGGAGGGCCGTAGTGTTGGAATGATTGAGACTGCTCAACCATCGTCAGACGTAGCAGCGGCAAAATCGGCTCTTAGCCCTGATCCGCTCTCGACTGATCGATGGATATATAGCCCTCATGAGAACGGACCCTTCTTACCTCAGATGATCCCAGGGCTGTTCACCCTCTTACTGGCCAATCAACAATTGGTAGCAGAGCTCAGCGCTCGTTTCGGTTCGGCCGTAGATCCCCTATCCGGTCTTAAGCCTTATTTCCTAACGTCGGCTGAGAGCAACATACATTCACTTGAAAAAATAGTCACGCCATCGGATTTGGTTGACTCCTTGGAGGAGCGAGTCGCTTCACTCGCGCATGTGCCTGTGCTCACAGAGGTGGTCGATACGCAGGTGCGAGTGGACCAACTCGAGGAAATTCTGGCAGCAGGGACGCTTCCAGGACAAGAGTCACTCGTCAGCCAGGAAACCTTCGATAGAGTAGCAAATGAGTCGGCGTCGATTGAGCGCTTTGACATTCGTGCGGAATCCCTGGGACAACAAATTTCGGATGCAGATTTTGAGAGAGCTGAGTATCTCCAGGTCGCGTCAGAAGCGATCGCGGCACCAATGAGCGCGCAAGAGGATGTCGATCTAGATTGGTTAATTGGTTCTGCCTCTGAGCTTGAAGATCTGATCACGGCGGATAGGTTCCAACTTCAAAGTGATGACTTCCTGATCGATTTTGAGCGGATTCAGGATCCGAGAGATGTCGACCCAGCCTTAATGACCCAGAACGACGTGTATCCAGATTTGGGTCTAAGAGATGTCTTAGATACGGAATCTGATACTCTCGAATTCTTAGTTGACTCCGAGATTCGTCAAGTTCTCGACCACCAACGTCCCAGTGTCTTAGTGTCAGAGGACGAGATTTTGCTCGGTGACCAGATTGCTGGTGGGTTTGATGATTTATGGCTGGCTAATTCCGTTCCAGAAATCGAAGTCATCTTGCACCAGAACTCGGTTGATTTATTCGGTTAGTACCGCTTTACCTTGCCTTTAGAGGCGATCCAGCTTCACGGGGATGCCTATCTGTTGCGGGAGGTCCCTGGCGTCTCAATCGAATGATTAGACAGAGCCCTTCCTGGCTCGTAGAGAATTTGGCCTGTTGAATGATTCAACGGTCTAGAGCGGGTCATTCGACGCCTACAATCAATAGCCGATCGAGCGATCGAATGGCTGCCAGCGTTTTCTTCCGTGACTCTCAGGACGTGACATCTATACCATTGCCTAGAACGAGCTATCGGAGCCAAGCAGGCGGCTCACAACATGCTTAATAAGATGAGTATCGCAAAGAGAAGCCTACAGTTCCTCAATCGGGTTTAGCGGAGTGGATTGAGCGAAGGGTTGCAAAATGTTGAGTCGTAAATTGAGCTGGTCGAGAAAAACCAGGTTGGCAGTGTTTCAGAGTGGTCGCCACCCTCTTGAAAAGAGGGTGGCTTCCCGAAGGTAGTCAGAAAAACCAGAGCTAATCTGCTATGCGACTCTCAATGAACTGCGCAATCAACGCTGGATCGGTTCGAGTCGCTGTAGCACCAACAGCACCTGCTGTCAGCTGTTGACCTGTGAAGCCGAAGAGGTATCGGATCAGTAGCAATCCGTCTGTCAGCGCCTTAACCTCGCCATCACCATCGATGTCCATCAGCGGGACTCGTTGATCTAAGCGAAAATCGAGAGCTGTCCAATCCGCTGAGAATTCACCCTCGCTTGCGGTGATTTTCCCGAATTCTCCCGTGAATCCAAAGAGCCGCCTCAGGACCATGAGTCCATCGGTCAAAGGTTTCACCTTCCCATCTCCGTCGATATCGAGCAGTCCGCCCTCGATGACAGGTAGAGTGACAGCAGGGGCGTAGAGTGCATAACCCTCAGAAGTCGCAGCGGGTGAGAAATTGATCGTCGCGTTGCCTCCGTAGTATTGCTGCTCGGTCGGTGCAACTTTAATTGAGAATAGCTCGAGCGGCAGCGTCTGAGCTGGCCAAGACAACAAATAGTCTACCCAGCTGATGGTGATGTAGGCGTCCGTTCGATAATCTCCATCCAGGTCAAGATTACTGGGTTCAAATTGCCAAACATTATCGATGCCCAGGAGTGACGTCACATCTGGCGGCGGCTGGATTTCAAACCGGCTGAATTGACTGCTGTTGAAATGCACCCTCAGTCCAAGACCCGTGAGGTAGTTATTACCATCCGAAACGTCGTACATCATCCGAATGACCTGGGATTGATTAGTCCTCATGAAGTCACCGTCTACGAAAATTTGTTGTGCTTGATCAAACACACTTGGATCAGACCCATTGATGAATTCCATTCGCGCTGTTAATCCATCGTTGTCAGAGTCTAATGCTGGATCCAAGCTGATAGATCCGTAGTAAGCGACTTCCCAACCATCTTGAATCCCATCAAAATCGGCATCGCCGGAGATATTGGCGTTATAGGGATCCGCGTCGAGGGAATCTTGAATCAGGTCATTGTCGTCATCGTCATCAAAGTTGTCTCCGAGTCCATCACCGTCAAAATCGCTCCACTCTGAGATATCCTCTGGAAACTGATCCACGGCGTCATCGTAGCCATCGCCATCGGAATCCGCTTTCAGAGGGTCTGTGGGTAACTCGAAGAGCTCTTCGAAATCACTCAGCCCGTCACCATCTGAATCTGCAAGCGCGGGGTTGGTGCCGTAAGTGATGACCTCGTCATAGTCGGTCACACCATCAAAGTCGCTATCCACGCGGAAGGGGTCAGAACCGACGTTATACTCGTTTCGATCGGATAGGCCGTCGCCATCTGAATCGTTGAAGGTATAGGGATCGAGATTGCTAAACACTTCATCTAAGTCACTCACAAGATCTCCATCCCGATCCTGAGGTAACGTTGCGTAGAAGTTAACCCGGCTTTCAATAATCTTGGTTCCCCAAGCGTATGAGTCAGACTCCATCACATAAAGCCGGCTAAAGTCATTCTCAATGTCCAGGATTCGCCAGGAACGAGTTCTGAAAATTTCGCAGCCAATATCCACGGCTTCGTCACAATTAGGATAATAGCTGTATACATTCCCTTGACTATCTTTCAGCCATTTAGCGTCCAAAAATAACGTGCCGCCCTCCAAGCGCCAGAACCATGTGTCGGTGTACTGCTGACCAGGTTGTGCATTTAATAGCCTCGATGCTGTCCCGTCGCTATTCAATCGATAACCGAATAAATTACTTAAGCCGATGATGCCTTGGTCCACATCGTCATACTGGTAGGGCGACGTGATGTCGAGCGATGTGATGAGGAATTCATCCAGAAGCCCGCTGAGCTCGCTTTCTGTCGCGCCGCCAGCAAACACGTCCGGAACAGCGTACGCTAAGAAGGAATACTGCTCTTGCCACTCAGGGTAATTGATGGTGACATAAATCAGGGATTGACCTTCCGTGTATTGCTCATACTTCTTGTAAGTGATTACTGCCTCCGCGCCTGCGACTGACCCTGCTCCTGGCCCAGAAGAAGGCCTAACGATGAGCGATTCACCTTCCATCACCCAGTCGAAGCCGCTGCCCCGATCAAATAAACTTCCGGTGCCATCGCTATTAAATATCATAGTGTCGTGAGGGAACTTAAATCCATTTTCTTGCCCAAGGTCCACATCGGCAAGCATCGCTTGGCTGCCGCCAAACGGCAGCCCACTCGCAGTGTCTAAAATTGTAAGCTGGGTCTCAGACTGAAGATCCACCAGCTCTGACTCGTAGCCGCCATCCCATTGATGAATCACAGGTTCGGCATTCGCGTCGCCTAACAGCATGAATCGCGTATCAGGGTCAACGATGACGTATCGTGTCTTCGTTTCAATCCAATAATTGAAGCACGCGCAATCGGTTGCTGCACCTAAGAAAGAGAACGTCTCGGAGGCCGTTGATGCTCGAATTTCGACATCGATATCGCCGAAAATTTCAATAAATTCAGCGATGGCCTTGCGTTCTGCCATGAAACCGAGCGAGCTAACCTTTCGATATTCGATGACCTCTCGAGAGGGATCAACTGGGTAATTCAGTTGGAGCCGTCCCTCTGAATCAATCAGCCAGTTAAAGTTTTCATCAGGCTTCCACGACCGAGTTGATTTGCCGGTTGAGTCACTGTTGAAGTTCCAGGTATCGCCACCCAGCCTGTACAGCATGTTAAGGCTTGGGTTTTCAACGGCCCCTTCCACGAACTCAACCATCTGAGCAGGTATTTCAGTTGCAGAAACAAGAGGTACCGGTGCTTGCCAGTCGTTTGATAAGGGGAATACATCATTGAGATCGCTCGTGCCATCGCCATCCGTATCAGATGATGTAGCTGAGGTATAAAACCCATTGGTGCCATTCACCTCGTCGAAATCGCTGATCCCATCTTGGTCGGTGTCCGCGTTATACGGGTCAGTCCCAGAAGTAATCTCGAAATTATCGCCCAATCCATCAGCATCGCTGTCGTATTGCTCAGTAGAGTCCCCAGGGAATGCGTCATAGCCGTCATCGACGCCATCTCCATCAGTGTCAGGGTTCCAAGGATCGATAGAAAGATAGAATTCCTCGCGGTCTGAAAGGTTGTCATTGTCTGAATCATTAAATACGTAGGGATCTTTACCATTGAAGATCTCAGTCCAATCCCAGTCGAGATCGTTATCCCGGTCGGCGCGATCTAGCTCGTAGAACTGCACTCTGGGCGGTATATACAGGTTGATCGCCGGTGAGTTTTCCTCTTCGAGAACATAGATTCTGTCGGTGGTCACTTGCAGCACTCGCCAGGTTCTGCTGCGGAAGACTTCGCACTCTGGGTCAGCCTCGCCAACTTGGCAGTTGGTATACCACGCATAACCCTGCGCTTGACCCTCGGCTCTCCTCCATCGAGCTTCAAGGGTGAGCACACCACTATCTAGGTGCCAGAACCAGGTGTCAGAACCTGCGACCCAGCCATTTTGGGGCGTCATGTCATAAATTCGTACTGCAGTCTGCTCCGCGTTTTCGATGAGATGGAATCCGAAGTAGGAAGAGAAGTAAAGATTGCCGAATTCATCGTAGCTACCTGGATTGACCAGCGTGTATCCGCTCTGTAGAAAACCCCAGAGCATCGGACGAATGTCGAGTCGTTCTGCGGGCGAATACGCGAACTGATCCTCGATACCATACTCAAGCATCGTGAATTTCTCTTGCCCGCTCCCGCCGTTGTCCACCGAAACGTCGGCATCAACATAGACTAGATATTGACCGCCATAATCGTCATAGCTGGTCAAGCGCACAGTAGCGCCCTCTGACTCACCAGAGAGAAGCGTTAGAAGGAGGGTATTACCTTCCTCGGTCCAGCTGAAGGTTGTACCCGAGTCTCGATAAGACCCAGTGCCGCCTACGTCGAATAGCAGGGTATCCGGTGCGACCTTGTCGCTCGTGGTGGCAGCCGAAAGAGGTTCGGGGTGAGCGCGCAACGCCAGCGCACCCCTAAAGGGCAGTGGGCTCGCATCGCTAGCTTTGATGACATTGACTGATTCAACGAGGCTAATGTCAACTAACTCGAGAACATCCGGGTTTAAAGTTCCAGAGTAAGTGGCTCTCTTAAACCCAGAACCAAAGATCGCATCGCTCAGCATTGAATCGGCCATTTGCATTTCGATCTGAAGCTGGGCGAGATAATAGCCGTTCGCCGGCTCATCGGGATTCTCCCCAAGATAAGTCAACGTGTGCGCGCTGTAGTAATAAAAAACTTCGATTTGCTGGTCTGGATGATTCGCTAGATATGCATCGACCGCGCTTTGTGGGAAGCCGATGTAGGGTAGGGTGGAAATATAGGTATTAACAAATCTTCCCGCTGCATCGTAATCGTCAGCCGCATAGTCGATCTCCAAGATACCGTCGAGAATTGACCAAGTAAATGAATTGGAAAATCTAACTTCCGAGCGAAGCCCGGTTTTGTCGACGCTATTGAAAGCCCATGTATTACCACGTCCGCCAAACTGGGTGTTTATCGATGGGTTGTCGAGGGCGCTTTCGTTGACCCTGACCAGCTTGCTGGGAACGTCACTCAAGGCCATCGCGTTCTGAAAACGCGAATCCCAGGGCAAGAAATCAACACTGTCATTACTGCCATCGCCATCAGAATCGGCGTTCAGAGGGTCGGTGTAGAAGCCTCGAACACTACCAAAGTACTCTTCAGCATCAGTTAGACCATCGCCATCCGTATCTGGCTCGAAGATATCAGTGCCGATATTCGATTCCAGGTTGTCACCCAGACCATCACCGTCAGTATCGTATTGTTCTGCGGGATCATCGGGGAAGGCATCACCATTATCGCCGACGCCGTCTTCATCTCGGTCATACTGCTCGAAACTATCTTCCGGAAAAACATCTCTGCCGTACGGCGCATCGACCACACCGTCGTTATCGCTGTCCACACCGGGCGTGCCGTAGACTTCAATCCCAGCGAGTTGTAGGGCTTGTAGATCTGCATCAGAGATAATTGTTTGATGAATATCCAAGCAACAAAGTTCTGATTTGCCTGAATTCACACTGTCGATCAGGAGGCTGTAGTCGTTAATGAGCGTGCCGCCCACGTTCAGATACCAGAACCGGTCAATACCTATGATGGAACTAAAGGAGGAGAGATCGCTCCCGTAAACAGACAAATGGCCTAAGTTTGGCAAGGATTCAGTTAATTGATAGATCTCGGCATCACCGAGGGTTGACCCAGAGCAATTGAGGTCCAAGTTGCTTAGGTGTGTCAGCGAACTCAGAAGATTGATGTCCTCTGTTGACAGGCCGCCGCAGACGTGGAGCCAGCTGGTTTGAGTTAGATCGCTGAGCTCTGAAAAATCGGAGTAAGCTTGGCGATTAAGATCGAGCGTGGCGAGGTCCGGTAAGCCATAGAGTGGCTCAATACTGAATCGGTAGCGCTGCTCCCAATTCCAGTCGTATCCAGTAAAGTGCTTGAGGTTTCTCGTATAGCGGAGGGGCTCCAAAGAGTTCACTCGCGATAAATCGATGTATAGGCTCTCTAAACCCGGGAAACTTGCCAAGTTCCCAAACTGCCAGTCTTCAACGCCCCCGCCGACGTTCAGTGTCGTCAGGCTTTTTCTGATAGGCGCCCACCAAACCGCGTTCGCGAGGTGTTCGTAGACCGTATATGGGATGTAATTGTCTGCAAACGTCGCCGGATCAACATGCGCTGTGAGAGATCGAAGGCCCACCAGGTGCTCGATACCCACTGTGGACTGAAGGTTGTAACCATCCCAGGGAGAGCAGCCCAAGTCTCCGATTTCTGCCATCCAATTCAATGGATTATCAGGCGAAGCGCTGTTATACCCGTCAACCCAACCTTGAACGCAGCGTGCTAGCTCATCGTTACCGGGAACGCCGTTAACGGGATCGCCATTCTGAATCGCCGCGATCCCGTCGCTGATGGGGAGCCCCGCATTAGGTGTTCCCCAAATGTTCACTGTGCTAGATAAACCTAAATTGCTCACCGCATCCGGTGCAAACATCACGGCGCCTTCCACTTCGAGATGGACAAGCAAAGGCAGGTTGTAGAGGCGAGAGGGGTCACGTACAAAACTGAAATTTAGAAAGAGTTGTTCGAGGTTGTTAGCCAGCGGGGTGTTGGGCTCTAAACCTCGGAGCTCATGGAGGTTCAGTTCTTCCGCTCTTAGCGCGAGCAAGGGTATGTTCTGCAATGGGGTTAAATCTGTGACATCCGAGTAACTGACACTCAAGGCAGATAGGGTCGCTGAGTATTTCTCTGCAATAATGGCCAGCTCTGGATTGCCGATTTCGCCGGAGAGTCCCAGTGCCTGGATAGGCGCGATTGAATTGTTCGCAAAATAGGCAAAGTCTTCAGGAAGCGCATCGTAAAACTCGAGCGAGGTTAGGTTGTTCAGCGTGGCTATCGGGGTCAAAAAACTCCCGGGTGAAGGTAATGCCGACGAGCGTCTTAAGCGAAAAGTCCACCAGACGCCAGGGTTGGTCTCAATTTGAAGCGTCATGAGATCTTGGCTGAGCATTACCACTTGATAAGTGATTTCGCTCGGTGCTTGAGTGGGGTCGGCAACCTCCGAGCCATTGACAGCCTTCGCTAGCGCAACGTAGGCACCCTGTCCCGAAACGGTCAGCGTTGATCCATCAAAGCTATAAATCCCCTGCGTGCTTCCATCGTGAGGAGGGACAGGCGCCGCGCAGCCACCGGTGCCGCCCCATTCGACCCATGTTTCATCCCCTAATATGTTGAGAAACGATCCATCCTCTCCAAAACGATAGATGTCATCGTACCAGCAGGGGCGCTCCCACGCTGTGGATGAGAACCAATCTGCGCTGCCAGGTGTAGGACCCACAATCGCCGCGCCGTCTCCATCCAGTACCCAGTCCCCGGCAATAGGTACGATGGATGACTTGGAGATTGCGAGACCTGTCAGGGAGGTCTGAATGGGTGTGAGCGCTTTCATGTCGAGAAAATTTGCGCCGAATGCCGCATGAAGCGTGTTGAGATTGGTCAGCGATGGGATCACTTGAGAAAATGAGGCATTCGTAAAGTCTGCACCGAGCGCGCTCATATAAAGTTCACCCAGGGTCGAGTTGCCCTCGAACTTCAGAAACTCGCTGTCATTAAACCGCGTGCCATCGACGCCTAAGTAGTAAAGGCTAGGCAGTGCAGCAACCTCAGTGAAATCAAGTGGAGGGAAAGTCTCGTCTTGACTGGTCCAGCTGAGTTCAAGAACCTCCAAGTTCGTCAGCTGACTGATGCCCACTAGGCTGTTGATGACACCCGAGCAGTAAAGCTGAGTGATCTCTACTGCAGGTGCGCTGGACCCAAAGGCATTGTCCACACAAGCCTCGAAATTTGGGTCCTCAAAAATAAGGGGTTGGCCCGACCCATCCAGTACCGCCTGAGACCCAGATGACCAAACGAATGAAACAACGATTAGAGCGAGCGGTCCTAAGATTTTTGAGGAAACGTACATGTGGCCCATTCCTTTTCCAGCGTAATTAATAAAACCTGGCCAGGGAACGGGCTTCTAAGGCATTTAGAAACTGGGTCTCTTGCTTATCAGAGCAATCTCAATAACCGTTCGATGTTCCCTGATCAGTCAAACTTGTTTGCTGTGCACCAGCCAACCGTCTATTTTGCTATTTGGTATACCCACACAGAGTCGCTCTACCATCACCCTCGAATTCTGTGTAGCCAGAGACGGTACTGCAACCATTCTTGAATTCGAGGAAGGATGGCGCATCCACCAATCCTGATTCGCGACTGACGGATTGATCATCAACACTGCCGCCCTGGCCAGAATAGGAGACCGCAGTGGAAGTTTGGCTGACGCTGGGCAGAGAAACATCAGTGTACCCACCAGAACTGGTTGTATTATCTTGGGCTAGCTGCGAGGAATCAGAGGTGTCCACCTGCGAGCCTTTGGTTCTGGAAAAGTCGATCGATTTTGCGGCGAATCCGTAATTAGCCTGGGTATCCATGGCGGTAAAATGGATGGGCGTTGATGGGCTACCCCCAAGGGTGGCACCTTGAATCGAGAGTAGAGGGCTATTTGAATCCAGATCGATATTGCCCCCCAGTGAGCCCCAAGCGACCATAATGAATCGGTCGGTTGATGGGTCGGAATCAAAGTCGGCCACATCCGCCACGTCCTGCACTCCGATTAATCCATTGGTAACAGCGTTACCTAGATTAATAGACGAGAAGTCCCCGCTGTTGTAGTGAATTCGTAGACCGAGTCC
>Ga0181569_10002999_pt1 | contig 13216 bp, 11 predicted proteins | sample 101ome_19_FD_132452 | JGI IMG/M metagenome (GOLD analysis project Ga0181569, IMG submission 132452) | Coastal salt marsh microbial communities from the Groves Creek Marsh, Skidaway Island, Georgia - 101405AT metaG (megahit assembly) | ecosystem: Environmental > Aquatic > Marine > Intertidal...
ACCAGCACCGCCGCAAAGCCCAATAAAGCGGGATACGCAAGGCTTACCAGCCCCGCCGCTAATGCGCCGAGCAGCGCATAAACCATCAGCGAATAGCGTCCAAACAGAAATTCCATGACCACCCCTTAGCAACACTTGATGCTAAATTACGACCTAATCAGCAACCGGATGCAAGCATTTTGATCACAGGCGCAGGGCTGTTCACGCAGCCGTTGACGGCTATTTTTCGAGGAATCCTGATCGGCGCAGGAACGCCAGCATATGCGGTCGCGATTCCTTACTAAGCATAGCCGACATTTGTTCACTCCAGCTTTGGGATTTCTTATTGTCGGTGCGGGTCTGATAATAATGGCGGATCGCATCATCATAATCAGCTAGCTGGCCAAGATCGCTGGCGGTGCCATAGCTATTTTCACGAAAAACAATATCAAGCGGCAGCCGAGGCTTGACTTCCGGGTTCTGATCGGGCCAGCCAAGACAGAGTCCAAAAACCGCGTAGCTGTCATGCGGCAAATCCAAAACCGCTGATACCGCAGCTGGATCATTGCGCAAGGCCCCAATATAACAAATGCCAAGACCGGCTGATTCTGCCGCCACTACAATATTTTGGGCCACAAGTGCAACATCCACCGTTGCGATGATAAATTGTTCGGTAAAGCCAGTATTAGCCTCGACACCATGCCAATCGCAACAGCGCGATGCGCGGTTCATGTCAGCGCAAAAAACCAAAAATTCAGCCGCCGATTCGACATAGGCCTGATTGCCGGCCAATTCTGCCAGACGCACCCGCTTGACCTGGTCGGTAACGCGGATGATTGTCGCTGCTTGAAAAAAATTGGATGATGCAGCGGCCTGACCGGCAAGAATAATCTCGGTCAATAAATCAGGTGCAATGGGCCTGTCTTTAAACTGGCGAATTGATCTATGCGATTTTAACAGCTCGATTGTTGGGTTCATGGGAATACCTTTTTTCAATGGGCCAAATTATTAATGGAACTAATCGTTCCGTGCACGAATCACGTCAATGATTGCATTGGTCACCTGCTCAGAGGTTGCTGATCCGCCAAGATCCGGCGTATGGAAATCAGTATTGGCGGTAATCACCTCAATGGCTTCCATCAAACGTGCTGCAGCATTACTCTCACCAATATGCTCAAGCATCATTGACGCGCTCCAGAACGTACCCACCGGATTGGCAATGCCCTCGCCAGTAATATCAAAGGCCGAACCATGAATCGGCTCAAACATCGAAGGGCTGGTGCGCTCAGGGTTCAGATTGGCCGTTGGCGCGACACCAATTGATCCAGATAAAGCCGCCGCCAGATCCGAGAGCACATCGGCATGAAGGTTGGTCGCGACAATCGTATCAAGGCTTTCTGGCTTCATCGTCATTCTGACTGTCATCGCATCAACCAAAATTTTATCCCATGTCACATCAGGGAATTCTGCGGCAACTTCGGCGGCGATTTCATCCCACATCACCATGCCATAACGCTGGGCGTTCGATTTCGTCACAACGGTCAGCAATTTCCGCGGCCGTGATCGCGCCAGCTCGAATGCAAAGCGCATAACACGTTCGACACCAACCCGGGTAAACACTGCCAGATCAGTGGCAATTTCATGCGGCTGGCCGCGATGGCTCCGGCCACCCTGGCCAGCATATTCACCCTCAGAATTTTCCCGCACAATAACCCAGTCAAGATCCTTTGCCGTTACCCCGGCAAGCGGGCTTTTGATTCCCGGAAGTATGCGCGTGGGACGGACATTGGCATATTGATCAAGCGGCTGGCAGATATTCAACCGCAAACCCCAAAGCGTCAGATGATCAGGAATATCTGGCGCCCCAACAGCACCAAAGAAAATCGCATCAAAATCGCGCAGCTCATTTGCCCCATCAGCCGGCATGAGCGTGCCTTCACGCTTGTAACGGTCACTGCCCCAATCAAAGCTGGTTACATCCAGTTTGAATCCGCCATCACGCTCGGCAAGCGCATCAAGCACCTTCAACCCGGCATCAATCACCTCAACGCCAATGCCATCGCCCGGAATAGACGCGATTTTGTATGTCTTCATTTATGTCCCCATAAGATCTGAAAAATTAAAATTTTGACAAGCTACCATGGTCAGAACCGTATGGCAGAGACTGGTAAACCGCGGCGATCGCTTCGCCCGGTGAATGTTAGGGCGATAGTGATATCATGACGCTGCACCGTGATCAGCAAAAAAGCGATGCAAAACCACCCATCACATAACCAATATCCCAAAAAAAATAACGCTGCCGTATCCAGTCGTTAACTGTCGCCGACCGCTTGCTCACCAGGACAACGCTATAAATTGCTCAATTCGGGATCAAAAATAGACGTTTTTACAAATTACTTTAATTTTTAGAAATTTTTTTTAACTTTCTAATTTTTTTTCGCTTATTGAGGCAAATTTTTCTATATCTTTTACTTCATTAAATTCATTCAAAAAGAGGCAGAAACTATGTCAGCAACTTATCGGAATCCCGAAACATTGGTACTTCACGCCGGCACCTATCGCCGTGATAGCGCAACTAATGCAGTTGCTGTACCGATCTATCAGACCACCAGCTACCAGTTTGACAGCACCGAGCATGCCGGCAATTTATTTGGCCTTCGCGAGCTTGGCAACATCTACACGCGAATCATGAACCCGACCAATGCGGTATTAGAAGAACGGGTTGCCGCGCTTGAAGGGGGTATGGTTGCGCTTGCTGTTGCATCTGGATCATCGGCCGTTGCCCTCAGCATTCAAAACCTGTGCAGTGCCGGTGATAATATTGTTTCATCGCCGCATCTTTATGGTGGCACATGGAACCTTTTTGCCAACACCTTCAAACAGCTTGGCATCGAGGTGCGCTTTGCCGATGCGGATAACCCAGAAAGTTTCCGCGACCTAACCGACGCAAAAACCCGCGCTTATTTCGCCGAGACTTTGCCCAATCCGAAACTGAATGTTTTTCCGATTGCTGAGGTTGCCGAAATTGGCAAGAGCCTTAATATCCCGCTTATCGTTGACAATACCACCGCCCCGATTACCTGCCGGCCAATTGATCATGGCGCCAGCGTTGTTGTGCATTCGCTGACCAAATATATTGGCGGTCACGGCACCTCAATTGGCGGCATCATCATTGATAGTGGCACCTTCGACTGGACAAAGAATCCGGACCGGCATCCACTTTTCAACACACCAGACCCAAGCTATCACGGTGCGGTTTGGGGCAGCCTTGTTCCCGAAGCGCTCGGCGCACCAATCGCCTTTGCCATTCGCGCCCGCGTTGTAATGCTTCGCGATCTCGGGGCGGCGATTTCTCCGACCAATTCGTTCCAGTTGATCCAAGGTCTGGAAACATTGCCATTACGGTTCCGCGTTCATCAGGACAATGCGCAACGCGTTGCCGAACATCTGGTTAAGCATGCGGCCATTGAGAAGGTAATTTACCCGAGCCTTTTTGAGGGCGCGCAAAAAGCCAAGGCCGACAAATATCTAAACCGTGGTTACGGGCCGATCATTGGCATCGAGCTGAAGGGCGGTGAGGCAGCTGGCCGCAGGTTCATTGATAATCTGAAAATGATCTATCACGTTGCCAATATCGGTGATGCACGCACCCTTGCCATTCATCCGGCATCGACAACTCATTCGCAGCTTTCTGCCGACGATCAGCTAAAGACCGGGGTGACCCCGGGCTATGTAAGGCTTGCCGTCGGGATTGAGCATTTTGACGATATTATTGCCGATATCGAACAGGCGCTTGCTGCCGCTAATGGTTAATCCTTTGCACCTTAAATACGATGGGCCACAGTGATATTGTGGCCCATTTTAGCGTCCAAAGCGCCGGTTAATTTTTCAAAAATGGCTGAATTTCATCATTGATAATTTCGGCAATCATATCACAGTCAGCAATCGTAAAGGTTAGGGGCACACGCATATCGAGGGTCTTTTCCAGCACCCTTAACGTTGTTGGCAAAACTGGAATATCATCGATATAACGCCAGCTATCATATCGGCTGGTAAAGGCTTTTGGTTCAGCATCACCGAACCATTTCAGCTCAACCCCCCGTTTGGCACAGGCCGCAACGAAATCAGGAACCTCACCCGCCGCAAGCGCTTCAGCGCGGAATTGGATTGATGAGCCAACATAAAACTCTTCTTGTTTGCGCGGCGGAATCATCACCCCACCCATTGCCGATAAATGCCCATAAAGCCGTTCATAAAGCTGATTCCAGCGTGCCAGATTATCTTCAAGCATCGGCAATTGCGCCCGTAAAATCGCCGCACGCAGATGATCCATTCGCCCCGAATAATTTGGCGCATGAAGCCGTACTTTTTGAAACACTTCTTCAGCCGGTATGGCACCATGCCGGCCGTAGAGCATGTAGGAGCCGGACGATACCACCGCAACCGCCGCAAGCTCGGCATCATTTGTGGTCAAAAATCCGCCCTCGCCCGAATTCATATGCTTATAGGTCTGGGTTGAAAAAGCTGCCACTTTGCCGAAATTTCCTGATCGGATACCGCGCCATTTCGCCCCCATCGTATGGGCGCAATCTTCGATGATGCTGATATCATGTTTGGCACATACCGCCAGCACCCTGTCCATATCCGGAATGTGACCGCGCATATATGATAGCAGCAGATGCTTGGCTCCGCTGGCTGCGGCTTTGGCATCCAGATCATTACAATCGATATGATAATTCTCATCAATATCAACCAGCACCGGCACAGCGCCAACATTATGAATGGCGCCCGGAACCGGGGCCAGAGTATAAGCATTCGCCAGCACTTTATCGCCGGGCTTAACCCCGCAAATGCGCAGGCCAAGCTGAATAGCATAGCCGCCAGAAGCACAGGCAACGCAATAATCCGTCCCCTGCCATTTCGCATATTCCATTTCCAGGGCGGCGACCTCACCAACTTCATCGGGCAGTAGATTATACCTGTGCAATCGGCCGGTTTGCATAATCTCGACCGCACGTTTGATGCCAGCTTCGGGTATACCCTCTTGCTGGGTAAACGGTTTTCGAAACACCGCTTGAGTCATTGGCCTATACCTCACTTATCAATGGCGGAGGTTGTTTTAGCCCGCCAGTTTCGGGAAATAATCCTCCAGCACACTTTCACGGTTAACATCTGCGGTACAGCAATGCAAACCGCCACCAAAGGCATAAGCATCCCGCAGATCAACCTCGATCACATTCATCCCCAGCTTGTCCATCTGTTCAGCCTGATAGACCTCGGATTTTTCGACACAAACTGTTTTGGGGTCAAGCACAAGAACATTCATGCTAAGCCAAACCGACGAATAGCATAGCGGCGGCGGGGCGTTATGCGCTGGCTGTGCCGCATCGACAATTTCCCACCCGTTATCATTGAACATCCGGCGCTGTTCTTCCGGCAGGCGGCGTTGCGGATTATTCAAAATCAGGCCGGGGCGAAGCGGGGTAAAGGTCGCATCAATATGGATCGGGTAAGGATCTCCAGGAAAATTAACCGCATGAACCCGATGATCGGGAAAATGCCGGCGCAGCCATTCAATGCCTTTTAAATTCGTCGTAAAGCCGTGTTGAACAACGAGATCCTTACCAAAGCGCAAAACATCAGCCGCATCAAATAACGGCTCTTCTTCTGTCGTTACAAAGAATTTCTCGGCGGCCCATTGCAACCGCTTTGCAACACCAATTTTCTCGGACAGGTAATCTGGATGGTAATCTGCATCAGTCAGGCGCGGCTTTGGCGCGGCCTCATGACGGAAATTCGGATCTTCATTCCAATATTTCTGCATCAACGGACGATAGCAAAGATACTCAAACCAGCGACAGCGGTATGACATGGTCGCTTCGAGAATTTCGTTACCAACTGTCAGCAGCACATCGCGCGGTGGCATGCAGCCAAACTGGCTTTCGGTATGAAAATCAGGGGTTATCGCTGGCTGAGAAAAATCAATCGGCGTCGGCCGGTCAACCTTGATCCCGCGCGCGACCAGTATTGCCGCAAAATTATCCAGCAATTCATTGGCCCGGTCGATGCTTTCCTGCGGTCGCCGACCCCACTGACCGCGCATATCGCTATCTTCTGGCACCTTGGCATCAAGAGCTGGTTCTTCTGGCGGGATGTGACAGTCATCGGCCCGTCCGACGATGACATGTTTCAACGGATCCCATTCATTCCAGCTATTCACGATTGTTGACATTATTTTCTCCCAGATGGCGCACGGCACTCAAATAGTTTTATACAAAAATCACCAGCAAAAAATCACCAGCGTTGATACAACAATTTCACGCAGTCCCAAACAATATATTACGCGCCTTTCAAACCTCGTTAATCGGGTGGCGCTGACCTGTCCGGCAAAAAAAACTTGTCTCTTTTATTGAAACTGTTGATATAGATCGATGGCATGAACGATGGCGTCGTTCCGACTGCATGGCGAAATATGCGGTTGCGCCTTTCATCCAAAGTCCTGAACGCCGTGGCCTTCTTTTGAACACATCAATGGAGGGTCTAAATGACTTTACGACCAGAAACCTATCGTTTTCACAACGGTGAAAAAGCAACAGCTCAATTTTCCACAAGCGAATATGAATCACGACTGGCCGGTTTACGCCGGATTATGGCCGCAGCCAATGTGGACGCTGCCGTTTTTACCTCAATGCATTCGATCGCCTATTATTCCGGATTTCTATATTGCGCCTTTGGCCGACCTTATGCGCTTGTCGTCACGGCACGTGATCATGCCACAATTTCTGCGGGCATTGATGGCGGCCAGCCGTGGCGGCGATGCTTTGGCGACAACGTCACCTACACCGATTGGAAGCGCGATAATTTCTGGCGTGCCGTCAGCTCAATGACCGGTCAGAACAGTGCTATTGGCTATGAGGCAGATCATCTAACCCTCGATCAGCATGACAAGCTAAAGAATTTTCTATCACCATCCAGCATGATCAATTTGTCACATGAGGTGATGCAGCAGCGGATGCATAAATCAGCAGCAGAACTGGCGCTGATAAAAGCCGCTGCGAAGATTGCTGATATTGGCGGCTATGCCATCCGTGATACAGTAAAGCAAGGCGCGCGTGAAATTGACGTTGCCATCGCCGGGCGCGATGCTATGGAGATTGCTATTGCCGCAGCATTTCCCAATGCCGAATATCGCGATACATGGGTCTGGTTTCAATCCGGGATCAATACGGATGGGGCGCATAATCCAGTCACCAGCAGAGCCTTGCAAGCCGGCGATATTCTATCACTTAACAGCTTTCCGATGATTTCTGGCTATTATACCGCGCTTGAGCGAACCATGTTCGTAAAGGAGGTGGATGCGGCCAGCCTACTAATATGGAAAGCCAATATTGCCGCACATGAATATGGTATCAGCCTGCTGAAGCCTGGAGTGAGCTGTAGCTCCGTTACGCAAAAGATTAACGCCTTTCTGCAAGAGCGCGATCTACTGCAATATCGAAGCTTTGGCTATGGTCATTCATTCGGCATCCTGTCGCATTATTACGGCCGCGAAGCCGGGCTGGAACTGCGTGAAGATGTTGATACTGTGCTAAGGCCTGGCATGGTTGTGTCGATGGAGCCGATGCTGACCATTCCGCAAGGCAAGCCTGGTGCTGGCGGGTACCGTGAGCATGATATTCTGATCATCACCGATGATGGTCATGAAAATATTACCCATTATCCTTACGGGCCGGACTTCAACATCGTCGGTTAAGCAGTACAAGCCCAACTCTCGTACTGCCCGGAAGAAATATGCCAAGCCAGAGCATTCTGAGGCTTGGCATCACCTTTGCCGTTGCAAGTCGGCTGCTAGTCGTCCTATATATTTTGGGAATGTTATCATATCAATCGCTGCCGCCAGTTGCTAGGAATTTGCCATGATGGAAATTGCCGACGAAATCACGATCCCTGCCAGCCGTACTGCGGTCTATGAAGCCTTGAATGATATCGAGATACTAAAGGCCTGCATTCCGGGCTGCGAGTCGCTTGAACGCGAGTCAGATACCAAACTGGTTGCCAAAGTTGTGCTGAAGATCGGTCCAGTAAAGGCCAAATTCAATGGCTTTGTTACGCTTGACCAGTCAAAAGCACCGGATGGGTTTAGCCTGTCTGGTGAGGGCGAAGGCGGTCTTGCCGGATTCGCCAAGGGCGGCGCTGACGTGACCTTGACCGAAGATGGCGGCACAACAATTCTGCGCTATAGTGCCACCGCCGAGACTGGTGGCAAAATTGCCCAGCTTGGTAGCCGGCTGATCACCAGCACAGCAAAAAAACTGTCCAAGATGTTTTTCGAAAAATTCGAAAAAACCATGACTGGTGAGGTGGAAATTGACGGCGCAAGCTAGCACCGGATCACCTAGCCTCGCACCTCCCTGATCAAACGCGAATAACGCTGACTAAAAACCTAACTCCTCATCGGTAAATGCAAAACAAACATGGCGTCAAGCTGGCAATCTTTAATTATAAATCTCGCTCGAATAACGAGTTGCCAGAAATGCTTCCAGACCCTCGATCCCGCCTTCATGCCCATAGCCACTGAATTTCAGTCCGCCAAATGGTGTTTCTACCGAATGTACATGAAGTGAGTTCACTGCAAGCATACCAGATTCAATCTCGGTTTTTAAAATTCCAACGGTTTTTGGGTTGCTAGTAAAGGCATAGGCAGCAAGACCGAATGGCAAACAGTTTGCCCGAGCGATCACTTCGTCAATATTTGTAAAAACCGCGGTTGGCGCAATCGGGCCAAAAGGTTCTTCGGTCATGATACGCGCCGTGTCGGGAACATCACTCAACAGGGTTGGCTGGTAAAATGACCCCGGGCTCTGGATCCGGCCGCCACCAACCACAAGCTCGGCACCCTTTTTAACGGCATCAGCAACAAAGCCGTTCATGATGTCAATCCGGCGTTCAGCGACAAGCGGCCCCATTGTGACACCGGCATCAAGGCCATTACCGGTATTGACCGCCTCGACATGTTTTCTGAACGCCGCCAAAAATTGATCACGAACTGGCTCTTCAATGAAAAAGCGGGTTGGTGAAATACAAACCTGACCGGCATTGCGGAATTTGCCCATCGCGCAAAGCTGCGCCGCGGCATCAATATCAGCATCTTTGAACACCATGACCGGCGAATGGCCACCAAGCTCCATCGTGCAGCGGATCATGTTTTTCGCCGCAAGCTGTTGCAAGTGGATGCCCACAGGTACGCTGCCGGTAAAACTGAGTTTGCGGGGGATAGTCGAGCCAAGCAAATGTTCTGATACTTGTGCCGGCACACCAAAGACAATATTCAGCACACCCGCCGGCAAGCCCGCATCCATCAGCGCTGCGCCAATCGCAATGGCAGTTGCCGGGGTTTCCTCACTTGGTTTAATCGTAATCGAACATCCAGCAGCCAACGCACCCGCAACCTTACGCATCACGTTTGTTGCTGGAAAATTCCATGCAACAAAGGCCAGTGCTGGCCCAATTGGCAGCTTGCGCGCCTCGTGCTGCATCCCGGGAAAGCGTGACGGAATAATCCGCCCATAAATACGTTTAGCTTCTTCTGCATACCAACGAAGCAGATCAATTGCGACCTGCATTTCTATTTTTGCCTCAGCAAGTGGCTTGCCCATTTCGCGCGTAAGATTAGCGGAATTAACCTCAAACCTGTCCTCAAGCAGGCGCGCCGCCTTTTCCAGGATGGCCTGACGAGAATGCGGGGTCATCTTGCGCCACAGGTTAAACCCGTCAAGGCTACTTTGCAGCGCCAGATCAAGGTCTACCGGGCTGGCATGAGGCACCTGACCGATCTCCGTGCCATCAGCAGGACAGATAACCGGCTCACTTGCACCGTCACTGCCCAGCACCCACTCGCCAGCGATTAGCATTTTCAACTCAGGATAGGGCATAGGGTGGTCTCCATTTCTTTAGAGCGTGGTTATTTTAACCAATTGCAGATTTTGGTCATGACTCTAAACGTTGCAGTTACCCTTAAACAAGCACAATGTTGTTAGTACAACCTAACCAAAACATTTCTGTTTTCAAATAACTGTTATCTGGGCATGGGGGTAAAATAGTTTGGGGATAAGCTGGGGGCTGGCGATAAATAGAGTTTTCACAGCAAAAATCATTTCGATGAAAGCCAACCCGAATATTACTGGCCTGCAAAAAGACGTCAACATCATGGAAATTCCATGGATGATGATGACGAATGCAGATGTCTCAGATGAATTGGTCTATAAAATAACCAAAGCCATTGTTGAACATAATGACAAGCTCGGCGCCAGTTTTGGTGCTTTTAAAAATGCCAAATCCGCAGCAATGGCGCCAGCAAATGCTATGCCATATCACCCAGGCGCCCTACAGTATTACAAGGAAGCCGGGATCAAGGTTGGTAATTAACACAGGTTGATAAAGTAAGGCTTTCGCGGCCTTAACCAATATGCTGAAAGGACCGGCAGTTGCCGGTCTTTTTTCGGGCACTTAATATCCGGCAGAAATCTGTTGGGGGCAGTTTTGCTGGGTGACGATATGCGTCAGACTCGCAACCCGTCTGCAGTTGCCTCGACAAATAATGACGCCAGCGTCGTTCGGGGGCGGTTAGCAGGAAACAGAAAGGCAAAATCATAATGGATTGTTGGATTTAGCGGACGGATCACGACATTTTTGCTGCTATTTGATCTCGCTGTAAACGGGTCGGTAATCGCAATGCCAATACCATGATCAACAAATTCATTCACCGCCACCGCAGTTGTTTCAAACTGCGGTTTATAATCAATGCCTGCCTCGGCAAATAATTGGTCGATTCGCATCCTGCCAATCGTTCCCTGCGGCAGCCCAACCATTGTTTCACCAGCAAGATCAGCAATATCTATCAGTTGCTTATTGGCGAGCTTGTGAAGTTTATGCAGGACGCAAACACCCGGAAAACTGCCGATATGTACAAGGTGCGCGCTTGGATATCTGAATGGTAGAGCCACTGCACATAGGTCAAACTGCTGGCCCTCAATGCGCCGCTCTAACTCGACCCTGCTGACCACATCAACATTAACCGAGACACCGCTGGCCGTGGCCTTGAAGATACTCAACGCCTTGGGCATAAGCCCGCGTGCAAGGGTCGCAGAGGTAAGCAATTGAAGATGCCCCTCGGAAACCTGACGAATTTCATCAGCCTTGCGGACAAACCTGTTCAAAGCCTCGGCAGCCGAATCTGCCTCGGACAATAGCAATTTTCCCTCGGCCGTAAGCCTTAACCGCCGTTTGCTTCGATCAAAAAGGGTGATGCCAAGCTGGCTCTCCAGCGCGGCGATATGCCGGCTCATCGCTGACTGATCGGCGTTCAATATGCGCGCAGCATCCGTCATGCTGCCCGCGCCGGAAACCGCCCGAAATGTCTCAATCCAACGAAAAGGCAGATTTTTCATCACTAACCTATGTTAAATCCGCATATATAATTTGCTATTTTTCATTTTTTTTCATCATTTGTATAGCCTAGACTTTTCGCAGGTTTTTGACAGAAACAGGGGTTTGAAATGAGCGCAAATAATCAATTTGAGGTTATACCAACGGGCGCCGCACTTGGCGCCGATATCGTTGGGTTGGATTTGACGCAAGAAATTGATAGCAGTGTTTTTAAAAAAGTGATTTCCGCATGGGACGAGCATCTAGTCCTCCGATTTCGCAATCAAAACTTAACTGAAGACCAATTTGTCCGCTTTTCCCAATATTTTGGCGCTCTCGATAAAGCACCAACCCGTCCAGTTAATGGCGCATACCATCCAACACGGGAAGAAATTGCCGTGATCTCTAATATAGTTAGGGAAGGCGTTGCAATAGGTGGGCTCGGCAATTCTGAACTGGTCTGGCATCAAGATATGACCTATAAGGAACTGCCACCAAAAGCGAGTATTCTATATGGTCTAACAACACCTGCAACAGGCGGTGATACTCATTTTTACAATCTTAACCGCGCCTATGAAACCTTGCCAGACGCGCTGCGTAAACAGATCAAGGGATTGTTGTGTAAGCATGATGCAACCCGCAATTCAGCCGGCCAGCTACGCGCCGGTTTTGACGAAACCTATAGTAACGAGAACCGGCCCGGTGCGGTGCATCCGCTGGTTATCAAGCATCACGAAACGGGGAAAGAGTCACTCTATGTTGGGCGGCGGCCAAATGCCTGGATTGTCGGGTTGAGTGATCATGACAGTGATCAGCTATTGGACGAGATTTGGCACCATATCGAAACCGGCACGCACCACTGGACACAGCAATGGCAGCCATACGACCTCGTCATATGGGATAACCGTTATACACTGCATATGCGAGGCGACCTTGACCCGAATCAAGACCGGCTTATGCATCGTACCCAAATCCGTGATGAACGGGCGCCTATTGCAGCCTAATCCGAAAAGCCTGCTATTAAATGCCACTAACTGAAACCCAACAATAGGGCGGTTTATACCCAACCTTTGTTAGCCTGAACATAACCTCGAAAGACGGATTATCTTTGGATCTATTTTCCAAGCAAACCGGCTTTTAATTTGCTCGGCTTTAAACCTTAAGGCGCACCCAAATTTGGAATCAATGGATCTTCTTCTTGTCTGCGCCGTTGCGTTTATAACAGCCTCTATAACCGGAATAACCGGTGTCGCCGGCGGATTGCTGCCCGCGGTTTTCCTGACGCCAATTATTGGCATCAAGTCGGTATTGCCAGTACTGGCAATTATGCTGTTATTTGGCAGTATATCGCGCGCATGGATTAACCGCGCCGATTTTGACCGCGAAGCGTTCTTGCGCATTGCCATACCAGCAATTCCAATGGTCGTATTGGGCGGAATATTCTATGCCCAGCTAGAGGCAAAAATGATTGCTCTTATGCTTGGCAGCGTTGTGTTAATTTCAATCCCAATCCGCCGGATTGCGAAATCACACAAAATCAAAACATCCCCATCGCTGTTAAGTTTTGTTGGTGGTGTTTTTGGGTTTTTTGCAGGCTCATCAACCGGCCCCGGGTTGCTGCTGGTCCCCTTCATGCTGGGATATGGATTATCTAAGGCAAGCTTTGTTGCAACCCTAGCGGTGATCGCCGCAATGACACATATCGCACGGGCGGTAACATTTGGGAGCATCGGCCTAATCGGACACGACATCCTGATCCTTGGCGTTGTTGCAGGCATTGCCACCATCCCGGGCGCAATGCTTGGCAGACTAA
>Ga0181569_10003005_pt1 | contig 13200 bp, 9 predicted proteins | sample 101ome_19_FD_132452 | JGI IMG/M metagenome (GOLD analysis project Ga0181569, IMG submission 132452) | Coastal salt marsh microbial communities from the Groves Creek Marsh, Skidaway Island, Georgia - 101405AT metaG (megahit assembly) | ecosystem: Environmental > Aquatic > Marine > Intertidal zone...
GAAGGCGAAGAATCGCCGCGTACATTGCTGCATTACGAGATTGGCGAGAAAGTGAAAGTGAATGATGGCCCGTTTGAAGATTTCGACGCATTGGTAGAAGGCGTTGATGATGAGAACCAGCGCTTGAAAGTCACAGTGTCGATTTTTGGCCGCGAGACACCGGTCGAATTGGAATATACTCAGGTGACCAAACAAACCTGAGCTTAGCCCGTGGAAGGGCAATCGGTCGCGGCCGATGTACCCGAACCACGACAACGAAAAGCTTCGCTGACGCGTCAGTGGAGTGTTGGTAAAAGGAGAGGCCAAATGGCCAAAAAACTGGTTGGCACGCTTAAATTGCAAGTGCCGGCGGGGAAAGCAAACCCCTCGCCACCCGTCGGACCTGCATTGGGTCAGCGCGGCATTAATATTATGGAATTCTGTAAAGCGTTCAACGCCAAAACAGCTGATATGGAGCCCGGCGCGCCATGCCCGACGGTGATTTCCTATTATCAGGATAAATCATTTTCGATGGATATTAAAACGCCGCCCGCGTCTTATTATTTGCGTAAAGCGGCAAAGCTGAAGTCAGGCGCTACCAATCCTGGCCGCGAAACAGCCGGGACCGTGACCGCGGCGCAGGTCAAAGAGATCGCAGAAGCCAAAATGACCGATCTTAACGCAAACGACATCGAAGGTGCGATGCAGATCATACTGGGATCAGCGCGTTCGATGGGCATCGAGGTGAAGTAAGATGGCGAAGTTTGGAAAACGGATGCGCGCGGTGCGCCAAGCGGTAGATGGCAAAGTTGACTTGTCAGTGGAAGAAGCTGTGGCATTGGTGAAAGCCAACGCAAACGCTAAATTTGACGAAACGATCGAAATTGCGATGAATTTAGGGGTTGATACGCGTCATGCTGACCAAATGGTGCGCGGCGTTATCGGCCTGCCAAATGGCACTGGTAAATCTGTGCGCGTTGCGGTGTTTGCGCGTGATGCAAAAGCAGATGAAGCGAAAGCGGCCGGTGCTGATATTGTGGGCGCCGAAGACCTTATGGAAATTGTTCAAGGGGGCAAGATCGAATTTGATCGCTGCATTGCAACACCTGATATGATGCCGGTTGTTGGGCGTTTGGGTAAAGTGCTTGGGCCGCGCAATTTGATGCCCAACCCCAAAGTTGGCACCGTCACGATGGATGTCGCTGCGGCTGTGAAAGCGGCGAAGGGCGGCGAAGTGCAGTTCAAAGCTGAAAAAGGCGGTGTGGTGCATGCCGGCGTTGGCAAAGCCTCATTTGATGAAGCAAAATTGGTCGAAAACATCAAAGCATTCGTAGAAGCGGTGGCCAAAGCCAAACCATCGGGTGCTAAAGGCGCCTATATGAAAAAGATCGCGCTGAGCTCGACAATGGGCGCTGGCGTCACGATCGATGTGGGGGCTGCAAGCCAACGCTAAGAGGTTGGCTGCCTTTTGCGCGGTTGTGCAGGGGGCAGCGAATAGCGGATCCGCTAGGATCCGTTCTGTCCGAGACGGAGGGTGGAGCGCAGGCTCGTTAAATCCTTCCTGAGATGGGGAACGAGATTGGATTAGTCTGCGGCGCAAGCCTCGGGTGATTTTGGCCTCGGGACCCTGACCTAGGACCCGAACGCTGCCCTTTCGGGGTGGCAAACTTGAGCCGGGGAGAGATCCCCAAATTTGGAGTGAAACTGTGGATAGAGCACAAAAAGAGAAAGTGGTCGAGGAACTCGGCCAAATCTTTGAAAGCTCTGGCGTTGTGGTAGTGTCTCACTATGCAGGGCTTACAGTTGCTGAAATGCAAGATCTGCGCGCCCGTGCCCGTCAGGGCGGTAGCGCGGTTCGTGTAGCCAAAAACAGGCTCGCCAAGATCGCCCTTGATGGAATGCCATGCGCAGGCATAGCAGATATTCTGACAGGGATGACTGTTCTAACCTTTTCCGAGGACCCGGTGGCAGCAGCCAAAGTGGCCGAGGATTTCGCCAAAGAGAATAAGAAGTTTGAAATTCTCGGTGGCGCGATGGGTGAGAATGTTTTGGATCGTGCCGGCGTTGAAGCCGTGTCGAAAATGCCTTCACGCGAAGAACTTATTGCTTCGATCGTGGGCTGTATCGGCGCTCCTGCTTCAAACATCGCGGGCGCAGTTGGCGCACCTGCTTCGAATATCGCCGGCATTTTGTCGAGCATCGAAGACAAGGCTGCTGCTTAAGCAACTTAAGATCTGCGTAGGGAAATACCCCATGCGTTGGAACACAACTTAGAAACGGAAAGAGTCGAAAATGGCTGATCTGAAGAAACTTGCAGAAGAGATCGTTGGTCTTACCCTGCTGGAAGCACAAGAACTGAAAACCATCCTGAAAGACGAGTATGGCATTGAGCCTGCTGCGGGTGGCGCTGTCATGATGGCAGGCCCTGCAGGTGGCGATGCCGCTGGTGGCGGCGCTGAAGAGCAAACAGAATTTGACGTAATTCTGAAAGCCGCAGGCGCTTCAAAAATCAACGTGATCAAAGAAGTTCGCGGCATCACAGGCCTAGGCCTGAAAGAAGCCAAAGAGCTGGTTGATGCAGGCGGCAAAGCTGTCAAAGAAGGCGTTGACAAAGCCGAAGCGGAAGACATCAAAGCCAAGCTGGAAGCAGCTGGCGCTGAAGTCGAGCTTAAGTAAACACCGCCAGGGTATCCTGGTACGTATCGGCCGAGAGCGAGAATTCCGCTCTTGGCCATACCTGTCTTAGAAAGTGCCTACTGCACCGGGCATTTTGTTGGGCAGGATAACTAGATCGGGAGGCTTTCGTTGGGTGAAAGCCAGGCATTGATCTTATCTTGCTATCTCGTATGGGGGCGCGGCTGGTACCCGACAGCGCGCGCGTCCGGTGAGAAAACTGAAAGGTACTATATCCATGGCTCAATCATATCTCGGCCAGAAGCGTTTGCGTAAATATTACGGAAAAATTCGCGAAGTTCTTGACATGCCAAACCTGATTGAAGTGCAAAAATCATCTTATGATTTGTTTTTGCGCTCTGGCGAGGCGGAAATTCCCACTGATGGCGAAGGCATCAAAGGGGTTTTCCAATCGGTGTTTCCAATCAAAGATTTCAACGAAACCTCTGTGCTTGAATTTGTTGGCTATGATTTAGAAAAGCCTAAATATGACGTCGAGGAATGCCAGCAACGTGATATGACCTATAGCGCTCCGCTCAAGGTCACGCTGCGGTTGATCGTGTTTGATGTCGATGAAGATACGGGCGCCAAATCGGTAAAAGACATTAAAGAGCAAGATGTGTTCATGGGCGATATGCCGTTGATGACACCGAATGGCACCTTTGTTGTCAACGGCACCGAACGTGTGATCGTGTCACAGATGCATCGCTCTCCTGGGGTATTTTTCGATCATGATAAAGGCAAAACGCACAGCTCGGGTAAGCTGTTATTCGCCTGCCGGATCATTCCCTATCGCGGGTCTTGGCTTGATTTTGAATTTGACGCCAAAGACCTGGTGTTTGCGCGGATCGATCGCCGTCGTAAATTGCCGGTAACCACGCTGCTTTATGCGCTTGGCTTGGATCAAGAAGGCATCATGAGCGCTTATTATGATACGGTGAATTTCCAGGTCGTGAAAGGCAAAGGGTGGAAGACGAAGTTCTTTCCAGAGCGCGTGCGTGGCACCCGCCCAATTTATGATCTAATCGATGCGGCGACGGGTGAAGTGATTGCCGAAGCCGGTAAAAAAGTAACTCCCCGCGCGGTGAAAAAATTGATCGATGAGGGCAAAGTAACCGAGCTTTTGGTGCCCTTTGATCAAATCATTGGTAAATTTGTGTCTCAAGATTTGATCAATGAGGAAACCGGCGCGATTTACGTAGAAGCGGGTGACGAACTCACCGCGGAATACGATAAAGAAGGCGAAATGATCGGCGGATCGTTGAAAGATCTGATGGATGCTGGTTTTGTCGATATTCCCGTACTCGATATCGATAACGTCAATGTTGGCCCCTATATGCGCAACACCATGATGCAGGATAAAAACCTCAGCCGTGATACCGCACTGATGGATATTTACCGCGTCATGCGCCCGGGCGAACCGCCCACCGTAGATGCCGCTTCTGCTCTGTTTGACACGCTGTTTTTCGATAGCGAGCGCTATGATTTGTCCGCGGTTGGCCGCGTGAAAATGAATATGCGTCTGGCGCTTGAGGCAGAAGATACGCAGCGCACATTGCGCAAAGAGGATATTGTATCTTGCATCAAGGCGCTGGTTGAGCTGCGCGATGGCAAGGGTGATGTCGATGATATTGATCACCTGGGCAATCGGCGGGTACGTTCGGTTGGCGAGTTGATGGAAAACCAATATCGGGTCGGATTGCTGCGGATGGAGCGCGCGATTAAAGAGCGTATGTCATCGGTCGAAATCGATACTGTGATGCCCCAGGATTTGATCAACGCGAAACCGGCTGCTGCCGCCGTGCGCGAATTCTTTGGGTCCAGCCAATTGTCGCAATTTATGGACCAAACCAATCCTCTTTCTGAAGTCACTCACAAACGCCGCCTATCGGCGCTTGGCCCAGGCGGGTTGACGCGCGAGCGGGCCGGTTTTGAGGTGCGCGACGTGCACGCAACACATTACGGGCGCATGTGTCCGATTGAAACGCCCGAGGGGCCAAATATCGGCCTGATCAACTCTTTGGCAACCTTTGCACGCGTGAACAAATATGGCTTTATCGAAACCCCCTACCGGATCGTTAAGGATGCCACGGTAACGGATGAGGTACATTACCTTTCTGCCACAGAAGAAATGCGCCATACGGTGGCGCAAGCCAACGCGAAATTGGACGAGAACGGACGCTTTGTGAATGATCTGGTGAGCACGCGGCAATCTGGCGATTACACGCTTGCGCCCGTTGAAAATGTTGACCTGATCGATGTGAGCCCAAAGCAGTTGGTATCTGTTGCGGCCTCGCTAATTCCGTTTTTGGAAAATGACGATGCGAACCGCGCGTTGATGGGATCGAACATGCAACGTCAGGCGGTGCCTCTGCTGCGCGCCGAGGCGCCTTTGGTTGGTACAGGCATCGAAGAAATCGTAGCGCGAGACTCCGGCGCGGCGATTATGGCAAAACGCGCCGGTGTCGTGGATCAGGTTGACGCCCAGCGGATCGTTATCCGGGCGACCGAAGATCTGGATCTTGGCGATGCGGGCGTTGATATTTACCGGATGCGTAAATTCCAGCGCAGCAACCAAAACACCTGCATCAACCAGCGTCCGCTCATTAAAGTGGGGCAGGCCGTGTCTAAGGGCCAAGTGATCGCCGACGGGCCCTCGACTGATTTAGGGGAATTGGCTTTGGGTAAAAACGTGGTGGTCGCGTTTATGCCTTGGAACGGCTATAATTACGAAGATTCAATTCTGATTTCAGAGCGCGTGGCGCGCGATGATGTGTTTACGTCAGTTCATATTGAAGAATTTGAAGTGGCGGCGCGCGACACCAAACTTGGCCCTGAAGAAATCACGCGTGATATTCCAAATGTTGGCGAAGAAGCGCTGCGCAATTTGGATGAGGCCGGGATCGTTTATATTGGTGCTGATGTAGAGCCCGGTGATATTTTGGTTGGGAAAATCACACCCAAAGGCGAAAGCCCAATGACGCCGGAAGAAAAGCTTCTCAGAGCGATCTTTGGTGAAAAAGCGTCGGATGTGCGCGATACATCTTTGCGCGTTAAGCCGGGCGATTTTGGTACGGTTGTCGAAGTGCGCGTATTTAACCGCCATGGCGTTGAAAAAGATGAGCGTGCTTTGCAAATTGAGCGTGAAGAGGTGGAGCGATTGGCGCGAGACCGCGATGACGAGCTGGCGATTTTGGATCGCAACATCTATGCCCGTCTGCGCAGCATGATCATTGGCAAGACGGCTCTTAAAGGTCCGAAAGGCGTGAAAGCCAATGCGGTGATTGACGAAGATTTGCTTGAGAGTCTGAGCCGTGGCCAGTGGTGGCAATTGGCGTTGAGCGAAGAGGGCGATGCGAAGATCGTTGAGGCGCTGCACGAGCAATATGAAGTGCAAAAGCGGATTTTAGATGCTCGTTTTGAAGATAAAGTTGAAAAAGTGCGCCGCGGCGATGATTTGCCCCCCGGCGTTATGAAAATGGTAAAAGTATTTATCGCGGTAAAACGTAAGCTGCAGCCAGGCGATAAAATGGCTGGCCGCCACGGCAATAAAGGGGTGATCTCAAAAGTTGTGCCAATGGAGGATATGCCCTTCTTGGCCGATGGAACGCCCGTTGATTTCTGTTTGAATCCGTTGGGCGTGCCTTCGCGTATGAATGTGGGCCAAATCTTGGAAACCCATATGGGGTGGGCGGCACGCGGTCTGGGCGTGAATATCGATGAATCCCTGAATGATTATCGTCGTTCGGGTGATTTGACGCCGGTCCGTGAGGCAATGCGCCTGGCCTATGGTGATGATGTCTACGAAGAAGGCATTGCCAGTATGGATGAAGACAGTTTGCTGGAAGCGGCAGGCAATGTCTGCAATGGCGTGCCGATCGCAACACCGGTCTTTGATGGCGCCAAAGAAGGCGATGTGAATGACGCGCTGGTGCGGGCTGGCTTTGACAAATCAGGTCAATCGATCCTGTTTGATGGCCGCACGGGGGAACAATTCGCCCGTCCTGTCACGGTTGGGATAAAATACCTGCTGAAGTTGCATCACTTGGTGGATGATAAAATCCACGCTCGCTCAACTGGGCCCTACAGCTTGGTCACGCAGCAACCATTGGGTGGTAAAGCCCAATTTGGTGGCCAACGCTTCGGTGAAATGGAAGTTTGGGCTTTGGAAGCTTACGGCGCGGCTTACACATTGCAAGAAATGTTGACGGTCAAATCCGATGATGTTGCAGGGCGGACGAAAGTCTATGAAAGCATCGTTAAAGGTGAAGATAACTTCGAAGCGGGCATTCCGGAATCTTTCAATGTTTTGGTGAAGGAAGTCCGTGGTCTCGGCCTGAATATGGAACTCTTGGACACGGAGGATGATGCGTAGGGCTTTTGCCTACGTCTCCACCTTTCTGTCTCCAATTAGAGGAATTAAAATGAACCAGGAACTGACAAACAACCCGTTTAACCCGTTAACCTCACCCAAAGTTTTCGATGAGATCAAAGTCTCGTTGGCCAGCCCAGAGCGGATACTTTCATGGTCTTTCGGTGAGATTAAAAAGCCCGAAACGATCAATTACCGGACTTTTAAGCCCGAGCGTGATGGCTTATTCTGCGCGCGAATTTTTGGCCCAACCAAAGATTACGAATGTCTGTGCGGCAAATATAAACGAATGAAGTATCGCGGCGTTGTTTGCGAAAAATGTGGCGTTGAAGTGACGCTGCAAAAGGTCCGCCGCGAGCGTATGGGGCATATCGAACTGGCCTCACCCGTCGCGCATATTTGGTTCTTAAAGTCGCTGCCATCGCGGATTGGCTTGATGCTGGATATGACGCTGCGTGATTTGGAACGCGTGCTGTATTTTGAAAACTATGTGGTGATAGAACCTGGTCTGACCGACTTGACCTATGGTCAGATGATGACCGAAGAAGAGTATATGGACGCGCAAGATACGTTCGGTATGGATGCGTTTACCGCCAATATTGGCGCGGAAGCGATCCGCGAAATGCTCGCGGCGATCGATTTGGAATCCGAAGCAGAGCAATTGCGCGCGGATCTCAAAGAAGCCACGGGTGAGTTGAAACCGAAAAAAATCATCAAACGCTTGAAAGTGGTTGAGAGCTTTTTGGAATCGGGCAACCGTCCGGAATGGATGATCCTCACCGTTGTGCCGGTGATTCCGCCGGAGCTGCGCCCCTTGGTGCCTCTGGATGGTGGCCGGTTTGCAACGTCGGATTTGAACGATCTTTATCGCCGCGTGATCAACCGGAATAACCGTTTGAAGCGGCTGATCGAATTGCGCGCGCCCGATATTATCGTGCGCAACGAAAAGCGGATGCTGCAGGAATCTGTGGATGCGTTATTTGACAATGGCCGCCGGGGCCGCGTGATCACCGGTGCCAATAAGCGGCCGTTGAAATCGCTGTCGGACATGCTGAAAGGCAAACAGGGTCGTTTCCGTCAAAACCTACTTGGAAAGCGGGTCGATTTTTCTGGCCGTTCGGTGATCGTGACGGGCCCTGAGCTGAAGCTGCATCAATGTGGCTTGCCTAAGAAAATGGCGCTCGAATTGTTCAAGCCGTTTATCTATTCGCGCCTTGAGGCCAAAGGGCTGTCAAGCACGGTAAAGCAAGCTAAGAAACTTGTTGAAAAAGAGCGTCCTGAAGTATGGGATATTCTGGATGAAGTGATCCGCGAACACCCGGTGATGTTGAACCGCGCGCCCACTTTGCACCGGTTGGGCATTCAAGCTTTTGAGCCGGTTTTAATAGAAGGCAAAGCAATTCAGTTGCATCCGCTGGTCTGCTCTGCGTTCAACGCCGATTTTGACGGTGACCAAATGGCCGTACATGTGCCGCTCAGCTTGGAAGCCCAGCTGGAAGCCCGCGTGTTAATGATGTCCACCAATAACGTGCTGTCACCGGCCAATGGAGCCCCTATTATCGTGCCTTCGCAGGATATGATTTTGGGTCTGTATTACACCACGATCATGCGAGAAGGCATGAAAGGTGAAGGCATGATGTTCAGCTCGATCGAGGAAGTGCAATACGCACTCGACAATGGCACTGTGCATTTGCATGCCAAGATCACTGCGCGTATTCCGCAAATAGATGAGCATGGCAGCGAAGTGATGCAACGCTTTGAAACCACACCGGGGCGCGTGCGCCTGGGCGCTCTTTTACCGGCGAATAACAAAGCACCGTTTGGTTTGGTGAACGCTTTGCTCAGAAAGAAAGATGTCCAAAAGGTGATCGATACCGTCTATCGCTATTGCGGTCAGAAAGAATCGGTTATTTTCTGCGATCAAATCATGACCATGGGCTTCAGAGAAGCGTTCAAAGCCGGTATCTCATTCGGCAAAGACGATATGGTTATCCCTGATGATAAATGGGGGATCGTTGATACGACGCGCCAGCAGGTCAAAGATTTCGAACAGCAATATATGGATGGCCTTATCACACAGGGCGAGAAATATAACAAAGTTGTCGATTCCTGGTCAAAATGTAACGATAAAGTCACTGAGGCGATGATGAATACGATTTCGGCGCCGCGCTTGGATGATGACGGATCTGAAAGCGAGCCGAACAGCGTTTATATGATGGCTCATTCGGGCGCGCGTGGATCGGTTACCCAGATGAAGCAATTGGGCGGTATGCGTGGCCTGATGGCCAAGCCGAACGGGGATATTATTGAAACGCCGATCATTTCAAACTTTAAAGAAGGTTTGACGGTGCTCGAATATTTCAACTCGACCCACGGTGCGCGTAAGGGCTTGTCGGATACAGCGTTGAAAACAGCGAACTCTGGATATTTAACCCGGCGTTTGGTCGATGTTGCACAAGATTGTATTGTGCGCATGAATGATTGTGGTACCGAACAATCCATTACGGCTGAAACGGCCGTCAATGATGGGGAAGTTGTTTCATCGCTGGCCGAGCGCGTGTTGGGCCGGGTTGCCGCCGAGGATATTTTACGCCCCGGATCAGAAGACGTGTTGGTCGCCAAAGGCGAGCTGATCGATGAGATTATGGCCGATAAGATCGATGAGGCGGGTCTGCAAACAGCGCGCATCCGCTCTCCTTTGACCTGCGAAGCTGAAGAGGGCGTTTGTGCATTGTGCTACGGTCGTGATCTTGCGCGTGGTACCATCGTGAATACGGGCGAAGCGGTGGGCATCATCGCGGCGCAGTCAATCGGTGAACCTGGCACGCAGCTGACAATGCGGACATTCCACATTGGCGGCGTTGCGCAAGGGGGCCAGCAATCCTTCTTGGAAGCCAACCAAAGTGGTGTGATCGACTTTGAGAACCCGCAAACCTTGAAAAACGCGCAGGGCGACATGTTGGTCATGGGGCGCAATATGAAGTTGCGCATCCTAGATGAAAATGGCGATGAATTGGCCAGCCATAAATTAGGCTATGGCACGAAGTTGTTCGTTGCCGAGGGGGCCAAGGTCGAACGCGGCGATAAATTGTTTGAGTGGGATCCCTATACTTTGCCGATCATCGCCGAAAAAGCCGGTGTCGCCAAACATGTGGATCTGGCCAATGGCGTTGCCGTGCGCGAAGAAACCGATGACGCAACCGGGATGACGCAGAAAATCGTGATTGACTGGCGCGCTGCCGCAAAGGGCAGCGAATTGAAGCCTGAAATTATCCTTGCTGGTGATGATGGCGAGCCTGTGCGCAATGAGGCGGGCAATCCGATCACCTACCCAATGTCGGTTGATGCGATCTTGTCGGTGGAAGATGGTCAAGAGGTGAAAGCGGGGGATGTGGTTGCACGTATTCCGCGTGAAGGGGCCAAAACAAAAGATATCACAGGTGGTTTGCCGCGGGTTGCTGAATTGTTTGAGGCGCGCCGTCCAAAGGATCATGCGATTATCGCGGAAGTCGATGGATATGTACGTTTCGGGCGTGATTATAAAAACAAGCGCCGGATTAGCATTGAACCGGCCGATGAATCGCTGGATCTCGTCGAGTATATGGTTCCAAAAGGAAAGCATATTCCGGTTGCCGAGGGAGATTTTGTTCAAAAAGGCGATTATATCATGGATGGTAACCCAGCCCCGCATGATATTCTGGCTATTATGGGCATTGAAGCGCTGGCAAATTACATGATCGATGAGGTGCAGGATGTATATCGTTTGCAAGGCGTGAAAATCAACGACAAGCATATCGAGGTGATCGTACGCCAGATGCTGCAGAAATGGGAAATCGCCGAGAGCGGCGATACCACATTGCTGAAAGGCGAACATGTTGATAAGGCTGAATTTGACGCTGCAAATGAAAAAGCCCTGTCAAAAGGCGGGCGCCCGGCGCAGGGTGAACCTATTTTGCTGGGCATCACAAAAGCATCTTTGCAAACGCGCTCGTTTATCTCTGCCGCATCGTTCCAGGAAACCACACGGGTTCTGACCGAGGCGTCGGTGCAGGGCAAGCGGGACAAATTGGTTGGTCTTAAGGAAAACGTGATCGTTGGGCGGCTTATTCCAGCGGGCACAGGGGGCGCAACGCAACAAGTTCGTCGTATCGCCACAGAGCGTGACAATGTGGTGCTGGAAGCGCGCCGCGAAGAAGCTCAAGCTGCGGCCGCTTTGGCTGCGCCCAGCGAAGATGATGTGTTTAAAGAGGCGACGACAAGCGAAAGTTAAGCAATTGTTGCCGTCAGAATTAAAAAAAGCCCGGCCTTCAGTCGGGCTTTTTTATAAGCGTTGATTGGATCAAGTGCTGCGCGCATCTGCGCCATAAGCGCCCTGTTAAGGTACCTCCAACTGCTAGAGTAGCGCTATTTCAGGCCGGTTGAAACACTGCGGAATACTGGTCGGCAAAGGCGGAATCAAGCAGTGACGCGGGCCGTAAATCGCGGTGGCGTGTGAAGATGCTCGCAACATTGGTAAGGCGTTCTATGTTAATTTTTATCCTGCTAAAACCCATGATCCAGACGCTGGTTTGTCTTCTGGGTTTGAGGATTGGGCGCTAAAAGAAAACCCATAATGTAAGCGGGTTATCGCTGGATATCGCAAAGCGGTCAGACGGCGCGACCTTGGCTTTCTTCGGGTCGATTTGCAGGGATAAAGCCACAGTTTTTGCGGCTGTTGACAAGCGTTCCGACTCCCCCTATACGCACGACACGTCGAGTCATGGGATGTTTCTCTGGCTTTGGCTTCAGAATTGAAGTGGTCAAGATCCGGGCAATGCCTCGATCCTCTGGAAAACCCACCGCGTCGTTCCCCAGAACGAAGGGACCGATGTGGTGTTTGTGTTATGCGGACGCGTTTGGCACAGAAGAATGAACTGCATGGGCCGCGCTCATGCGCCCATAAACGACGAGCGAACGGGGAATAACCGGAATGCCAACGATACAACAGCTGATCCGCAAGCCGCGGCAGCCCAAAGTAAAACGCTCCAAATCCATGCATTTGCAGGAGTGTCCTCAAAAACGCGGGGTATGCACGCGCGTTTACACCACCACGCCGAAAAAGCCGAACTCAGCCATGCGGAAAGTTGCCAAAGTGCGCTTAACAAACGGGTTTGAGGTGATCAGCTATATCCCGGGTGAAAAGCATAACCTTCAAGAGCACTCAGTGGTTTTGATCCGCGGGGGTCGCGTTAAAGACCTTCCTGGTGTTCGCTATCATATCTTGCGCGGTGTTCTAGACACGCAAGGGGTTAAAGATCGTAAACAGCGCCGCTCTAAATATGGCGCCAAGCGTCCGAAATAAAAGGATTAACAAATGTCTCGTCGCCACGCCGCCGAAAAACGTGAAATTTTACCCGATGCCAAATTTGGCGATCGGGTTATTTCGAAATTTATGAACAACCTGATGATCGATGGTAAAAAATCGATCGCTGAGACCATTGTGTATAACGCGTTGGACCGGGTTGAGGATAAAATCAAGCGCGCGCCCGTTGAGGTGTTTCACGAAGCGTTGGATAATATCAAGCCAGCCGTTGAAGTGCGTTCTCGCCGCGTTGGCGGTGCCACCTATCAGGTCCCCGTTGAGGTGCGCCCCGAGCGTCGCGAAGCGTTGGCCATTCGCTGGTTGATCAAAGCGTCTCGTAGCCGCAACGAAAATACGATGGAAGAGCGCCTTGCGGGTGAGCTTTTAGACGCTGTAAATTCGCGCGGTTCCGCTGTTAAAAAGCGCGAAGACACGCATAAAATGGCCGATGCGAACAAAGCATTTAGCCACTACCGTTGGTAATTTAAAGAGGCTGCACTGAAATGGCGCGCGAATATAATCTAAACGAATACCGTAATTTTGGCATTATGGCCCATATTGATGCGGGTAAGACCACCTGCTCAGAGCGGATTCTGTATTACACGGGGAAGTCGCATAACATTGGCGAGGTGCATGATGGTGCCGCAACGATGGATTGGATGGAGCAAGAGCAAGAGCGTGGTATCACAATCACCTCGGCTGCGACCACCACGTTTTGGGAGCGCACCGAAGATGGTGAGTCGGCGCAATCCCCCAAGCATCGGATGAACATCATCGACACCCCGGGCCACGTTGATTTTACGATTGAGGTCGAGCGGTCTTTGGCGGTTTTAGA
>Ga0181569_10003026_pt1 | contig 13150 bp, 9 predicted proteins | sample 101ome_19_FD_132452 | JGI IMG/M metagenome (GOLD analysis project Ga0181569, IMG submission 132452) | Coastal salt marsh microbial communities from the Groves Creek Marsh, Skidaway Island, Georgia - 101405AT metaG (megahit assembly) | ecosystem: Environmental > Aquatic > Marine > Intertidal zone...
AAAAACTTTTCTAAAAAGATCATCTTTGATTTTATTTAGATTTTCATTCTTAAATTTTAAAACAGATACCTGTTCTAAATTATTCTGAACTAATTTGTTTTCAAAAATCATAAAAATTATAATAAGTTTTTCGTTTGTAAATTCTTGTATTTTTTCCTTGTTAAAATAGACCTTCTTTTTATTAGATTTAAGATTCCATATATAATCACTCTTTTTTTTCATAAAGAATCTGCAATATTCTTCTGATACAATTTTATTAGAAATTTTTGATGAGTAATATTTTATTTTTTCATCCATAAGTGCTATAAACTCAGGTGTTGGCTTTTCAATTGATTCTAGAATGATTTGCCAAACTAAATCAGATAAATCGTAAGATTTATTCATAAGCTCTTCAAAATTTTTTTTACTCCATTTTTTGAAAAAACTGTCAGGATCATGATTTTCTGGCAACTTAATAAATTTAAAAGATTTCCCTGGAACCAAAAACTCTAATATTTTTAAAGCAACTATTTTGGAGGACTTTCTTCCTGCCTCATCACCATCAAAACAAATATATGGAATACTACAAAAGTTCCACATTTTTTGTATCTGAATTTTTGACAAAGTCGTACCTAAAGAGGCAACGGCAAGATTTATATCATTTTCTGCCATTGATATTACATCCATATATCCTTCGACCAAAATAATGGTTTTATTTTTTCTTATACTTTCATTATTTTGTTTCAATCCATAAAGTATTTCACTCTTTCTGAATATTTGACTTTCTTGAGAATTAATATATTTTATTTTTGAATTATTGTTAATCTCTCTACCACCAAAACCCACAACTTTTTCTGAAAAATTAAAAATTGGAAACATTAATCTATTCCTAAATCTTCCAAAAAAATTATTTTGAGAATTTTTTATTAATAAATCTGTTTGTTTTATCTCCTCCAAACTAAAACCTTTACTATTGAGAAAAGCAACCAGTTCTTGATCATTTGGACAAAATCCTATTTGAAAATTTAAAATAACATCATTTTTTTTAATTCTAGAACTTAAATATTTTGATGCATCTCTACTTTTTTTTAAATAATCTTGAAAAAAATTATTAGCTTCAGAGAATATTGAGTATAAATCTAATCTATTTTTTTTTTCTTTAGTTATTTCAAAATTTATTTGTAACCCTGCAAAAACTGAGAGTTCATTGATGGCTTCCTGAAATGTAAAGTTTTTATATTTTGTTAAAAAAGTAATAGCATTTCCTCCTACCTTACAACCAAAACAATGAAATAAGCCTTTATCATCACTAACATTAAATGATGGAGTTTTTTCATTGTGAAAAGGACATTTGCCTATGAAAGAACTACCCCTTGGAGTTAACTGAACATATTTGGATATAAGATCAGATAATCTTGACTTATTATTAAATTCAATCAAAATTTCATCAATTGAAATATTTTTTCTTTTCATTTAAGATTTTTTTTTGCCAAATCCGCTACTTCTCTCATATCAATTTGACCTGGATAATTTTCTTTTAAACTAGAAATCAACTTTCCGAGATCTTTAAGAGACTCACAATCAAGTTCTTTAATTGAACTCAAAATAATTTGTTCTAATTCATTAGCTTTAATTTGTTTTGGAAGAAAAGACTCAATAATTTCAATTTCTTTTTCTTCTCTTTTTTTTAAATCAGTTCTTCCTGCATCAGAATATATCTTTACACTTTCTTTTCTTTGTTTAATCATATTTTGCAATAGGTTAAGTATTTCCTCATCAGAAATATGTTCTCCTTTTTTTTTAGACCTAAATTGAATATCATGATCTTTGATAGCAGCTAATATAAGTCTTAGCGTTGCTGTTGAAATTTCGTCCCTTTTTTTTAAACTAGTGTCTAAACTGTTTTTTATATTCTCTCTTAAAGAAACCATAGATATTATGCTTATATGAGAATACCATAAAAATCAATAAACTATTAATTAATTATCAACTATTGGAAAATCAATTATTCAGAGTATATTATTTCTGGGATGAAAAAAACTAATGACAAAAATTGCTTACTCCTTTTAGATAACGGAATTTTTTTTTTAGGTAAAGGGTTCGGATATCATTCGAACTATTACGGCGAAATTTGCTTTAATACATCAATAACAGGTTATCAGGAAATTCTTACAGATCCATCATACTTTAAACAAATCATAAATTTTACTTTTCCACATATTGGAATAGTTGGAACAAATAAACATGATTATGAAAGTTCTAAAATATTTGCTTCCGCATGTATTATTAACAATAATATTACAAAACCCTCAAATTTTAGATCTGAAAAAAGTTTTCAAGAATGGTTATTCATAAATAAAACTGCTTGCATTACTGATGTAGATACCAGAATGTTAACAAAATCTATTAGAGATAGTGGAGTTTGTAGGGCTTTAATACACTATCCAAAAGGAAAACTTGAAAATGTATCAGTTTTACGAAATGAATTACAAAGCTTTCCTATGATGGAGAATCTTGATTTAGCATCGGAAGTTACAACAACAAAAGTTTACAACTGGAAGCAAAACAAAAGAAAATCAATCAAACTCTCTAAAGTTGTAAATACGAATTTTATTGCGGTTATTGATTTTGGTGTAAAAACAAAAATTCTTAATCTTCTAGAAGATATGGGGTATTTAATTATTGTTTTTCCATGTACTTTTTCATTTAAAGAAATTATTAAATTAAATCCAAAGGGAATATTTCTATCAAATGGTCCAGGAGATCCCTTAGCAACATATAAAAGTATCGAAAAACAACTCCTCTTATTAAAATCCTCCTTAATTCCTATTTTCGGAATATGCTTAGGACATCAAATTCTTTCTATACTATTTGGTGGATTTACTGAAAAGATGCATCACGGTCATAGGGGAGCAAATCATCCTATTAAAAATTTAAAGAATGGAAGTGTTGAAATAACAGTCCAAAACCATGGATTTGTTGTTTCTCAAAAAAAACTCCCATCAAGTATTCAAGTTACCCACAAATCATTATTTGATGGAACAATTGCAGGAATTAAAATAAAAAATAAACCCTTTTTTTCTGTTCAGTACCATCCAGAGGCATCACCTGGCCCTCAAGATAGTAGATATTTGTTTAAAGATTTTAAAAAGCTAATTAAAAAATATGCCTAAAAGAAAAGATATCAAAAAAATAATGATTATAGGAGCTGGTCCAATCGTGATTGGTCAGGCTTGTGAATTTGATTATTCAGGTGCGCAAGCCTGCAAAGCACTTAAAGAAGAGGGGTACAATGTAATTTTAGTTAATTCTAATCCAGCGACAATTATGACTGATCCGAACCTGACTTACAAAACCTATATCGAACCCTTAAATACACAATTCTTAGAAAAGATAATTTCTAAGGAAAAACCTGATGCATTGCTGTCAACTATGGGCGGTCAAACAGCTCTAAACCTCTCGATAGATCTACAAAAAAAAAAAATTCTTTCTAAATATAGTGTTGAACTAATAGGAGCAACAAAATCTGTAATAGAAAAAGCTGAAAATAGAGAATTATTTAAAAAGTCAATGACTAAAATAGGGCTTGATTCACCAAAAGGTTATGTAGTCAATAGTTTAACAAATGCTTTAAGATTGCAAAAATCTTTATCCTTTCCAATTATTATTAGGCCATCATTTACACTTGGTGGTTCAGGAGGTGGTACTGCCAAAAATCAAACTGAATTTATTAAAATTGTAGAAAAGGGATTAAACTTATCACCAATTGGCGAAGTTTTAATAGAAGAATCACTGGTTGGTTGGAAAGAGTTTGAAATGGAGGTTATTAGAGATAGGAAAGATAATTGCATCATTGTATGTTCGATAGAAAATGTTGATCCAATGGGGGTACATACTGGTGATTCAATTACAGTAGCTCCTTCGTTAACCTTAACAGATAAAGAATTTCAAAAAATGAGAAATCAAGCCATTCAGGTTATCAGGGAGATTGGAGTTGAAACAGGTGGAGCTAATGTTCAATTTGCCGTAAACCCAAAAAATGGAAGGATGGTAGTAATTGAAATGAATCCAAGAGTCTCAAGATCATCCGCACTGGCTTCTAAAGCAACAGGTTTTCCAATTGCTAGAGTGGCTGCAAAACTTGCAATAGGCTACTCCTTAGATGAACTTAAAAATGATATTACAAAAACTACTCCAGCATCATTTGAGCCAACAATTGATTATATAGTTACAAAAATTCCCAGATTCACATTTGAAAAATTTAGTGATACAGAAGTAAAACTTGGCACAGCAATGAAATCAATTGGAGAATGCATGGCTATTGGCAGAAGTTTTAAAGAATCATTTCAAAAAGCAATAAGAAGTCTAGAAATTGGATTAAATGGACTTGATTCTAATCATCAATTAAAAATTAAGAATACTAATTCGCTATTAAAATTACTAAGTCAAAATTTGCCCAATAAATTTTTAATTATTTCAGAATGTATAAGAAAAAAAATTTCTATTGAAACTATTGTAAGAAAGTCTGGTTATGATGAATGGTTTGTAAGAGAAATAGCTGAGCTAGTTTTAACGGAATCTCAAATAAAAAAACAATTGTCTTTGGATACATATGTCAAAGCAAAAAGTGAGGGTTTTTCAGATGAAAAAATAATGGAACTATCAGGAGTCTCAAAAAATAAATTAAACTCTTTAAAAAAAACAAGAAAACTAAAAACTTCATTTAGAAATATTGATACTTGTTCTGGTGAGTTTCAATCGTTTACACCATACATGTATTCCTCTTGGTCAAAAAATCAGAACAATGCTTATTTTGAAAAGGAAACTGAAGTTACAAACAAAAAAAAAGTAATAATTATTGGTGGTGGACCAAATAGAATAGGTCAGGGTATTGAGTTCGACTATTGTTGTGTTCATTCTTCTTTTGCAATAAGAGAAATGAAGATTGAATCAGTAATGATAAATTGTAATCCAGAGACCGTTTCAACAGATTTTGATATTTCTGATAGGTTATATTTTGAGCCATTAGATTTTGAATCAGTTATTGAAATTTGTAAAGCAGAAAATCAAAGTGGTAGGTTAGCGGGAGTAATAGTACAATTAGGTGGTCAGACACCATTAAAATTAGCAGAGAAGTTATATAATGAAAAAGTAAAAATACTTGGAACTTCCTATGAATCTATTGACCTATGTGAAGATAGAGACAGATTCAATAAACTAATAAAAGATCTTAAGATTCACCAGCCTAAAAGTGATATTGTTTACAATTTAAAAGAAGCTAGAAATTCTATAAAAAATATTGATTTTCCAATTGTAATAAGACCTTCATATGTTCTTGGGGGTAGAGCTATGAGAATTTTAAATAATGAAATGGAATTACAAAACTATTTTAATTTAAATTTTATAAAAAATAATAAATCAATATTAATTGATCAATTTTTAGTTGAAGCTAAAGAAATTGATGTTGATGCAATATCTGACGGAAAAGATGTTTTTATAGCCGGGGTTTTAGAACACATAGAACAAGCTGGTGTTCATTCTGGCGATTCTGCATGTTCAATACCACCGCAAACAATTCCAAAAGTTTTAATTGAGGAGATTAAAAAATTAACAAAAATTATTTCTAAAAAGTTAAAAATAATTGGATTTGTTAATATTCAATTCGCTATAAAAGATGAGAAAATTTTTGTTCTTGAAGTAAACCCTAGAGCAAGCAGAACAGTACCTTTTATAAGTAAGGCGATTGGAATTCCGCTAGCAAATATTGCAACTAAAGTAATGTTAGGAAAAAAATTAAATGAATTTAATTTAAATCCTAAAACAAAGTCAAATGTATTTGTAAAAGAATCTGTTTTTCCTTTTGACAGATTTCCAGGTGAGGATGTAATACTAGGTCCCGAAATGAAATCGACTGGTGAAGTAATGGGAGTTGACAAAAAATTTCCGCTAGCTTATCTGAAATCTCAAATTGCTGCTGGGAATAACCTCCCTCTATCAGGATCTGTTTTCATTTCTGTTAGAGACGAAGATAAAGAAAATATTTTATTACTTAGTCAAGTGTTAAAGAATCTAAAATTTAATATTATAGCTACTAAGGGGACTGCAAATTTTTTAAAAATGTTTGGGATTAATGTAAAAGTCGTTAAAAAAGTTAATGATGGAAGTCCTCATGCTGTAGATCTCATTGAAAAAAAAAAAATTCAATTGGTAATTAATACCACTAGCGGCGTTAAGTCAATTGCAGATAGCTTTTCAATAAGAAGAAGTGCTATAAGAAGTAAGATTCCATATTTCACAACAATATCTGCAGCAAAAATTGCTGTTACTGGGTTAAATTTAATAAAAAAGACAGAGTTTAGCGTTCAACCTCTTCAAGAATTGTATAAATAATAGAATTATCATAATTTTGTATTATAATACATAACTATGACTGAAAAATATCCTATGACAAAAGATGGGTTACAAAAACTCAAGTCTGAACTAGAAAATTTAAAAAACATTGAGAGGCCAAAAATTATTAAAGCTATATCTGAGGCCAGAGAACATGGAGATTTATCAGAAAATGCCGAATATCATGCTGCCAGAGAAAAACAAAGTTTTATTGAAGGAAAAATTTCTGAATTAGAAAACAAGATAAGTAGAGCCGAAGTTATAGATACATCATCTTTTGATAATTCTAGAGTTGCTTTCGGGGCAACTGTAGAAATTACAGACTTGTCTAATGAGAAAAAACATATTTATAAGATAGTGGGAGTTGATGAAGCTGATATTGAAAAGAATCTTATTTCAATATCAGCTCCATTATGTAAGGCCATGATTAATAAAACAATAGAGGACGTCATTGAAGTTAACACGCCAAATGGTGTAAAAGAATATCAAATAAATTCAATTAGTTTTTCGTAAGAATGGAAAAAATAAAAAATGTCTTGATAATTGGCTCTGGACCAGCTGGGTACACTGCTGCAATTTATGCATCAAGATCTGGGTTAAATCCAACACTTATATCTGGGTTAGAACCAGGGGGACAATTAACGATAACAACAGATGTTGAAAACTATCCTGGCTTCGAAAACCCTATTCAGGGTCCTTGGCTTATGGAACAAATGAAAAAACAAGCTGCAACTTTTGGAACGGAAATAATAAATGATTATGTTAAAAATGTTGATTTTAATAAATTTCCATTTGTTGTTGAAACAGAAAAAGAGGTATTCCATTCATATTCAATTGTAATTGCCACAGGAGCAAAAGCAAAATGGCTCAACATTGATGGCGAAAAGGAATTTATGGGTTTAGGAGTTTCTGCATGCGCAACATGTGATGGTTTTTTTTTCAAAAATAAAGCTGTTGCAGTAGCAGGAGGTGGTAATACTGCAGTTGAAGAAGCATTGTTTCTTTCAAATTTATGTAAAAAAGTTTTCATAATTCATAGAAGAGACAAGTTTAGAGCAGAAAAGATATTACAAGATAGGTTGCTGAAAAAAGATAATATTGAAATATTATGGAATCAAGAGGTGAAAAAAGTTATCGGAGATAAAGAAAACAGGTGTATATCAGGCATTGAAGTTTTCAATAATAAAAATAAAACTAAGACAGAAATGAAAATTGATGGTTTTTTTGTTGCAATAGGTCATGCCCCAGCGACAACTTTATTTAAAACAAAAATAGAAATGGATGATGAAGGTTACATAATAACTTCACCTGATTCAACAAAGACAAATGTTGATGGTGTTTTTGCGGCAGGTGATGTAACAGATAAGATTTATAGACAAGCTGTAACTGCTGCAGGTATGGGTTGTATGAGTGCAATTGAAGCAGAAAGTTTTCTAAATTCAAAGAAAATCATTTAGATTTTATTCCATTGACAATCTCACTACTTACCTCAAACTTCATATTCATTGATTTCCCTAAATTTAGTATTGATCCAGATAACCATTTCAACTCAAGTTTTTTTTTTGCTTTAAAATCATGATACATAGATGATGTCATTTCATATGGCATGGTTTTAATTTTATTTATCCAAAACTCCAGCGGATCTCTTTTAAATTCCACTTTAAACTCCTTTGATAAAAGGTAAGCCTCTTTCATTGCATTTAAAAATTTATTTTTTAAATTTTTATTTTCAAAAATTTGGCCTATGGTTTTTTCTGTCAAAGTAGTCATGCCACTGTAGGCAGACAAAAAAATAAACTTCTCCCAAATTTTCTCTTTAATATTATTTTTATAAATAATAGAAAGATTATTTTCCTGAACTTTTTTACAAAAATTTTCAAGAATATTACTTCTGTCTCCATTATAATTTCCAATAAAAAATGTAGCTAATTTACCAATATGCTGAATAGTTTGCTTCTCATCAATATGTGCTGAAATTTGTGCTACAGCTCCAAAAGTATTCTCAGGACCTAAAAGCTTCTTAATTTTCTCTTCAGCATATATCCCATTTTGAAAAGGTAGTATTATATAATTACCTTTAATTTTTTGTTTTATTTCAGTCAAAACATTATCAAAATCATATAATTTTACAGTGATTATAATTATGTCAAAATGATCTCCTTCATTTAGTTCATTAAAAACACTAATTTTTTTAAATTTTAGATTTTCTATTTGGCTGTTTAATATAAGACCTTTATTTTTAAGAAATTCGCATCTTTTCCCTCTAGCAATATACGAAACTTCCAAATCTGTCTTTTCAAGAAAAGATCCTATGAATCCTCCAACACCACCAACTCCGTAAATTAAAACTTTCATTACAAGTCAAAATCTTTTAAAGCTATTCTGATTCTTTCACATGCTTCTTTCAAATCATCAAATGATGTTGCATATGAAAGCCTAAAATATGGTGACTTTCCAAATGCTACTCCGGGTACAACAGCAACTTTAGCATAATCTAATAAATATTCAGCAAAATCTAAGTCATTAGAAATTACTTGATTTTTATTATTTTTTTTATTTATAAAGCCTTCACATGATACATATAAATAAAAGGCACCTTTCGGGTTAAAAGGTCTGAGACCATTGATTGATTCAAAAAAATTAAGTAAGAAATCTCTCCTTTGCTCAAATTTTTTAATCCATTCAGTTAAAAAATCCTTATCAGTTTCAAGTGCATGTTTAGCAGCCATTTGACTAATAGAACATGGATTTGTTGTGCTCTGAGACTGTAACTTTGCCATTGATCTTATAAAATTGATATCCCCCGCTCCATAACCAATCCTCCAGCCAGTCATGGAAAATACTTTAGAAACACCATTAACTATAAAAGTTCTATCTTTTAATGATGAATTAACATTTACAATATTTAAAAACTTTTCAGGATTATAGATGATATGTTCATAGATATCATCAGAAAGAATATTAACATGAGGATACTTAGCGAGAACTTCAGATATTTTCTTTAACTCTTCCTCAGTGTAAACTGATCCAGTTGGATTCCCAGGTGAATTTATAATAAACCATTTAGTATTTTTAGAAATATTCTTTTCTAATTCACTAGACGTAATTTTAAAATCATCTTCAATCTTTGTATCAACAATAACTGGTTTACCTCCGCAAAGGCTTACAATATCTGGGTAAGATACCCAGTAGGGTGCTGGAATAATAACTTCATCATTTGAATCAAGAGAAGCCATAAAGAGATTATAAATTACATGCTTACCACCTGCTCCGACTGATATATTCTCAATGTCAAAAGACAAATTATTTTCTTTTGAAAATTTATTTACAATTGCTTTTTTTAAATCATAAATACCATCAACCTGTGTATATTTTGTAAAACCATTGTTGATTGCTTTCACAGCATAATCTTTGATATGATCTGGAGTATCAAAATCTGGTTCACCAGAACTTAAACTTATTATTTTCTCACCCTTTCTTGACATCTCCCTTGCTTTTTCAGAGATCTTAACGGTGAGTGATGGTTTAAACCTTGATAATCTTTTAGAAATTAAAGCCATTAAATGTGAAAAAAAATTTTTAAAACTTCAATTAAATAATTATATATAAACTTTAATAAAAATATATTAGATTTTTTTTTTTATCAAACTATGAAAAAGTTTCAAATACAATCCTCATATATACCTTCAGGTGACCAACCTGAGGCAATTAATAAAATCTGTGAAGGAATTAAAAATAATACTCAGAATCAAGTGCTTTTGGGTGTAACTGGTTCAGGAAAAACATTTACAATTGCAAATGTAATTAATCAAATACAAAAACCTGCCTTGGTCTTTGCTCCTAATAAAATACTAGCAGCACAGCTTTACAGTGAAATGAAAGGATTTTTTCCAAAAAATTGTGTTGAGTATTTTGTATCTTATTATGATTACTATACTCCCGAAGCTTATGTACCCAGAAGTGATACATACATAGAAAAAGAATCATCAATCAATGAACAAATTGATAGAATGAGACACTCAGCTACAAGAGCATTAATTGAAAGGCCAGATACTATTGTTGTAGCAAGTGTGTCGTGTATTTATGGAATTGGTTCAGTTCAGTCATATTCTTCAATGACATTTAAAATTAAAAAAGATACCAGTTGTGATCTTGATCATTTAAAAAAAAAACTTATTGAGCTTCAATATAAAAGAAATGACAATATTCACATTAGGGGAACATTCAGAAATAGAGGAGATATTTTAGAAATTTTTCCTTCTCATTTAGAGGATAGATCTTGGAGAATTTCTTTCTTTGGAGATACAATTGAGTCTATTGATGAGTTTGATCCATTCTTAGGTACAATCTCAAAAAATTTAAGTGAAATAACGATTTATGCTAATAGCCATTATGTAACTCCAAAACCATCTCTCACTTTAGCAATTAAGAAAATAAGAGAGGAATTAAAAGAAAGAATAAAGTATTTTGAGTCCCAAAAATTGTATATCGAAGCTCAAAGAATTGAGCAAAGAACAAACTTTGATTTAGAAATGATCACTGCAACAGGCAGCTGTTCAGGAATTGAAAATTACTCTAGACATTTATCTGGAAGAAAAGAGGGAGAACCACCACCTACATTATTCGAATACTTACCCAAAGACACAGTAATATTTATAGATGAATCTCATGTTACTATCCCTCAAATTCGTGGAATGTTTAAAGGTGATAGATCCAGAAAAGAAACTCTATCAACTTATGGTTTTAGATTGCCTTCATGTAAAGATAATAGACCTTTAATGTTTGAAGAATGGGAAAAGTTCAAAGGACGAACTGTTTATGTTTCTGCTACACCTGGTGAATACGAGTTAAATAAAACTAATGGAGTTTTCGTTGAGCAAGTAGTAAGACCAACTGGATTGGTAGACCCAATATGCGAAATAAGGAAGGCTTCAAATCAGATTGAAGATGTAATAGAAGAGTGTAGAAAAATTAAAGAAAAAAATCTAAGAGTTTTGATCACAACCCTTACAAAAAAAGATGCAGAAAAAATTACAGATTTTCTAAATGAAAATAAAATAAACGCAAGATATATGCATTCTGATATTGAAACTTTAGAAAGAATTGAAATTATAAAAGATCTTAGAATTGGAAATTTTGATGTTTTAGTTGGAATTAATCTTTTAAGAGAAGGGTTAGATATTCCTGAATGCGGTTTGGTAGCAATCTTAGATGCTGATAAGGAAGGCTATTTAAGATCACAAGTATCTTTAATTCAAACAATTGGAAGAGCTGCTAGAAATATAAATGGTAGAGCTGTTCTTTACGCTGATTTTAAAACCAAATCAATTGAAAAAGCCTTAGAGGAGACAGCTAGAAGAAGAATTAAACAAATTAACTTTAACAAAATTAATAATATTAAACCAAAATCAACTTTCAGAAAAATTGAAGAATCCATAGAAAACGATAAAAAAAAGAAAACTAAATATAAAGAAACTGACCTTGACAAAGAAAAAAATATTAACGAGCTAAAAAAAGAGATGCTAGACTATGCTGAAAATTTAAATTTTGAAGAAGCAGCAAAAATTAGAGATAAAATAAAGATCTTAGAAGAAAGAGAATTGGGTATTAATGAAAAATTCTAAAAAAGTATTAATAACAGGTGGTGCACAAAGAATTGGTTGCTCAATTACAAAACATCTAGCAAGTAAAGGATACGATGTAGCCATACAATACAATACTTCCAAATCTGATGTTAATAAATTAATAAACCTATTTAAATCATCTTCTGTAAATTTCAAGGCATTTCAGTTTGACTTTAAAAAAGCAGAAAATTATGAAGATTTTTTTGAAAAGATTAAAAAGGAATTTGGAGATATTGATATTCTAATCAATAATGCTTCGGCATTTGAGTTTGATAGCATAAAACAGACTTCATATGAAATTTTTGATAATCATATTAATATAAATTTGAAAGCTCCCTTTTTTTTATCGAAAAGTTATGTTGAAAATTATAAAAAAAAAGATGGTATAATAATTAATATAATTGACCAAAGAGTTAAAAATATAACACCATATTTTACGTCCTATACTTTAAGTAAGTCAGCTTTATATACTTTAACAAAAAGTTTATCTGTTTTTCTCGCACCAAAGATAAGGGTAAATGGTATTTCACCCGGTCCAACTCTCAAAAGCAAAAATCAAACACAAAAACAATTTGATAATCAAGTACAAAGAACTCCTCTAAAAAAACAAGTAAGACTAGAAGAAATAAATAATGCAATTGATTACCTAATTGAAAATAAATCTGTAACTGGCGAGATTTTAACCTTAGATTCGGGACAAAGTTTAGGATGGGCAAACTCAAAATCAAAGGTTTTTTCTACTGATTAAAAATTTTAAGTTGTCAACACAAAAAAAAAATTTAAAAAAAAAAGCCACGAATCCGTGCTTTTTTAAAAAAAATAGAATAAAACTCAATAAAATTAAAAAAAAACCAATTAAATCAATAATTTATAAAATTGACTAATTTTTAATCATTTTGCTAAAAAGTCACAGAAATATTATGATTAACAACAAAACTCTTAGTTTATTAACAGTATTATCCACAGAAATAGTGGATAGAATTTTTTGCATAATTTTTTATAATGAAAATAAGAATTTACAATAAATCTTATGCAAACAAATAATAATAATTATAATTACAAAAAGGGAATAATTGAATTAAAAAAAGCCACTAAAACTTTCCCTAATGGCTCGGGAATATACAAGTTTATTGGGTTTAATAATGAACCATTGTATG
>Ga0181569_10003051_pt1 | contig 13098 bp, 6 predicted proteins | sample 101ome_19_FD_132452 | JGI IMG/M metagenome (GOLD analysis project Ga0181569, IMG submission 132452) | Coastal salt marsh microbial communities from the Groves Creek Marsh, Skidaway Island, Georgia - 101405AT metaG (megahit assembly) | ecosystem: Environmental > Aquatic > Marine > Intertidal zone...
CGCACAGACCTTCGTGGTCGAGATTGCAGACAGCACCGGCCACAGCACCGCTGTGATGACCCAAGCAGAAATCACCGAGGCAGCCACCGCTTCCCAAGGCACCTGGTTGTTTGTCAACGACCAGCTGGTGAACACCAGCGACATCGCTGGCATGAACCTTGAGTCCGGTGACCGTGTCCGATTGATGCCCGGCCTTGTCGGTGGCCTCGCCGCATAAACGATGTCAGAACCGTGGAGCGAAGATGAGGAAGACGTCCTCATCGAGAATCTTGAGTTGGGCTATGACTTCCACTTGATCGCGTTGATTCTTGAGCGTACGCCTTATGCGGTGTCTTCCAAAGTTACCCAGTTGGTGTCGAAAGGTCGGTTGATGGTCATCTCGCCGGAGACGTTTGACGCTCTTTTGTGGCGAATGAACCAATGAAAGATTCAAAACAGGGTGCACGGTCGCGAAGGTCGGAGAGAGAACCATGGTTGAACTCGTTGACTACAAATGCGCCAACTGCGGCAGTCTTGAATCCTTTCACCGAGAACGCAACGGTATCAGCTGCAAAGGCTGCGGTTCGCGGATCTTCATGAAACTCCGACGCCACGGCACCAAGCGTTTGAACGCAGAGTGACCAAGAGGCCTCGCAGAGTTCAAAGACCTTAGACTCAAATCTATCTTCATGGCGATTTGGCTTGAATCTCACAAGCCTCGCACCTTCGCAGAATTGTTGATGCCCGATTCGGTCATTGACGCCTTCACCCATCTTTCACTGCAAGCCAACCCTCCTCATCTTCTCATATCCGGACCACCCGGTTGTGGAAAAACCACGGCATATCAACTGATTTGCAGGCAAGTGCTTGGGCCGTCCTGGCGATCCACCACCCACGTTCTTCAAGCACGCGACCTCGCCAAAACAGCGGGTGCAATGGCCAAGTTCGAAGCCTTTCTTCGACCGGCAGGAGCTGGCTCGGAAGACACCCTCGCAGGCAGAACAAGCCTGGATGCTTTTGACCACAACATCAGTGCCAGCGGAGACCGAACTCCTGCACCGGCCGGTGAAGAATCGGCCTCACTGACATCGGGAGAACGGTCACCGGTGTCTCGTATAATCGTCATTGAGGATGCGGATTATCTGGGCCATGCTCGCCAATCCTATCTTCGAAGAATGATGGAAGAAAGCAGCCGAAGCGCCCGTTTCATGTTCACCACTCAAACACCTTCTCGGGTGATTGAAGCGCTTCGCAGTCGAACACAACATGTTCGTATACCTCACTTGTCACGATTGCAAATCGAACAGCGTCTCGAGTACATCGTTCACACGGAAGAGCACGCCCCCGTCACGGGCGTCTTGGGCGACATCGCCCATGTGGCCTCAGGTAACCTGCGAAAAGCCATTTTCATGGCTCAACTTCTGGCCAATCGTTCGCTTCTCAACGATCGGAAACATGTCCAACTTCTCATGGCGAGCAGCACCCGTAGGGAGGTGCAATTTGTCCTTGAGGAAGCCTTGCGAGGACGGGTTCACGATTGGAAATGGGAAACCAATGGACCAAAGAGCAGTCGTACCTTGAAGGGCGCAATGGGGGCGCTCGACCTTCTCATGGCGACACACGACCTTGACGGACGAGGCGTCGTTGAACGTTTGCATCAATTCCTGGTTGCCGGCCGCAGCCACTACCCTGAGGAGATGCTGGCCTCCCTCCTCAACGCCTTATCACAGTGCGACATGAACATGCAACGTTCAACGCAACCGCGCATTCAGTTAGAGGAATTGCTTCATCGTGTGGCGGAAATCGGCCGAAACCAGACACCTTCCCCATCGTAAGCGTCTTCTAAGGTCGGCCTACAGCCCACATTGGGCGTGTAGCACAGCTGGATAATGCACCGGCCTCCTAAGCCGGAGATCGCGGGTTCGAATCCTGCCGCGCCCGCTCAAATTTTGGATAAGAGCCATATTGCCGAGCGAACAGGGCAGGTTGGGGATGAGCCGATGGTTGAGGCCGATGCAGATGTCACCAGCGGGTTACCCGATCCGTATGGTCATGGGTTTGCACGAGCGGAAAATCCCATTGAACGAACCATGGAAAAATGGGAGCAACAGGAAAAACTGCGCATGCGTTTTGGCTCGTTTGCTCGCCATCCTTTGACCCTTGGTCTTCGGATGCTGTTTGGTGCGAGCGTGGCTATCGTTGCGTTGCTTTCCGTCATCTTTTCAGAATTCGCACCCCCAAATCCAGGATATGTTGTGGTGTTCTGGGCCCTCCCATTTTTGCTTGGAACCGTGCCTCCTTTGCTTGCTGGAGAGTCGATGTGGCAGTCCATTCAAGCGCGCATATCCTTGCGTGAAATCGACGACCAAAGTTCAGCAGGTAGACTTTCCTTGCGATCCCAACCAGGGATGGACCGTATCTTGGAGGGCTTGATCGACGTTCGGCGACACAACACCATCAACATCATGTTGGCGATGAGCGCCATTTTCCTCCTCGGTCTTGGGACCGTGATTCGGGAAGACTCGCTGGTCTGGAACCTGTCTTTTTTGGTCTCCATGACATTGGGTTTTGCGCATTCCTTCCATTCGTTTTTCACCTCAGACACGGTCCGTCAACAAGGCGACCAAATGCCTTGTTTGGTTCATCATGCACCAACCCACCATCCAACACAGTTGGGGTCCATTTTGGGTGAACTGATCGTGCTTCATCTCGATCCCGATCTTTACCTCGATTGGCAGGATTGGCTGGCCCATTTTCGAAAGAGCATTCTTCCCGGGTACGACAAAGACCAATCGTGGGAACGGGTGCTCTACATCCTTCATCTCCATGCCAAAAATGACCTCACCGACGATGTAGCACTCCGTGAATTGCAAGAGTTCATCCGGCCCGATGCCATCAAAACCGTACTGTTGGATGAGGATGCGAAGTTTAACTGGCGCTCCCTCCAACGCCTCCTAGCGCATGCTCGTGTTTGGCAGCCCAGTGCGTTCCGCTTGCTCGAGCGGTTGCAATTGGATCTCCTCTCAGGTACTCCCAGCATGCTTCGTTCCCCTTGGCGAATGGACGTTGCTATTGACCCCGAGTGCGATGAAGGAACGGGTCATTTGTTCATCGCTCTCAACAACCAAACCTTCGAAACAACGGTAGCGAGAATCGAAGTTATTTGCCCCGGTGGTGAACCCTTTGCTCGTGACCACCGCTTTGAACTTCAAGCCTGTCCGCCGCCACGCCAAGCGGTTTACCTCAACGCAGAAGGCGAAGACGACGCTCTTGATTGGGTTCCACGCTACCTTCAGCAAGGCGTTGTTCTGTGGCTCGGAGTTGCATGGCCTGAGCGGGTGGATGGCGACCGCTACGTGCAAGTCATCTTACGCGATGAATCGGGCGTCGTGATTGAATCGAGGGTGCTTCGCACCGTCGTGAAGCGACGCACGAGCACCCATTCTCGCAGCAAGAACAGGAATCTTGAGCGCGCCCGTGCTTGGGCCTCGCGCCCGCTACCGAAGGTCTGATGCCAACGCAGTAGGCCGAACAGCACGGCGTTTTGCCGTATGGAAGAAGCGCGCACCTTATGGCAGTCCTCTGCTTCGCCAGCAACAGGGGCGTTTGGATATGGAAGCATGGGACATTATCGTTCTTGGAGACGGACCTTCAGCACTCTATGCAGCTGCCGAAGCGGCAAAGGGAGGCGCAAGCACACTGCTCATGTCGTCGAGTGGCTTGGGTAATCCCGGGTTTGCAAGTCTCGAAGGTCTTTCAGCCTCGATTCAGGAGATGAACAACCGCAGCCATCGCGAAGACACGATTCGAAACGGTGCTTTCCTCTGTGACCAAGATATCGTGGCCGAGACCACCGCAGGAGCGGTGAAGCATGTCGATCTGCTTGAGCGTCGCGGGCTCAATTTCCGTCGAGACCAACAGGGTTTGCCAATGGTTCGCAAAGCCCCTGGTCATGCGCAACCACGCACCACCGATGCTGGAAGCGCCACGGCAATCGCTCTTCAACAAACGGCTGAAGAACAGTGCATGCGCCACGGTGTGATTCGTCGGGGCGACCAACTCCCTCTCACGCTGGTCCACACCAACCAATCCGTGGACGGCCTCATCGCAGTTGATTTGATCAACGGCCGAATCATTGGCTTGCAGTGCAAAGCCCTCATCATTGCGGATGAAGGCTTCGAGGGCGCCTTTGGAAACGGTGTTGTTGGCCTGGGCATGGACATGGCGTTCCGTGCCGGCTTGCCGTTGCGAGACATGGAATTCATGACCCACCATCCTCTTGCAATCAAGGATACGAACCTCTTCCTCCCAACGGGCTTGCTCAACGACGGAGCTCGCCTCCACGAAGGGTCAGGTGCTCCCATCGAGACGGATGGAAAAAGCAGTTTGGAAGTTTCTCAAGCAGTGTCCGATGCTGTTCAACCAGTGCTTGATGCTCGAAACATGGGCGATTCTGCCGCATGGTGGGGCTCGCTGTTCCGTTTGGTAAAACAACGAACGGGCATTGACATGAACCGCCAAACCGTTCCACTTTCACCCGCTGTGGGACACACCATCGGCGGACTGCCCGTTGACGGGAAGGGTCGCTGTGTGATTGGAACATGGTCACGTTGGTTCACCGGACTCTTTGCAGCAGGCGATGCTGCGTGTACGGGCCTTCATGGCGCTGCCCCCCTCCCTGGCAACCGCCTGCTTGATGCGCTCACGTCCGGTGCCTCTGCAGGACAGGAAGCATCCTCATGGGTCAAGGACAAGAAATTCAGCACGCCTGACAGCATGGAAGCGGCGCTTTCGGATGCGCAAGGCGATGTTTCGGCCATGATGGACGATGACGGTGAAGGCCATGTGGCTCGGTGTGGAACCGTTATGTCGTCGCTCCACACTGCCCTTGCCTCCACCAAGAACTTCTCAGAGGCCTCCATGACCTCTCTTCTTTCAAAACTCGAAGCGATCAGCCACACCGCCGAATCTCTTCATGTCGACCAGCGCTCTTTGATTGCCAACACCAATCTCTTGGAAGTGTTGCGAACCCAAGCAGCAGTACGAATGGTGACCGCCTCCGTTCAAACCGGTCTTGCACGAAAGGAATCCCGGGGGTCCTTCATCAGGGAGGATTTCCCCGAATCGGATGAAGCATATCTTCACCACTTCACCGTGGACCGTGAAGGGGCCATCGACACCCTCGCTCTGAAGAAAGGGACGGGCGGTCATTGGGTTCTTGCTCCACAATGAAGAAGGACATCGTTCTTCGTCAATGGCGTATGGGAACCCTGTTTGAGAAGATTATCAGCGGAGAAATCCCCTCACACTGCGTGGCTCAAGGAACGGGCTATTACGCCTTCTTGGACATCTTTCCACGTCGGGAGGGCCACACGTTGGTCGTGCCTCTCCGAGGCGTTTCGCATCTCGCAGCACTGGACGATGATGAGCGAAGTCATTTGATGAAGGGCGTGGCTGAAGTGCAGCGGCGATTGGGCCGCCACTTCAGCACGACTGATTTCACTGTCTGCATCCACGACGGGCCACTTGCTGGCCAAGAAGTGCCCCACGTTCACGTTCACGTACTTCCTCGAACGAAAGGTGACTCCGGCGGGACCCTCATGGCCATGTGGCCGACCGACACCCCCGCTTCACCCGACCATGAGGGACTTGCTCGCCTCGCAGAAGCGCTTCAGGTTGTGAACTGATGGCCACCATTGTCACGGAAGAAGAGGAAATGATGCACAACGGGGAAGCCCTCCCTGTTCTTTCAGCCTCTGCAAAGAAGATGCGCATTGACAAATTGCTGGCCACACCCCTCCCGACCTACACTTCGTCCGTTCCAGGTTCGTATTTGTGGACAAAAGTCGCTTTTTGGATGTGCAGGCGCGTATCAAGCGTTCAATTTCGCACCACATCAAGTTCGTCAACCCAACCCCTCTCTTCCGAGGGCGCAGGTGCCATGTGTTGTGGGTGGCACACCAACGGACTGATGGATCCTCTGGGGATTTTTCTTCACCATCCGAAGGAGTTCGTGGTTGGGGCTCGCCACGACTTGGTTACGCGGCCGTTGCTTGGATGGTGGACTCGTCGGCTTGCAGTTCAACCCGTGGTTCGCAAAGCCGAATTGCTGCGAGGCGGTTGCACGGAAGAAGAAGCGATGAACCTGAACGGGCGCTCTTTGCTGGCCTTGTCCAGCGGCATCGCTCATGGTTTTGGTTGCGTCCTGTTTCCAGAGGGAACAAGCCACGACAATTCTCACATGATCCGCTTCAAAACAGGGCCAGTACGGACCGTTCTCGCTGCGGCCGCTTTGGCGAAAGCCCACGACTTACCGCTCCCTCAACTGGTACCCGTTGGCTTGCATTTCCGACGAAGAGAATGGTTTCGAACGGATCAGTACATCGAGTTTGGTGACCCCATTACGCTGGAAGAATCCACCATACCCAGTGCGATGGTCGATGCAGTTGGCCAGGGTGGTTGGGTTGAACCGCCGGTGGAAACGGTGCATTCCATACGTGACCAACTACAGGCGCGACTTCCCACGATGACACCAAACACGTCGTCGTGGAAAGAACATCGAGCCCTTCATCTTGTGGCCCATTTGAAAGCACGGGCTTCCGGGACGACCTTGGCAACTTGGCAAGAGGAAGTGCATGCCGCTCGTACCGTCCGTGAAGAATGGCCGGGGCACGTCAGCGCTTTCCCTCCGGAACCGTTTGATGACGAACGGTTTGAACAGGCGACGGAGGCTGCGGAATTGTTGGAATCTCACGGTTTGGACGGACGGGACATCGATGCCCGCGGCAAAGGTTTGCGGCGTGCCCATGTCCTCCATGCTCCGCTGGCCCTGCTTCGCATCGCCATCTTCGTTGCGCTCTTTCCCTTTTTCTTGACATCTCTTGGTCTGCAAATTCTTCTCGGGCGACTGCTGGGTGATTCTACCGACGAAGGGTTGGATGCCCGGACCAGTTATCAATTTCTTGCGGCCTTTTTCGGCTCGTTGCTGGTGTGGCCTGTGGTTGCTGCGTTGTGGACCGCTGGACTTTGGTGGAAACGAGCTGCTGTTGGGACGTCGTTGGGCCTTGAACACAACTGGCTCGAAGGCATCACAGGGTCGCTCACGGGCTCCTTGTTGGCGGTGTACGTGGGCTGTTTCGTGATGTTTTGGGCGAGTGGGAAATCCTTTGCAGGGGCATGGGATGTTTGGGTTGATTCACAGAAGGCATGGCGCCGAAGAACGATGATTCAGGCCGATAAAGAGCGCCTGATGACCCTCTTCTCCGATATCATGGGTGAAAAAAGGGACGACTTCAAACAGGATGAGCACTTCGCTCAACCATGACGCCCGACGAAGTGGTTGACCAACTCAAGCAGTGGTTGACCGAAGAGCGCCTGTCTGCAAGAGCCCAACCCGACCCGCGCGCCCACGCCCATTTTCTCGTGCGATACCCGAGCGGAAAGCAAGGACACATGTTTGCCATCGTCGTGCCTAAAGAACGTGATTTGGTGGCGGTTTCAAGCATGACACGCGTGGATCAAGGCCAACAAAAAGAGATGATTGCGCACATGAAAGACGAAGACAGCGATTGGGCGGAGTGGATTCACGAAAGCCGGCTGCAATTGATTCGGACCGGTGTTGATTGGGTCATCCATATGGGCCACGATGGCGACAAAAAACCCGGGCCTCTCCAAGCCTTTAACGTCAGCCTCCCTATCTGGTTTGACGGCCTTTCCAAGCATGAATTCATGAACAGCCTTCGTCGTCTGTGGCTTGCTAAACTTGCCTTGATTCATGAGATCAAATATTCCTACGGACCAGGCGTGGGTGAATCAGGTCCTGTTGACGATTGGGCGAAATCCAAAGCCCAACCCGTTCAATCCGACGAGCAAACGACCGGCCCAGCCCCAAAGATTGAATTCGATGAAAAGATGTCGTTTGGCTCAGGTTTTGACCCCACCGAGTGGGCTTGAAGAAGGGTTCAAACAGGTTAGTTAAACTGCGACATAGGTCGCCATCTGCCTCCGTTGCAGTATGACCGATAGGGAGCGCGGTTAAGTATGAGGATTCTTTCCTAAATCTAGCGAAGTCCGGGGTATACCTATGAACCAGAAAACGAAATCCATCAGCCTAGCATCCCTCATGGTGCTTTCCGTCCTCTCATCGTTGTTGATCGCAACTGTCAGCGTGAGCGCAAGCACCGTTGTGATCACCGAAGCCATTCAAATCGTCGATGGCGGTACAGCATCGGACTCACAAGCCGCTGTCGTGGCCGATAGCTCAGGCAACGTCCACGTTGTGTGGACGCGAAACCACCTCCATCTCTACTATTCCATGATCTCTCCCCGAGGCGAGACATTGATCGACGCTACCCAAATCACCAATTCTGGCCTTCACAAGGTTTGGCACCCAGACATCGCCGTTGATGAATTCGATCGCCTTCACGTGGTTTGGGCCGACAAAGCAGGTCAACACGCCATCATGTACTCCGCGCTCTCACCGTGGGCAGCTCCGATGGACGGTATGGCTTCCGATGACGGAACCATCACCGCCATTGACGACACCATCATCGAGCGCCGCTCCCAAAACCGAGATTGGCCGGCCATAGATATTGACAGCCAAAACAACGTTCACATCGTCTGGGAAGACAACTATGACGAACTTGGTCGTTTCTTCAACCAACCTCAAATCTACTATTCCATGCTCCAGCCAGACATCGGATCGGGCGCGACTGTCACGTTGTTTGACGACACCTTGCTCACCCCCATTATCGGCCACAAAGGCCACCCAGATGTTGTTGTTGACGCTAACGACTACGTCCAAATCGCTTGGGACGACACCCGTGGAGGCAAGGTCGAACTCGCCTTCATCGTGGACACCTCCGGTTCCATGTACTCCGAATGGGCCGACATCTGCACCGTTGTGTACGGTGGAAACTTTGCTTCAGGACCGTATTTCCAAGGCATCAAGCCGATGCTTGAAGAAGGCAACATGACGGTGTACGAGACCATCTACGGCCTCGGGAACACCTTGCCCGGCGCTGCAAGCTCCGGAAACTGTCAGGGCTACAACAAGAACACAGGCCCTCGTACGACACCCCTTGGCCAGACCCCTGGTGACGACTCCGGTGGTATCCGTAAACTTCCGGGAACCATTTACAACGGCAACACTTACTCCGGTTACTCTGGCGAAGATTGGGGCCCGGGATCCAACTGGGCTTGTCTTTCTTGGAAGGACTCCTCTGGCAACGTTCCAGGCAACCCCCCTACGCAATCCGACCACCGCTGGAACCCCAACGCCACCAAGATCGTGATCCCTGTCTCCGATGAGGGTCCAAAGGACGGCGACCCCTCTCAGCAAGCGGATGACAAAGCCGCCATCCAAGAAGCCCACGACAACTGTTTGTTGGCTGGTGTGATTCCTGTCGGTCTCTACGGACAGGGTTACGGTGGCGCTGGTAACATCCAATCCCACTTCATGGACCTCGTGCAGTGTCCAAACGGCATCGTCTCCACGCAAACACGAAACTGTCCCGGCAACACCCTTGCCAACACCGATGCTGGTGGCCAAGCCTACGAATTCCCATCGGGCTCCGGTACCAACCAAATGTCCCTCCTCGTTGAAGCCATGGTCTACATCTCCACCAACAACTCTCGTGAGATCTACATGTCCGTTCTCGACCCCTACGGCAAGATGAACAACGACCCAAGTTTCACGCCAGGTATCCGTGGTACCACCGCAAGCGGTGGCGCCTACAACGAAGACACCGGTTTGGGCTCAGAAGGTCACTTGGTTGTCGTGAACGACACTCGCGTGACCATCGACGACGCCTACTCCTTCCATCCATCCATCGGCGTGGACATGCAGGGCAACACCCACATTGCTTGGATGGACGGTCGAGATTATGGCTTTGAAAAGGACGTGAACTACGAGGTTTACTACACCAAACTCCGACTGCAAGGCGCAGGTGCTTGGGATGGAGCGGATCAAGGTCTGTCCACCTACGCCATCAAGAAGATTAACGACACACCTATTTCCAACGTTGAAGGAAAGAACGGGCTACCACCTGCCTCTCCGTATGCAGGAAACTCCGTGTTCCCCTCCTTGCTCACCGACGACCAAAACAACATCCACATCGCATGGGTTGACTCTGGCAACCTTTCCGCCAGCGAGGAAGTTCTCTACGTGCGCCTCAACCAAACCGACCTCACAGGAGACGGTGAAGTTGCACTCGACCCGTGGGAAGCTGTTCCTGTCACATCGTGGAACTCCAACAAACTCGGCCCGAGCAGCGGTCGGCAACCGAGCATCGGTATGCCTCCTGCCTTTGCCAACGACCTGGGAAGCGGTGCGCACATCGCTTGGTCGGACACGAACACGTGCGACGACAATGGAAACAACAACCGTTTCACCATTTGTTATTCGCACGTCCTTACCGGACAAGTAGACGTTGAATTTGACGTGGGCGAGACCTTCTATCACGTGATTGAACCTGGTCAACAGACCATCTACAACCTGACCATGAACAACTCAACACCCGGTCCGAAGGATTTGGTGGCTGACACCTACGGTTTGAACATCTCTGGTGTGCCAATGAACTGGACCGCTAACCTCTACTTTGCATCGAACCACTCAAGCATCTTCCCCGACACCCCGATTTTCCTGGAGGGCGGTGAAGATATTCGCTTCTACATGCGTGTTCAAGCACCGTCAATCTACCAGGCGAACGGCGACGAACTCGCAGAGATTCGGATCACCGCTCAATCCTACAAGGACCCAGCCATCCAAAACGACATCATCACGCTCACGCTGATGGACGTTGTGCACGGTATCAACCTCGACACATCGCACAGCATGGCCGATATTGAGCAGGGTGACACGGCAATCTTCTCAATCACCATCACCAACACCGGAAACGTCCACGATGCGTTTGTCTTCTGGGACCCCAACAGTCTCGAAGGTCAACAAGAGTGGTTGCTACCGTTCGGATGGCAAGTGAACTTCCCCATCCGTGTGGAATTGGATCCCGGTCAATCCGTGACGAAGAACCTCGAAGTCTTCGTCCCGACCTCTGAGGACCCAGGGGCCTTCGTGATTTACGTCAAGGGCTGGTCAGAGGGCGAACCCATCAAGTCCGTTGAGAAGGGAACGTACGACATTCTCGAACTCGGCGTGTTCGTCTCAATCCGCTCCACGGGCAACATCGTGTTTGCAGCCGACGACCGTTCTTCTCAAGTGAAACCCGGCGAGTGTGCTTCGTATGCGATTGATGTTACCAAGAACTTCGACTCCGGTGACCTTGTCTTTGCCACTCCAGGTGCTCCTGAAGTGAAACCAGACGGCGTCGCTATGGACGCGTGGCGCCAGGACAACTGGGTCGTCACCGTTGACTTTGCGAACGCAACCGGCCCCGGCGACGCTGGTGACGGACTTGGCGACCCTATCGCGTGGACCATCCCCGGAACTGCCGAGAAGATCACCAAGCGTGTTACCGTTCATGTCTGTGCGCCGCACAACGCTACTGCGGGTCTCGGACCCGCCATCACGCTGAAGGGATACCTCGATGGCTACCCCCGAATTTCGGATTCGGTCATTTTGTCCACCAACGTGATTCACGTCTACGCTCTCGATGCAGGTATTGACCCAGATGTGGGAACCCAGTTGAACGTTAACCCCGGCCAGCAGGTCATTCTGCCCATGACCGTGACCAACGACGGTAACGGTCCGGACCGATTTGACTTCCGTCTCGCACGAGTCACCGATGCCTTTGGCGTGGATGTCATTTGGGACATCGATATTCCACGACAAACGCTTCAGGAACTTTCACCCGATACCTACCAAGCCTTCGAAGTTACCATGAACGTGCCTGACCGCGTCCAAGCAGGCGAATACACGGTGGTCTTGCAGGCTTTCTCCGAAGAGACCTATCCAGACGCTAGCGGCCGAGAGACTCGCATTCGAGATACCGTGGTTTTGCTGGTGACCGTGGATGAATTCCACGACATGCAGATTAGCATGGACCCATCGGTTGACAACGCCGTCAAGACCTCTGCACCCGGCCGAATTGTCCGCTTCACGTTCAACGTCACCAACAACGGTAACGTCCCTGATGTGCCTTCGTTGAACAACCACACCGCTCAGAAAGACGGAGACTCACTCTTGTGGAATGAGCTGCCAGGCATGAACATGCTTGACGGTTGGAGCGTTGAATGGTTCATGTTGAAACAACTCAGCGCTGATGTGGTGGTTGAGGAGCCTTGTGTTGAACTTGATGCAACGGCGACCGACTTCCCCGAAGACCAATGTGTCAAGATCGCAGTAGGCTCTTCAGGTGGTAAGACCATCTACGAATACCGCTTGCCAGAAATGTCGCCATACGAAACGAATTCTGTCGTGGCAGCAGTTTCCATTGGCACCAATGCCAAGTTGGACACCCGTCCTCTCGGATTGAAGGTCGTCTCGATGCACGGCAACATGGAAAACGAAGGAGACCACGACGATTCGCCTGCATGGGACGGAGAGAACTATGATACCAACGAGTTCATCGTGACCCTCCGACTTCGCGCACCGAACCTTGAGATCAAGGAGATCATCCTGCCTCCAGACCTCAACGGCGAGGTTGACTCGACCATTCCTGTTGGTATCATTCTGCAAAACACAGGAAACGTTCACGCAACGGACATTGAGATCGTGCTCTGTGAGTACGACGAGGTGAACGATGCAGACCTCATCAAGGAGATTCGTAAGAACGGTTGTGACGAGGAACGCATTGTGATGCGACAGGTGGTTGGAGCCTTGCTTGCGCCCGACGACACGGAAGAAGCCAAAGAGATTGAATTGTATCTTCTCTACCCCGTGACCGCCGGTAGCAAGGGCGTTTATGTCGTGGTTGACCCCATGAACGAGATCGTTGAATCCGATGAACGTGACAATGTGAAAGCCATTGGCGAAGCGCTTGAGTCTGAGAGTCCCGTGCTCGACATGGCGAAGGAAGTGATTGGAAAAACCGCCCTTCCGTTTGCCGTCATCGTGTTGACCATCGCCTTGCTGGGCGTGGTGTATCTTGTCGGCAAGGGACGCCGTGATGAAGTCAACAAGCGCTTGGCTGAACAATCCTCTTTGGTGTCTGTCCTCGCTGA
>Ga0181569_10003060_pt1 | contig 13085 bp, 10 predicted proteins | sample 101ome_19_FD_132452 | JGI IMG/M metagenome (GOLD analysis project Ga0181569, IMG submission 132452) | Coastal salt marsh microbial communities from the Groves Creek Marsh, Skidaway Island, Georgia - 101405AT metaG (megahit assembly) | ecosystem: Environmental > Aquatic > Marine > Intertidal...
GGCGACACCGATCGCCATGGTCACCGCCAAGCCGTCGGGCACCCCGTCGGCGACGAGACCGAGCATCTCGAAGGCGAAGGCCCCGGTGATCACCGGGATACCCATCACGAAGGCGAAGCGCGCTGCGGCCTCGCGGCGCAACCCGAGCATGCGGCCCGCGGTGATCGTGATTCCTGATCGAGACGTACCCGGATTGAGGGCGAGCACCGGGGCGACACCGATCCACAGGGCGTCGCGAAGCCGCACCGAGTCGATATCTCGATCACGGCCACCCCGGCTGTCAGCCCAGGCGAGCAGCAGACCGAACACGATGAGGGACACCGCGATCGGCACCGGATCCCCGAACCACTCGTCGAAACGGCTCTCGAGCACGAACCCGACCACGGCCGCGGGCAGGGACGACACCACGAAGTACCAGGCGAGACGTCCATCGGCGGAGGCCGGTCGACGCCCGAGCGCCGACAAGCCATCGATCACATAGCGACGCAGCTCCTTTCGGAAGTACGCCACCACGGCGAGGAGCGTGCCGAAGTGCAGCGCCACATCGAAGGCGCGTCGGTGCGACTCGTCGAGGTCGTCCCAACCGAACGCCCAGGGCACCAGCCGGAGATGTCCGCTCGACGAGATCGGCAGGAACTCCGACAACCCCTGCACCAGGCCGAGAACCACCGCCTGCCACCAGGGCATGTCACCGCTCACGACGAACCGCTCACCGTGACATCGCCGATCACCAGCGACATACCGGCCGCCCGCATCGGGAGCCAGCGCAGGTCAGCACCGATCTCGATGATGTCGAGCAGGAGGCGCTGCAGGGTCGTGGCGATGGTGAACTCGCGCACCGGAGCCGCGATCGCCCCGTTCGAGATCGACATGCCCGACGCGCCGGTGGAGAAGTCCCCGGACACGGTGTTCACCCCGGAGTGGATACCCGAGACGCTCTGCACGAGAACGCCGTCGTCGATCGAGGAGATCAGCTCCTCCTGGGCACGGGCGCCCGGAACCAACTGCAGGGCCTGGCATCCAGCTCCGGGCAGGCCGGCCACGCCCCCGCGGATCGCGTTGCCCGTCGACACCGTGCCCGCCCGTCGGGCCGAGTAACCCGAGTGCACGAACATCTCGAGGCGACCGCTGTCGATCAGCACGTTGCGTCGAGCGGCGAGACCCTCACCGTCGACATCGGTCGCGGTGAAGGCGCGGGGATCGGTCGGATCGTCGATGAGGGTGACCCCCGGCGCGGCGATCGTCTCTCCGAGACGGTCGCGGAACAGACTGCGACCCTTCACCACCGACTCGCCGTTGAGGGTCGATCCGATGATGCCGAGCACCTGAGCGGTCACGAAGGGATCGAGCACCACCGTCGTACGTCTCGACCGGGGCTTGGTCGCGCCGAGCAGCCGGGTGGCACGGTCGACGGCGTCACCCGCGGCCTCGGCCAGGTCCAGGTCGGCGGGGGCGTCGCCGACGCTGAAGCCGAACCCGGTCTGGGTCTCGTCGTCGTCGTCGGCGAGAGCGGACACCGAGACGTGGCACGAGTTCGCCCGACGGTGCCGTCGTATGCCGGTCGTCGTGACGATCGCCGACTCGCCACCACCGTCGGAGTAGTCGGCCTCATCGACGCGCACCCTCGGGTCGAGGCCGAGGGTGATGCGCTCGAGCTCGGTGACGAGCGCGATCTTGTCCTCGGTGGAGGTGGCCGGGAGACGCTCGTCCCAGAGCTCGATGGGCACGGTGTCGACCCCGTCGGGTTCGACGAGACCGGCGAACTCGTCCGGGGTTCCGAAGGCCGCGTTCGCCCGCGCCTCATCGAGTACCTCATCGACTGCGTTGGGATCGAGGGTGCCCGCGTACGAGGTGCCGGTGCGTCCACCGGAGATGACCCGCACCCCGACGCCCTCGGAGTGCGCGCTCACGAAGTGCTCGACCTCGCCTCCATAGACCCTCACCTCGGTCGAGTCACCCCGGGCGACGAAGACCTCGACCTGCTCGCCGGGAGCCGCCCGGCCCACGAGCCGATCACCGATGGCGAGCAGCTCGTCAGGAGACGGGACGCTCATGCGGCGGTCCCGCCGACGGTCATCGACGACACCCGGAGCGTCGGTTGGCCGTCGCCGACGGGCACTCCCTGGCCGTCCTTGCCGCAGGTGCCCGGACCACCCATCGCGAAGTCACCCGCCAACATGTCGATGTCGGCGAGCACCTTCGGTCCATTGCCGATCAGGTTGCCCTCGCGGAGCGGTTCGGTGATGCGCCCACCCTCGATCAGGTAGGCCTCGCGCATCCCGAAGACGAAGTCACCGGTGGCGGTGTTCACGCTGCCACCACCGAGTTCGGCGACGTAGACCCCATGGTCGGTCGCCGCGACGATCTCGTCCGGGTCGTGGGGCCCCTCGAGCACGAAGGTGTTCGTCATCCGGACCATGGGCAGACACTCGTAGCTCTCGCGACGGCCGTTGCCCGAGAGCACCCGTCCCTCGCGGCGGGCGCGGAGCAGGTCCCACATGTAGTCGGTGAGCACACCGTCGGAGATGAGCACGTTCCTCTGGGTGGGCGTGCCCTCGTCGTCGACCCCCGACGTGCCCCACTCCCCCGCCATCGTCCCGTCGTCGACCAACGTGACCAGCGGCGAGGCGACCAGTTCACCGACGCGTCCGGCGTAGACGCTGGTCCCCTTGGCGATGTGGTCGGCCTCGAGCCCGTGACCACAGGCCTCGTGGAAGAGCACCCCACCGGACCCGTTCTTGATGACCACCGGCATCGAGCCGGACGGCGCCGGTCGAGCCGCGAGCTTCACCAACGCCTGCCGGGCGGCGTTAGCGGCGAGTTCGCTGACCTCCACCGTGTCGAAGATCTCCCAGCCGACCGTGTGCCCGAGCGACCGATAGCCGGTCTGCATGCCGGCGTCGCCATCGGCGACCGCGCTCACCCGGAACAGCACTCGGGTGACATCGTCGGCGACGTGCACCCCGTCGGTGTTGGCGATGAGCACCGATCGACGGGTGTCGCCCACCCCTGCCGACACCTGCACGATCTCGGCGCCCGCTGATCGAGCAGCCTCGTCGGCGGCGAGCAGCAGGTCGACCCGCGCTGACTTGGCGATCTCCGCGGGCGGGGTCGCCACCGGTGAGTGACGGGCACCGTCATCGCGAGCGCCGACCGGACCGACCACCCGCTGCCCATCCGATCCGCTGCCCGCGGCGGCTGCAGCGGCGTCGGCGGCAGCCAACAGGCCGGTCTCGGAGAGGTCGGCGGTGTGGGCGTATCCGGTGGTGGAGCCATTGACTACCCGGATCCCAGCGCCACGGTCGCGGCCCGAGGTCACCCGGTCGACACGGCCGTCGTCGAAGGCGAGCGAGGTGGAGCGACGGTCTTCGGCGAACACCTCAGCGAAGCCGGCTCCCGAGCGGACCGCTCGGGCCAGTACCCGGTCGAGGACATCGGTGTCGATCACCCCGGTGATGCTAGGGGGTCGCCGTGGCCGGAGACCGGCGGTGCCGGTTCGGTTCGGCGGCGTCCACAGTTAGCGTCCCCGATGTGGATCTGCCGGCCGGACTCCGAGGCGAGGCCTCCCTCGTCGTGACCGAGGCCGACACCGCCCGCTCCCTCGGCTCAGGGTCAGTCGACGTGCTCGGCACCCCGCGTCTGCTCGCCCTGTGCGAGCACGCCACCTGCTCGGCCCTCGATGGCCAACTGCCCGAGGGGTCGACCTCGGTCGGCATGCGCATCCAGGTCGACCATCTGCAGCCCACCCCGGTGGGAGCCGAGGTGACCGCGGAGGCGGTGCTCGACAAGGTGGAGGGTCGGCGGGTCGTCTTCACCGTGTCGGCGTCCGATCGCGGTGGACTCGTGGCGGCCGGCAAGGTGACCCGGGCCGTCGTCGACCTCGAGCGCTTCATGTCGCGCTGCTGCGCCCCCGAGGGCCCAGCTGCCTGAGGGCTCGTATTCCCGGGCTGCGCGGGCCACCGATAGCGTCTGACCACCATGCATCTCGAGCGCGTCACCCGACCGGAGGACCTCCGCGGTCTCACCGAGGCCGAGCTCGATGAACTCGCCGCCGAGATCCGCGACTTCGTCGTCGACGCCGTGTCGGGAACGGGCGGTCACCTCGGATCGAACCTCGGCGTGGTCGAACTCTCGATCGCCCTGCACCGCGTATTCGAGTCGCCCCGCGACGCGATCCTGTGGGACACCGGCCACCAGGCCTACATCCACAAGATCCTGACCGGTCGCATCGACCGCTTCTCCGAGTTGCGTCAGACCGGTGGGCTGTCGGGCTATCCGAGTCGCGAGGAGAGCGAGCACGACGTCATCGAGAACAGCCACGCCTCGACGGTGCTCTCGTACGCGTACGGCCTGGCCGCCGCCCGCGACGCCGGTACGGCCGACCGCCGCCATGTGGTCGCGGTGATCGGCGACGGTGCGATGACCGGCGGTCTCGCCTTCGAGGCGCTCAACAACCTCGGGCACAGCCGGCGTCGGGTGATCATCGTCCTCAACGACAACGGCCGCAGCTACGCGCCGACGGTGTCGAACCTGTGGGCGAACGCCCAGGGCGTCGACGAGCGGGAGAACCATCCGAGTTTCGCGAACCGGGTGGTCGAGTCGCTCTCGCACGCGCTCACCGACATCCGTCTCAATCCGGTCTACGTGCGTCGTCAACGTCGACTCGAGCGGTTCCTCCAGCAACTCCCCGGCGTCGGCCCGCAGGCCGAGAAGGCCCTCGAGGCCCTCAAGGCGGGTGTCCGAGAGTTCCTGCAGCCGCCGGCGTTCTTCGAGGCGCTCGGCGTCCGCTACGTCGGGCCGGTCGACGGCCACGACATCGCCGCGACCGAGGAGGCCCTCCGCAACGCCGAGGAGTTGTCCGCCGAGGGTCCGATCGTCGTGCACGTCCTCACGCAGAAGGGTCGCGGCTACGGCCCGGCCGAGCACGACGACGAGAAGCACCTCCACGACGCCCCCACCTTCGACCGCAACTCGGGCCCGCCCAAGGTCGGCCCCTCGGGCTACACCCAGGCCTTCGCCGAGTCGGTCCTGAAGGTCGCCGAGAACGACTCCCGGGTGGTCGCCATCACGGCGGCGATGCCGGGACCGACAGGGCTCATCCCCTTCCAGGAGCGTTTCCCCGATCGTTTCTTCGATGTCGGTATCGCCGAGCAGCACGCGGTGACCGCGGCGGCGGGCATGGCGATGTCAGGGCTGCGACCGGTGGTGGCGATCTACTCGACGTTCCTGTCCCGCGCCTGGGACCAGGTCGTCTACGACGTGGCCCTACACCGCCTGCCGGTGATCTTCTGCCTCGACCGCGCCGGGGTCACCGGTCCGGATGGCGCGAGCCATCACGGCATGTATGACCTCGCGATGCTCACCAAGGTTCCCGGGATGCGCGTGCTCGCCCCCTCGAGCGCCCAGGAACTGCAGCAGATGCTCTCCGATGCGGCCCAACTGGTGGATGACGGACCGGTGGTGATCCGCTATCCGCGTGGCGAGGCCCGTCAGATGACCGAGTCCGAGGTCGGTTGCGGGCTGTCGGCCCGCCGGGTGGTCGAGGGTGACGGGAGCGTCTGCATCCTCGCCGTCGGTCGCATGCTCGAGACCGCCGAGAGCGCCGCAGCCATCCTCTCGGACCGAGGCCACCGGGCCACGGTGTGGGATGTGCGCTCCTGCTCGGTGCTCGACGAGGCGATGCTCGCCGATGCCGCCCGTCATCGGGCGGTGGTCACCATCGAGGACGGGATCGCCGACGGTGGCGTCGGCGCGGCGATGATCCGTGATCTCCCCGATGGCGCTCCCGGACGGCGCGCCGTGGTCCTCGGCCTGCCGACGGCGTTCATCCCGCAGGGGAGCCCGAGCGAGATCCACCACCGGCTCGGACTCGACGCCGAGGGACTCGCCGGGTCGTGCCTGGATCTGCTCGGCTGATCGCCGGTTCCTGACTCCGAGCCCCGCGAGGGGCGGTGCCTAGGATCCCGCCATGGCCTCCCACGACCTCTTCTCGACCTACGAGCGCCTCCGGTTCGAGCGGCGCGACCACGGTGTCGTGCTCATGACCCTCTCGAATCCCGGCAAACTCAACGCCACCGACGGCACGATGCACGCCGAGTTGGCCCGTGTGTTCCGCGACATCGACGCCGACCCCTCGGTACGGGTGGTGGTGGTGACCGGTGAGGGTTCGGCCTTCTCCGCCGGCGGCGACCTGGCCTGGATCGGCAACCAGATCGGCGATCACGCCCAGACGATGTTCGTCATGAAGGAGGCCGGCGACATCGTGCGCACGATGATCGACTGCGAGAAGCCGATCGTGTCGGCCATCAACGGTGTCGCGGTGGGCGCTGGGCTCGCCGTGGCCCTCATGGCCGACATCTCGATCATCGACGAGGCGGCCCGCTTCACCGACGGCCATATCCGCCTCGGGGTGGCCGCGGGCGATCACGCGGTGGCGATCTGGCCGCTGCTGTGCGGCATGGCGAAGGCGAAGTACTACCTCATGACCGCCGACTTCATCGACGGCCGCGAGGCCGAGCGGATCGGGCTGGTCTCGAAGGCCGTGGCCGGCGACCAGGTGCTGGCCGAGGCGCTCGCGATCGCCGAACGGCTCGCGCTCGGACCCCAGGACGCCACGCGCCTCACCAAGAAGGCCCTCAACCACTGGCTGCGTCAGGCGCTACCGGCGTTCGAGGCGTCGCTGGCCTACGAGATGCTCAACTTCCTCGGACCTGACTCGGCCGAGGGCCACGCCGCACTCCGAGAGAAGCGCTCCCCCGACTTCGACGGGCTCACCGGCGGCAGTCCGACGTGACCGGTGCCGGCGGGGTCGAACTCGCCACCGAACTCCGTCTCGCCATCGAGGTGGCGGACCGCTGCGATGCGATCACGCTGCCGGCGTTCGGCTCCGACGGTCTCCGCGTCGACCACAAGGCGGATCACTCCGAGGTGACCGAGGCCGACCGGGCCGCCGAGGAGATCGCGGTGGACACCCTGACCTCCCAACGTCCGGGCCACGCCGTGTACGGGGAGGAGTTCGGCACCGCCGGTCCCGACGACGCACGCTGGCGGTGGATCATCGACCCGATCGACGGCACCTCGGGATTCGCGCGGGGCATACCGGTGTGGGCCACCCTCATCGCCCTCGAGGAGGTGGGTGTCGGTCTCGCGGTCGCCGTGGTGTCGGCTCCAGCGCTCGGGCGGCGGTGGTGGGCGATCCGAGGCGGTGGGGCGTTCACCTCCGGTCCGGACGGCTCGGCTCGACGTTGCCTGGTCTCCGAGGTCGGGTCCCTCGATGAGGCCCAGGTGAGCTTGGCGGTGAATCAGGGCTGGCACGACCTCGGTGCGGGACGTCGACTCGAGGAGTGGGCCCTCGGCGCGAGACGGGCCCGCAACCTTGGTGACTTCTGGCAGCACTGCCTGGTCGCCGAGGGCGCGCTCGAGGTCGCCGTCGACGCCGTCGGTCTCGCGGTCTACGACGTGGCGGCGCCCCGGCTGATCGTCGAGGAGGCCGGGGGCACCTTCACCGATCACACCGGCGAGCCCTCTCACGCGGGCCCGACCGCGATCTCGTCGAACGGCCGAATGCACCCCGAGGTGCTCGCCGTGATCAGCGGCTGATCGCGGCGGTCACTCCGCGGCCTGGGCGAGTGCCTCGGCGAGCGCCGGGTGCACAAGCAGGCTCTCCACGATGTCGGTGACCGTGAGGTTGGCGGTCACCGCGAGGGCGATCACCGAGATGAGCTCGGCGGCGTGCTGGCCGACGATGGAACCGCCGAGCACGACCCCGGTGGCCGGGTCGGAGATGATCTTCACGAACCCACGCGGGTCGTTGTTGATGAGGGCCTTCGGGGTGGTCGCGAATGGCACCTTGGTGACCCGGATCTTCCGTCCGAGGGCGAAGGCCTCAGCCTCGGCAAGACCGACATCGGCGATCTCGGGTTCGGTGAAGATCGCGGAGGCGGCCTTGTCGTAGTCGAGGTGGCGGTGCTCCACGGTGTGGAGGCCCATGACGTGCTCGGCCACCTTGCGACCCTGCACCGAGGCCACCGATGAGAGCGGCAGTTTGCCGCTCACGTCGCCGGCGGCGTAGATGTGCGGCTGGTTGGTGACGCAGTGATGGTTGATCGGGATGTAGCCCGATGGGTCGACCTCGACGCCGGCGGCCGCCAGGTCGAGTCCGTCGGTGTTCGGCACGGAGCCGATGGCGAGCACCGCATGCGATGAGCTCACCTGACGTCCGTCGTCGCAACGCACGACGACGCCGTCGTCGGTGCGCTCGATCTCCGTGGCGCGGGCGCCCTTGAGGAGGCGCACGCCACTCGAGAGGAAGCTGTCCTCGAGGATCGCGGCTGCTTCCGGGTCCTTGCCCGGGAGCACCTGCTGACGGCTCACGACGAGTGAGACGTCAGCACCGAAGGAGGCGAACATGTGGACGAACTCCACGCCGGTGACACCGGAACCGATGACGGTCATGCTCTCGGGGAAGACCTTGGGTGGATAGCAGTCACGGGTGGTGAGGATGCGATCGCCGTCGGGTTGGCACCACTCGGGGATCCTCGGCCGGGTGCCGGTGGCCACGAGCGCGGAGTCGAACTCGAGGGTGCGCTCACCCTCGGCGGTGGTGACAGCCACCGAGTGGGGCGAGGTGAACCGGGCGCTGCCGTGGACGATCTCGACCGCCTGGCTCCTGAGGAGTTCGGTGGTGTCGTCGCGCATGTGATCCTTGATGCCCGAGATGCGTCGGTTGAGGGCGTCGATGTCGACGCTCGGGGTCGTCTCTGCGAGACCCATACCGCCGATGCGGTGCGAGAAGCTGATCGCTCCGCCGGTGGCGATCATGGTCTTGGAGGGGATGCAGTCCCACAGATGGGCTGCCCCGCCGACGACGTCGCGCTCGATCATCGTGACCCGGGCACCGAGTCGGGCGGCGTAGGTGGCGGCCTGGTTGCCCGCGGGCCCACCGCCGATGATCACGAAGTGATGCGTCACACCGGCAGGCTACCGAAGGGCCCAGATGGTCGCATCGGGCAGGTGCAGCAGCTCATCCGAACGGCCGGCACCGTCAACAGAGGCCTCGGAGACCTCGCCCGCATCGTCGCCGTCCGGCGCCGGTGGCGCGGTCACGACGTTCGGACAGTAGAGCGACGGGTACTCCAGCTGATCCCGCGGCTCCCCCACCCATTCAAAGTGCATCCCGTCGGGCCGGGTGAAGGTGCCTCCCCAGGCGAACCCGTGACGACGGAAGATACGCACGACCTCGCAGTCGAGCGCTGGGACGCATCCCTGGCAGTTGTCCGCCGTGTTGGTGTCGAAGGCTATCCCCCAGGTGTGTCGCGAGAGGATGCCGATGTCGCCGGCGATCCGGTTGAAGCGGGCCTGGAAGCAGCCGCCGTAACGGTTGGCGTTGGTGACGTCGATGGAGGCGGCGCGACCGGCGGCGGCCACCTCGGCGAGCGCGGCGCGCAGGGCGTCGTTGATGCCGTGATGGCAGCGCGCTCGGACGCGGATGCTCTCGTTGAGCAGCAGGCGCTCCCCGGGGAGGTTCGCCGCGACCCAGCCGTCGTCGATGCCGACGGTGCCGTCACCCCGCACCACATAGGCGGGGACGCCGAGGAGTTGCTTCACCCGCGCGGTCGAGAGCGTCGAGTCGGGATCCGGAGCGTCCCAGGACCGGCGCACCTTGGTCTCGCGACGCCCCGCGAGCGGGCCCGCGGCATAGCCGGCCTGGAACGCGCCCCGGTCGACGTCCCAGCCGATGACGTACGTGTCGCGGCTCATGCCGAGGCGACCGGCGGCGTCGAGGTCGACGAGGATCTCGGTTCCTCGGACCACGGTGTCGGACACGACCGACGAGACCGCGAGCGAGACGACCGAGCCGTTGAAGGCGATGAGTTCGACGACATCGCCGGCGACGATGCCGTGCAGCCCGGCCGAGGTGGCGCCCATGACCATCCGTCCGGCGTCGAGTCCGGCGGAGACCGTCGGACCCATCAGGCCGATGACGGCGTGCTCGGGAAGGGCGGTGACCGACATCGGGTAGCGCAGACCCGGTGGGGCGTTGAGCACCGGCACGCCCCCTCGGGTGACACGAACCATGCCGAGCATCGCCGAACGTCCGAGACCGACCTCTCCCCCGGTCGATCGCACGAGCGCGGAGGCCGCCGAGACCACCTCGGCATCGATCGCGCCCACGTCGTTGACGGTGATCACCGAGGCGGGAGCGTCGGTGAAGACCACCGAGGCGACGGCCGAAGCGGTGGCGGGGCCGTCGATGCGGGTCGTCGACCCGCTGGCCGCCACCACGAGACCTCCGGCGCCCACCGCGGCGAGGGCGGCGAGGGCGAGTCGTCCGGCGCGCACCCGCTCACTCTATGAGCCGCGTGCCATCACCACCGGCCGGTACCTTGGGGTGCTCGTGGATGATCAGGACACTTCCCCCGTCGACGGCGCTGAGGCCGCCGAGCAGGCCGCCGACGCACCGTCGGGTAGCGGTCTCGCTGCCGAGCGCGAGCGGCGGCTCTCCCGCATCGCCGAGATCCGCACCTCGGGTGCCGAGCCGTATCCGTACCGGTTCGATCGTTCCCATGCCATCTCCGAGGTCCGCGACCGGTGGGGCGACCTCGAGGCCGGCACCGAGACCGACGACCGGGTCACCGTCGCCGGTCGGGTCATGTTGCTGCGTGACTCCGGCAAGCTGATCTTCGCGACCCTCCGCGACCGTTCCGCCGACATCCAACTGTTCGTGTCGAGGGCGGTGATCGGCGACGCCGGCTTCGCCGACATGAAGGAACTCGATCTCGGTGACTGGGTGGGGGTCGAAGGAACGGTCATGACCACCCGCAAAGGCGAGCTGTCGGTCAAGGTCGATGCCTGCTCGCTGCTCTCGAAGGCGGTCCGACCGCTTCCCGACAAGTGGCACGGGCTGTCCGACACCGACACCCGATTCCGCCAGCGCTACGCCGACCTGATCGTCAACGAGGAGGCGCGCCGCCACTTCGAGGTGCGCCACGAGATCATCTCGTCGTTCCGGCGAACGCTCGCCGCCGAGGACTTCATCGAGGTGGAGACCCCGGTGCTGCACACCGAGGCCGGCGGGGCGCACGCCCGGCCGTTCGTGACCCATCACAACACCCTCGACATGGAGCTCTACCTGCGCATCGCCCTCGAGCTCCATCTCAAGCGTCTGATCGTGGGTGGAATGGAGCGCGTCTACGAGATCGGTCGCATCTTCCGCAACGAGGGGATCTCGACGAGACACAACCCCGAGTTCACGATGATGGAGCTGTATCAGGCCTTCGCCGACTGGACCGATGTCATGGCGATCACCGAGCGTCTCATCACCACCGCGGCCGCCGACGCGACCGGCTCCACCGTGCTCGAGATCGCCGGGCAGAGCGTCGATCTCGCCGAGCCCTGGCCGCGGCTCTCCATGGTCGGCGCGGTCTCCGATGCCGTCGGGCAGGAGGTGCACCCGTCGCAGTCGGTGGCCGACCTCGCCGCGATCGCTGCCGAGTCGGGGGTGTCGGTGGCTCCGGGTTGGGGGCCGGGAAAGATCATCGAGGAGCTCTTCGAGCATCACTGCGAGTCGTCGATCGTGCGGCCGACCTTCGTCACCGGCCATCCGGTCGAGATCTCCCCGCTGGCCCGCGTCGATCGGAACGATCCGCATCTCACGGAGCGGTTCGAGCTCTTCGTCGACGGCCGCGAACTCGCCAACGGCTACTCCGAGCTGAACGACCCGGTCGAGCAACGCGCCCGTTTCGAGGATGAGCAGGCCGCCAAGGAGGCCGGCGACGCCGAACGCGGCACCGTCGACGAGGACTACCTCCGCGCACTCGAGTACGGCATGCCGCCCACCGGTGGACTCGGTATCGGCATGGACCGGGTGGCGATGCTCCTCGCCGGGGTCGACTCGATCCGCGAGGTCATCCTGTTCCCCACCCTTCGACCGGAGGTGCACGACCGATGAGCGAGCAGTTCGACACCACGGCGACCACGCGCATGGCCTGGGGTGCCGGGTTCACCACGACCGCGGCCGACGGCACGGTGCTCGACGCCTGGTTCGGGTGGCTCGGCTGGGGTGACGAGGGCGAGGACGGCCTCGCCGGTCTTCGCGCGCGCCACGATGAGGTCCGCGATGTGACGGTTGCCCCGGTGCGGATCACCGTCGACGTCGACGAGGCCCCGGCGAGCGTCGCCGACGCCTACCTGCGTCTTCATCTGCTCTCCCATCGACTCGCCGCCCCGCGATCGCTCAACCTCGACGGACTCTTCGGCGCCCTCACCAACGTCGCCTGGACGAGCCTCGGTCCGGTCGCGATCGCCGACCTCGACGCGGTGCGGCTACGGGCTCGGGCCGAGGGCCTGCACGTCACCGTCCACGGGGTCGACAAGTTCCCGCGCATGACCGACTACGTCGTGCCGTCAGGGGTGCGGATCGCCGACGCGAGCCGGGTGCGTCTCGGCGCGCATCTCGCTGAGGGCACCACGGTGATGCACGAGGGCTTCTGCAACTTCAACGCCGGCACGCTCGGGGCCTCGATGGTGGAGGGCCGTATCTCGGCCGGGGTCGTGGTGGGCGACGGCAGCGACGTCGGCGGCGGGGCCTCGATCATGGGCACCCTGTCAGGTGGAGGCACCGAGCAGATCACCGTCGGTGAACGCTGCCTCCTCGGAGCGAACTCGGGTATCGGCATCAGCCTCGGCGACGACTGCGTGGTGGAGGCCGGGCTGTACGTGACCGGATCCACTCCGGTGACCACCCCCGACGACGAGGTCGTCAAGGCCCGCGATCTCTCGGGGCGCTCGGGTCTCATGTTCATCCGCGACGGCCGCACCGGCCGGGTGCTGGTCCGCCCGAGGAGCGGTTCCTGGGGGGCACTGAACGAGGCCCTCCACGCGAACGACTGATCGGTGACGCCGTGACCGACCATCATCCGCGTCGACGCCTCGGCTGGCTGCTGGCCGCTCTCGGCATGCTCTTCGTGTCGACCGACGCGTTCTTCGTGCGCCTGTCGGAGATCGATGCCTGGACCCTCGGCTTCCTCATGGCCTGCGGATCGGTGATCTCCCTCGGCGGGGTCGCCGTCGCCCGGCGCGCGGAC
>Ga0181569_10003063_pt1 | contig 13080 bp, 13 predicted proteins | sample 101ome_19_FD_132452 | JGI IMG/M metagenome (GOLD analysis project Ga0181569, IMG submission 132452) | Coastal salt marsh microbial communities from the Groves Creek Marsh, Skidaway Island, Georgia - 101405AT metaG (megahit assembly) | ecosystem: Environmental > Aquatic > Marine > Intertidal...
AGGCGTTGTTGTCCTCGACCGTTCGCGAAGAAATGAACGCCATTGCGCCATCGGGGTCGAGATGGTCGAGTGCGGCACCGGCGACCAGGTTGGCGCCGACGACGTTGACGCGGAAGACGTCAATCCATCCGTCGGGATCGGTCTCGGCGAGTGGCTGAAGGAAACCGAAGCCGGCGACGTACACAACCAGATCGAGGCCGCCCATCCGCTCGGTCGCGGCGGTGACCATCGCTCGCACGGCCTCGGGGTCGGTGGCGTCGGCGGCGATCGCATTGCCGGCGCCCCAGCTGTCGACGAGCGCATTGAGCTTGTCTTGGCGGCGGGCAGAGATCGTGACGCTCGCGCCGGCCTCGATCGCTGCCTGCCCCAGTGCGGCACCGATCCCGGCGGAGGCGCCGACGATCAGGACCCGTCGTCCGGTCAGTGCGTTGTCCATGTGATCACCTTCCCGCTCGTTGCTGGACTGTGTCGGCCCATCGTTGCACCTGCTCAGTGACCCGATCCATCGTCAGCCCTTCTCCTGCAGCTCGCGCTTGAGGACCTTGCCGGCAGGGTTCCGTGGCAGTGCGTCGACGATGTCGACCCGTTCAGGCAACGCCTGCGTTCGAAGGCCCGCAGCGCGCAGGAACGCGCCGATGGACGCAAGGTCGGGTGTCGCGCCGTCGCTTGCGACGACGGCAGCGACGACGCGTTCGCCGGTGCGTTCGTCGGGAATCCCGAAAACCGCGACGTCGGCGACCTCGTCCGAACTGAACAGGAGATCCTCGACCTCTTTTGCGGAGATGTTCTCGCCGTTGCGGATGATGATGTCCTTGAGGCGGCCGGTGATGGTGACATAGCCGTCGTCGTCGATCACGCCGAGGTCGCCCGTTCGGAAGTAACCGTCGGCATCGAACGCATCGGCGTCGAGCGCAGGGTCGACATAGCCGAGCATCACCTGAGGACCCTTGGCCCGCAGCTCACCCTCGACGCCGGCTGGGCATCGGGTGCCGTCGTCGGCGACGACGATCAGGTCGACGCCGGGGAGTGCCCGTCCCTCGGAGTTCGCCATCTTCTCGTCGGGGTCGTCGACATCGCCATTGGTGAGCACCGGGGCCTCGGTGAGACCCCAGCCAGAACACACACCCACGCCACCGAGCTCGTCGACGACTCGACGGTGGAGCGCAGGTGGAATCGGGGCGCCGCCGCCTGGACAGACCTTCAGTGACGGGAAGAGTCGGCCAGCCCCTTCCGCGATGCGACGTTCTTGAGCAGCGAGGTACATCAGGTAAAAGGGCGTCCCGGTCCCTGCGTGCGTGCAGTCGTGCTCCGACAGGAAGTCGATCGTGGCGATCGGATCGACCGTCTCATCGAGGAGATGGGTGCAACCGGTCTGTAACGCCATGAAGAGCAGCCCGATACCTCCGATATGAGGGAAGGGGAAGGTGAGGGAGTAGCGGTCGCCCGTCTGCACATCGAGCCGTTGCCCCATGGCGAACGGGAATGCACCGACGGTGGTGTCGGTGTGTCGGGCGCCTTTCGGGTCGGCGGTGGTGCCTGAGGTGTAGGTCAGCCAGCGCACGTCGTCATCGGCTTGAGCTGTCACCGGAGGCAGCGTTGTGGGGTCACCGGTCGGGAACGAGCCGGGACCGACGGTCAGCGTGCGGAGGTCGGGCTCGTCGTTTTTGATCCGTTCGGCCATCGCTGCGAAGTCGAAACCGCCAAATTCGCCGGGCGTGATAAGGAGCGACGTTCCGGCCTGCCGGCAGCAAAAGCCGACCTCGCGGTCGCGATAGATCGTGATGATTGGGTTCTGGACGGCACCGAGGCGGGCGAGTGCGCCAGCCAACACCACGGTGTCGACCCAGGTCGGGAGGATCCAGGACACGATGTCGCCGGGCCTGACGCCGACATCGCGAAGGCCGGCGGCCATCGTGGCGACACGGTCGTGATACTCGCCGTAGGTGCACTTGTCGCCCTGCCGGGCGAGAAGCATCGTCTGGTCGGGCCAGCGGCCTGCTGCGTGGTCAATGAGTTCGGCGAGCGTCGACGGGGGCGGGGTCACGCGTCCTCCGTTTCGGTGAGTGCGCCGTTGGTGCGCATGCTGGTCACGACAAGTGCGGCCTGGTCTCGCAGCATCGCTGCGTAGTGGGCAACGGCGTCGTCAATCCGTCCGTCTTCGAGCGCTGCGGCAACGAGCGGCAGTCGCTGACGAGCGACGGCGGCCGCTCCCGTCACTTCGTCGAAGAAGTTGCCGGGGACCAAGCCGACCAGGCCCCGGGCGACTGCGTCGAAACGAGGGGACCCGCCGAGGAGATGGAGGTGTCGGCGGGCGGTGATGACCGAATCGAAGAGTTCGTCGTTCGAGGCTGCTCTTCCTGCTGCGCGGAACTCGATGATGAGCTGGTCGAGTTCGGCACCGCGCTCGACAGCCTTGGTGATGGCAAAGCCGTCAACGCGGGCGTAGAGCTCGTAGATGTCGGCGACGGCCTCGGCGGTTACGGGCTCGACGAACGCGCCACGGTGTGGTGCCATCGAGATCACGCCGGCATAGGCAAGGGCGATGAGTGCCTCGCGGACAGGGATACGGCTGACACCGAACCGGGCGGCGAGTTCGTCTTGGTTGAGTCGTTCACCGGCGGTGAGTTCGCCCGTCCAGATGAGACGGCGGACTTCAGCGGCGACTCGATCGCTGGTCGAGCTTCGATCGATCGGGGCGATATCGCTCATTGGTGTCTCATGACGTCGAGGTGCTCGGAGCGTGCGGTCACGGGGCTGCTTCCATTTCGGCGAAGCGGTGTACGAGCGCGTCGAGCGTCGCCGCGCAGGTTGTGGCGCCACCGGGCGGCTCGGGCAGCTGAACGGGACCGTGTTCCTTGCTCGGTAGCAGCACGGTGGCATGGCCCGGACAGGTTGTCTCGCCCCGTTGGTTCTCACCCCAGATTTCGAGGTCGACCGCAGGTCGATCGCCGTCGGCGAGGTAGTGCCGGGTGACGCGGCCCCGCATCCAGTGCGTGTCGCCTACATAGTTGAACCGTCGGAACTCACAATCGAGCTTCCAGAGCCAGGCGTCGTCTCCCATCCAATCGGTGCAGAGATGGATCAGCCAGGTTTCGCGCATGCGGCCGTAGTCGTAGGTGGCGGGGCTACCCGCCCGACGTGCCCATTCGGGATCCCAGTGCACCCGTTGATGGACGTCGGGGATGTTCAGGTCGTCGCGCCGGAAGAAGCCGGGAATTCGTGCCCGCTGCTGGTGCGCGAGGTTCAGCGATTTCACGCCGTACAGGCCCATACCCACGCCGGTGTGCCACACGACAATGTCGGTGATGCGCAGCGGTCCCTTCACGAGCGGTGGGAGTTCGTCACCCTCCTCAACATCCTCCCAATACCTCGGCGTCGGTCCCCGTCGGCGCTCTGCGGCCTCGGCAACGGCGGCGGCGATGTCGGCAATCTGCTCGTCGGTGTACGGCTCGATGTCCACCCCGAAGTTTTTGCCGCGGTCGCCCTTGTCCTCGACGGTCTTGCGATCGGTGCGGATCATGAGCCGGAACTGGGCCGAGAGCATGTGGTCGGGTGCGCCGAAGACCTCTGCGGTCCATTCGTGCACGGTGCGGTCGGCGAAGTCGCTCTGTTTGTCGTGCACACCGACGAGCGCGTTGCGTCGTGTCACGTTCGTGTGGGGCCGGAGCGGAGCCCACCACTCCCGGAAACTGCCTGCGTAGTAGGCGTGGGCGCCCTTCAGGGGGTCGCCCTTCAGCAGGGCTTTGGTGTCGGGATCAAGGTGCGTGACTTCGTTCTCGCCGATCATGGTGTCGCCGCCATTGAGGTGAGGCGGCGCAATCGGTTCGCCCCATCGTGTGGTGGGGCCGTAGGTCGGGTCGCACCACAGTGGGTTGTCGTCACCGCAGGCCTCGGCCACGTGGCGGAACGCGTCGGTGCCGGGGTCGCGGTACCACGGAGGCTGCGGATGGGGTTGGGTGATCCCGATGCGGGCTCGCAAGCGGGCGAGGGCGTGGTCGGTGATGGCGCCGGTCGTCATGACGGGTCCTGCCAGTCGATGCGGTCGTTGCGGTGCGGTTGACGGCCGGTTCGCCACGGACAAAGCGGTGCGGCGGCGAGCAGGATGCGGTGCCAGTCGGTGGCGAGCGCCCGCATTTCGGCCCGCCAACGTCGTACCGCAGGATCCGAGACCTGAGCATGCTCTCCGGCGGACCAAGCGGCGTAGCCCTCGGGAAGCGCCCACAACACGACGATTTCGTCCTCGTCGCGCATCGTGGTCCACCAGGCGCCGGCGAGCGTCCAGCCGTGCGGCTTATAGGCCTCGATGGCATGTGATCGCACGAACTCCAGCGCCTCGCGTGCCCTGCCCGGGGTGACCTTGATGATTTCGTGCGTGCAGACCTCGGCCCGAATTCCGGTGCTCAAGGAATCCTCGAGCGTGGGGCTCCAGGGGGCGGGAAGAAGGACGCGATCGAAGCCGCCGCGCCGAAACTCGGCCGCTTCCTTCCACCACCGTTCGAGCTTGGGATCTTGCAGCCCCTGCCCGACGTTCTCGCCGGTCAGCGATCGAGCCAGCCCATCGAGTCCCGGTTCTTCCCAGATGTTGCAGACCTGTGGCCACGGCCCGGTGGTGCCGACGACAGCCCAGATGCCGAAGCACGATTGCTCGCGATCCTCTTGGGCCATCGGTGACCAGTTGGCCGCCATGTGATGCATGTAGTTCGCCCGGTGGGCGCCGCGAATGTCGATGAACTCGTGGATGTAGGCGCGATCGTTGCTCATGCGACCTCCAGTGCGGCCCACAGTTGACGTTTGAGTTGGCGGAGTTGGTCAAGGGGATGCCGTGCGATCGTCTCGGCGATGTCTTGCGCCCTGGTCCGGAGCTGTTCAGGCTCGACCACCTCGGAAAGGATTCCGAGCTGACGGGCGCGGTCCGCAGTGATGCGTTCATGTCGGCCGAGGTAGGCCATGCGGGCGATGGACTCCATCGGACCTTTCTTCAGCATGCCGATCGTCTCGAAGGCGGTGACCTGTCCGACCGACACATGGGGGTCGAGGAACTCGGCGTTGCTCGATGCGATGACGATGTCGGCGTCGGCGACGAAGTGGAGTCCGCCACCGGCGCAGATCCCGTTGATCGCAGCGATCACCGGCTTTGTCACGCCGCAATGCCAGGCGGTGAGGCGCAGCTCCGCACGCTTCGTTTGGCGAGAACTCGCCCTGAGTGCCTCCGGGTCTCGAGCCAGTTGGACAACATCAAGTCCGGTCTGGAAGGCGCGGCCGTTACCGGTATTCACGATCACCGAGACGGTGTCGTCCGCATCGAGTTCGGACCACGCATGCTCAAGGTCGACGAACATTTGCGCGTCGATGGCATTCCCAGCATCCGGGCGATCGAAGATCAGCCAGCCGACAGGGCCGTCGTGACGGATCTCGACCGTCATGTCGGATCCTCCTGGAGGATCTCCAACACATTGCCGTCGGGGTCGGTGAGCAAGGCGAAGGCGGCACCTGGCCGATGCGGTGTCACCGGGGTGAGCACGGATGCGCCAGCGTCGATGGCCTGCTGCACCGTTGCTGCGGCGTCAGCGACGTGGATGGCGGCATACCGGAATCCGCAGGTGTTGCTCCATCCGTTGCCGTCGGCGTCGTGAGGTGCCTCGGCTGGCTGGAAGATCTTGAGCATCGCCTGACCGTTGTGGAGGCGGTGCACGGTGCCCTGTGGGAACTCGAGTATGCGGTTGAGCGTGAAGCCGAGTCCGCGCTCGTAAAAGCGGCTGAGGTTCTCCCCGTCGTGGGTCACGATGCCTGCCTCGAGGCCGCGCACGGTCATGACAACTCCTCGGCAAGACGGCGCCGGAGGACCTTGCCGACCTCGGAGCGGGGGAGCGCGGTTACGTGGTGGTACACGGTGGGCGCCTTGTAGGGAGCAAGGTTGGCTCGGACCGTTGAGTCGAGGACTTCGTCGTCGACGTCGCCGACGATCGCAGCCACGGGCACTTCGCCGAGTCGCTCGTCGGGCGCTGCGAAGACGGCAACATCGTCGACACCGGCGACCGAGCGGAGGACTTCTTCAACCTCATCGGGAAAGACCTTGTTGCCGCCGCGATTGATGAGATCGCCAGCCCGACCCTCGATCCAGACGAAGTCGGCGTCGTCGATTCGCGCCAAATCGCCCGTCCGTACGAAACCATCCGTGGTCACTCGATCGTCGGCGAGATCGATCGCCGTGCTCGGCGGCCGGACGAGCAATTCGCCCACACCGTTGTCGTCGGGTTCGGCGATGCGGAGCTCGACGCCGGTATGGGCACGGCCTGCGGCCCCGATTCGATCCGGATGCGCTTTGGCGTCGGCGGCAGTCCAGCCGATGACCTCCCCGATCTCGGCTTGCCCGTAGCCGTTGAGCACGAACGCCTCGAAGCGGTCGGTAAATCGCTGAGCCTGGAACGGGGAGAGGGGGGCGGTGATCGAGCGGACGTAGCGGAGTGGATGAAGTGAGGTGATCGACTCGTCGTCGTTCAACATGGTCATCGCTGCAGGAGGCAGCACCGTCGAGCGAATCTCATGGCGCCGCACGAGTTCGGCGAACGTTGAGGTTTCGAACTGATCCATCAGGACCAGTGGTGCGCCGGCTCGTAGTCCGAACAGGGCGTTGTAGATGCCGGCATTGAGCGCCATGGAGACCGGGATCAGGTTCGGGCTCGGAGGGCGGGAACGGTCGGCCGGCGCAGCTCGAAGTGGAGCGAGTACCCGGTCGATGAGTTCGAGGTAGGCGTCGTGGGAATGGAGAATCGGCTTCGGTTCGCCCGTCGTGCCCGAGGTCCAGAGCACGAAGGCGGCGTCGGGTGCCGATAGGCCAGCGGTTCGGGCTGTTGCCTTTTCGATCGCTGCCTCGGGCTGGCGGGGGTTGATCGGCACATAGACAGCCCCCGCTCGCCAGCAGCCGAACATCGCAATCAGCGCATCGATCCCGTCGGCCACGACGGGGATCGGCGATCCGTGGGCGACGTCGAGCGTGGCGGCGTAACGCTCGACCCGCTCGACCATCTCGGCCTTGGTAACGGACGACGCGACGGTATGGACGAGTGGATCGTCATCCGCGAACGGATGGTCGAGCAGCAGGTCCAGCAAACTCACGACAGTGGTTTCCAGTTCGGGTCGCGCTTCTCGGCAAAGGCCATCGGTCCCTCGTTCTGATCAGGGTGACCCCACATCGACACGAGATGTTGGGCGCCGGCCTTGCAGGCATCGGTGAGTCCGTGTTCGAGGGCGCCCCACAGCGCCTTCTTCGTTGCGGCCATGGCCGCAGGACTGTTCTTCGCAATGGTCTCGCCGAGTTCCTGCGCTCGTTCGCGAAGTCGTTCGGGAGGGTCGACGATCTCGGAGATCATGCCCAACTCGAGCGCCCGTTCGGCATCCATGCGTTCGTACTTGCCCATGAACGCCATGCGCATGACCGCCTCGACCGGCATCTTCTTCATCAACCCGATCGCTTCGATGGCGACCACCTGGCCCACCGAGACGTGGGGGTCGAAAAACTGGGCGTCGCTCGCTGCGATCACGATGTCGGCGTCGGCAACCCAGTGGAAGCCGCCGCCACAACAGATGCCGTTGACGGCGGTGATGACCGGCTTCCATACGTCTTGGTGCCAGGACGTGAAATGGACGTCGAACTCCTCCATCGACTCGCGGTAGCGCTCCATGCCCACGCCATCAGTAGCGAGTTCGCCGACATCGACACCGGTCTGGAAGTCGCGACCTTCGCCGGTGTGCACGATCACGCGGACGGCCGGATCCTCATTGAGCTCGGTCCATGCCTCGGCGAACTCGTCTCGCATGGCGTTGTTCATCGCGTTGCGCACGTCGGGTCGGTTGTTGATCAGCCAGCCGACCGGACCGTGTCGCTCGATGATCAGGTGCTGGTAGCTCATCGGGGGGTCTCCTTCCAGGCGACGCCGTGGTAGGGATCGGGCTCGCGGGGCAGGCCGAGGACCTGCTCGCCGAGGACGTTCTTGTTGACCTCGGTGGTGCCGCCTTCGATCGTGTTGGCCCGGCTTCGGATCATGCCCTTGGTCGCGTAGGGCATGTCGTTGAGCCAGTCGCCCTCCCAGGCGATCGCCTCCATGCCGGAGAGCTCGCAGGCTGCGAGCTGGAGTTGCTGGTTGAGGCGGCCCTGGTGGACCTTGCCGATCGAGGCGGCGGGGCCGGGTGTGCCGCCGGCCTTGACCGTGGCCCGCACTCGGGCGTTGGTCGATTGGCGAATGTGTTCCTCGGCATGGAGCCGCATGAGATGGTCACGGGTCACGGGATGGTCGATGCCGAGTTCCCGATAGGTGGCAAGGAGGCGGTCGGCGCCGGATCCGCCGATGCGGTCGACGCCGCCGGACCCGGAGCCGGCGACCATTTGCCGCTCGCCGGCGAGGGTTGCGCCGGCGACTCGCCAGCCATCATGGACCTGCCCGACGAGATTGAAGGCCGGCACGCGCACCTCGTCGAGCCACACTTCGTTGAAGTCGACTTCGCCTCCCATGTGGCGGAGCTCGCGTATGTCGACGCCGGGAGCACGGAGGTCGACGAGAAAGTACGAGATTCCCTTGCGTTTGGGGGCATCAGGATCGGTGCGAGCCAGACAGATCGCGAACTCGCTGTGGTGCGCCCACGTCGACCAGACTTTCTGGCCGCTGAGGACCCACTCTTCGCCGTCGAGTTCGGCCTTCATCGAGAGCGATGCGAGGTCAGATCCAGCACCGGGTTCGGAAAAGAGCTGGCACCAGCGCTCTTCGTTGCGGACGATCGGCGGCAAGAAGCGGAGACGTTGTTCTTCGGTACCGAATGCGAACAATGGCGGTGCCGCATTGTGGAGGCCGAGGGGGTTGAGGCGTCCGAGGTTGAGTGGCCCGATTACGTCCTCGATGGCTTTGGCCTGTTCGACGGTGAGATCGAGGCCGCCATAGGCAACCGGCCAGGTTGCGACGGCCATGCCCGAGTCGGCGAAAGTCGGGTACCAGGCTTCGTAGTCCGACCGAGGTCGCACGGCACGAATGGCGGCGCGACCGACGGCGGAGGCTGCGCGCCAGGCCTCGGGGACGTTGGCTGTGACCCATGCCCGTGCGGCGGTGCGAATCGTGTCGTGGTCGTCGGTGCGGCTCACCTCTAATCGCATGTTGTATACATTATGCGAGATGGGGGAACTGATGAAATCGTATCCAGAACCGATTGACGGCCTCGTCGTCGAACACAACGATGGTGTGTTGGCAGTCCGCTTCGATCGGCCCGATCGCCGCAACGCGTTGACCGACGCCATCGTGCTCGGTCTGATCGACATCGTTGACGCTGCTTCGTCGGACGAGTCGGTGCGGGTGATCCACATCACTGGTGCCGGTGAGCACTTTTGTTCCGGCTTTGACCTCTCGTTGCGTGGCGGCGCCGGTGACAAGCCCCGCGCAGGTGCCACCCAACGGCAAATGCGTTGGCATATCAATCGCCTCGTGCCGGCGATGCAGCAGTGTCAGACGCCGATCGTCGCCTCGGTCAAGGGGTGGGCGATCGGCCTGGGAATGAACATTGCTCTCGCGAGCGATTTTGTTGTTGCAGCTGATGACGCCCGGTTCTGGGCACCGTTCGTCGACTCGGCATTCACCCCCGACTCGGGTGGGTCGTGGCTCATCCCCCGTCTCGTTGGCATCTCCCGGGCCAAGGAGATGATTTTGCTCGGGCGAAAGGTGGCAGGTGCCGAGGCGGACGAGTGGGGGTTGATCCACACGGCGGTCCCGGTTGATGAGGTCGAGTCGGTGGCGACGGCACTCGTGGACGAATTGGCGGGTCGTCCGACGGTTGCGCTCGGGCTTGCGAAGCAGTTGATCCACGGAGCGCCGACCAGTGAACTTGAAGCCCATCTCGCTCGGGAGGGGTTGTCGCTCGAACTTTCGAGTCGCTCGGAGGACTTCCACGAGAACAGTCGGGCCCGTCGCGAGAAGCGAGACCCCGACTTCACGGGACGCTGAGCACGTCGTTCAGTTGATCCTTGTCGAACGCACCAACGTGAATCGGCGCTGGCTGATCTTCCATCCGGCGACGGTCTTCACGAGTTCGTCATCGTAGAAGCCGGTGGTGTGGATACCCGTCGCACCGTCGGGTACGAGGTTCTCGTTGTCGACATAGCTGCGGGCAATAGCCGTTGCGCCGTCGTCGGCGACCTCGATCGCAATGTTCGACAGGCGGTGCAGGGTGTGCCCCATGTCGGCATGCACCTGTGTCATGAAGTCGGTTATTGCGTCGACGCCCTGCCACGAGCCGACATCGCCGTAGTCGGCGATGACATCGGCGGTGAAACACGACCGGAACCGTTGCCAGTCTCGCCGATCGATCCCCGTTGCGTACGCAACGAGAACCTCGGCGATGTCGTGCTGCGCCTCCCGCACGTCCTCCGGTGTCATGACCGTCCGCCGAGGTACGCCGACGGAAGGGCGATGTCGGCGTACGTGCGGATTCCGGGCGCCGCTGCGCACACCGCCGGGATGGCGGCGATGAGCGGTACGGCCGAGATTCGCATGCCGATCGCGTACATCTCCTCGACGGTGAGCAGGCTGTAGTCGTCAAGGTCGGGAAGGATCTCGAGACGCAGACCGACTCTCGGATTGCCGAGCACGTCGACTCGGTAGCCGTGCTCGACTGTCCACGCCGGTTCGATCGCCGAACCCATCACATATCGCTGATGCATCTCAATGCGGGGAACGCCATCGACAACCGCTTCGAGCACGATGTCGATTCCTGCCACTGTTCCGGCGGGAATTGGGCGCCCGGGGAGATCGAGATCCTCGGTGGCGTGCGCGAAGTTGGCGGTGAAGACCATCTCGTAGTCGCTCAGGCCGAGGAGATCGCCCAGCACCTCGAGGCCGTCTTTGTAGAAGCGCGTCGCGTACTCGAGGTCGGCCGAGTGCTGGGGGTCGCCAGCGGGCCGGGCCCATCCGAAGAGGTCGAAGTTCTCGTCGCCTGCGAACAAGCTGACGTCAACAGACTCGCTCACTCGGACGTGGCGCACCTCGCGACTGATCCCGGCACCAACGGCGGTCAGGACTGCGCTGAACCCAGGGTTCATGCCGCCGCCGAAGATGGAGGCACCTCCTGCCTCGGCAGCGGCGATGACCCGGTTTCGCTCGCCGGCCGGGAGGGTGCGCCCCGTCATGAACGCCGTGGTCGTCACAATGTTGACCCCGGCGGCGAGGATGCGTTCGACGTGGTCGATATTGAAGTGCAGCGGCGAGTAGACGACACAGTCCGGATCCAAGGCCAGTAGCTCGTCGATGTCGTCGGTGGCAGCCACGCCGGTCGGCGCGTCGAGTCCGACGAGGTCGGCGACATCGACCCCCACCTTCGCGGGACTGAACGCGAAGACGCCGACGAGTTGCATGTCGTCTCGCCCGAGCACGGTGGGCACCGCCTCGCGGGCGATGTTGCCGGTCGTCCACTGAACGACCCGCACAGGGTTTCGGTCGGTCATTCGGCGGCGACGCGGAGGAGTCGTCGGTTCTCGAACTCGAACCGCATTCCGCCACTCATACGAGCGATGGCCAACTCGGGTATCTCTGGGGCTGGCTCAGCTGACTCGTCGATCTCGATATCCCAGGCCAGGCGGGCATCGCCGACATCCTCAACCTCTCGCAGCTGTGCCTGCGGATTGACGTACTGGGCGATCGCCTCAAGCGCAGCATGGGGCTTTGGACCGAGTTGAGAGAACCAGGTCAGATCATCGTGCTCGTTCAGGGCCGGGCAGTCGCCAAGCGAGACTCGCAGCTGGTTCGATCCGATGAGTTCGAGGCGCAGATCGGTGTACGTGCGGGGCTGGAAGTGCGGGTGCAGCTGGAAGATCTTGGCGATCGTTTCGATGTCGTTGCCCTCGATACCGAGGTAGCGCTGGAAGCGCTCACAGGCGACCGCCGCATGGCCCCGCCACAAGTCGTGGCCGTAGCCCTGGGTCTCCTCCATCCCGAAGTGGGTGAACTGGGTGACGAAGTAGCTGCGCATCAGCAACAGCTGCTGCACGGCGAACTCCTGGACGAGCCCGACCAGCGCCCGATGCGAAAAGTCGGCGAGTACTGCGTGGGGATCGAAGTCGTGGGAGTAGTCGGGCCATCCGCCGTCGTCAGGGTCAGGGTCGGGGAGGACGTGGCCGATCTCGGCGAGCAGTGAGTCGGCGACGATGTCCCGATTCGGGTGCTGCTCGAACTCGACGGTGTCGTCGCCGATGTAGACCATCCACCGGCAGTGCGGCCATCGGCCCGCCCCGTTGCCGTCGGGCCGGTCGGCTCGCGGCGGGCGGTGCATGGGCCGCATCACCATCTTCGGATGGGTTGCGGCGGCGGTGGCATCGAAGGTGGGGTCCTCGATGTCGTGGCACATGTTCTTGACGCCGTCCTCACCGAACGGCTCGACGTCCAGCAACGCGCCACAGTGCGCCAGCCAGAACTCGCCGTACTCCGGTGAGTCGAGCCGGAACTGGAAGTCCATGAACTGCTGCGGCGAGCCGATCTCGAGTTGCAGGTTCTTGAAGACGGTGGCGACGTCGCCACCGTCGAAGTTCATGAGTGCCTGCATGCGCTTGGAATAGATGGGGCTTGCTCCCATCCACTCCTCGATCGCGGAACGGGTGAAGGTCTCGGTGTCCTTCGCCATCCGGATCAACGGCAGGCCCACCCGATCGAGCATGTGCCCGATCAGGAGGTACTCGTGCCCGAGCCTGACCAGGAACTTCCGAGAGAAGTCTGCGAGGGTCAGGCTCGGGTCGAACGAGCCGCTGTAATCGTCGCGTCGGGTCACGGCGTCGGGGTCAGCCGCGTGGAGCGGGGCCCCAGTCTTGGCGACCGGTGATGCAGACCGCTTCGCCGTTGTTACGGACATACGGGTACCGCTGGTCGCACGGGTAGCTGAAGTCCAAGGTCTGGATGGCGTCGGGCATCTGACCCTTCCCGGGGGTGATCGATGCCGGGCTCATCCCCGACAAATCGAGCGGACCCAGGTTGTTCAGCGCAGCGGTGATGCCGTCACGGGTCGGGTTATCACCGGCGTCGTAGATCGCCCGGGCCATCACCCGCAGGATCGAAC
>Ga0181569_10003070_pt1 | contig 13067 bp, 9 predicted proteins | sample 101ome_19_FD_132452 | JGI IMG/M metagenome (GOLD analysis project Ga0181569, IMG submission 132452) | Coastal salt marsh microbial communities from the Groves Creek Marsh, Skidaway Island, Georgia - 101405AT metaG (megahit assembly) | ecosystem: Environmental > Aquatic > Marine > Intertidal zone...
CAAGGCATGACCTCCCCCACCGAAGCTTGCACAGAGATGACTGGCATTAATTCGCTCATCTTTAGAACGCATTGAGACTCGGATCTTTCCACCTTCGAGTTCTTCGAAGAAAACGGCAACGATGACTCCTTGCACCGAACGGATGAAGTCAATCATCCCCTCCGTATCATCGTCAACAAGGCCTAATTGCGCTTTCGTCGTTTCTCGCAAATCCCACCACACCAGTTTTCCTTCATCGCTGCGCTCCAATGTATTGAGAAGTGACCTCATTAATTCAACTTTACGGTAGGGTTGATTATCATAGGTCAGACGATTGATCTCACCAACATTCAACCCACGAGAGACCAGGTCAGCGGCCATTTCATACGTTCTCTGAGTCGTTCCAGAATACTGAAAAGATCCTGTATCCGTTGAAGTGGCGACATAGATAGAGTCTCGGGAAATGTGAGAAATCGGATAATCGATGGCCACAAGAAGCTCGTAAATAATTTGGCCCGTTGCCGGACTACAAGCATCAATCAGGTTAAGATCGCCGTATCCTGGATTGGAGAGGTGATGGTCAATATTCACAAGAATCTTCGCCCCTTCCACAGCACGAAGACTCGACTCCCCTACTCTTGCGTGAGCCGCAGTGTCTAAAAAAATGGCAACCTCAGCTTCAACAAGTCCTACCTCAGAGGACTTTTCAACTTTCTCAGAGCCGGGCAGAAACTGCAGGCTCTCAGGGCAACCATCTTCATTGAGATAACGAACCGATTTTCCCTTTTGCTCAAGGGAGTGGCCCAAAGCTAAGATTGAACCAATCGCATCCCCATCGGGACGGACATGACTCACGACGGCAAACGAATCATGAGTTTCAAAGATTTCTCCAATTTCAGCGTATGTTGCACTCTTCATTGTTATTCGGACGCGAGGAGTGTCACCACCATGTGCTGAGGTGCAAGAACGAACCAAAGCATTTCTACCAACACAAAAGATCGCATGATCGAAAGGGATCCTCTCATGATCTGCAGCCCTGATCCCCAAAAGGTAACCCAAGCCCCGAGTGAGCGCTCTTAGCATGCCTCAATTTCTAAGTTTTCTTGAGGCATTTTGATTGCATGCCCCATTGATTGGTGTGACATTCTGTCTCTCTCGTGAAGACTGCGGTTCTTGAAAAGATCATTTCCAGACTCGATCAAATTGAGCCTGGCGAAGTGCAGGCGCTTCTCTCAAAGCTTGTTCGCGAAAAAGGATTTCTACAGAAAGTCTTTGAGGCCCTTCAAGAAGGCGTTCTTTTTCTAGATACCGAGAGAAACGTCAGCTTCATCAATCACGCGGGCTGCGGCTTTTTTGGAACAACTCCAGAGGCCGTGCAGGGGAAGCCTCTGGAGGAAGTCGTCCGTGGAGTTGATTGGCGCTCCCTATTGCACTCCAACCGCGGTAGCGTCAGTCGGGACTTGGAGGTCTTTTATCCAGAAAACCGATATCTCAACTTTTATCTCTCTCCCGTAGCGGAGGAAGATGAAGCAGACCTTGGTCATGTCATGCTGGTTCGAGACATCACACGATCTCGAGAAGAGGCCGCACAAGAAATTGAATCCGAAAAGCTCAATGCCTTGACCTTGCTTGCCGCGAGTGTTGCTCATGAAATTGGTAACCCTCTGAATTCGCTCTCGCTTCATTTACAGCTTCTCGAGCGAAAAGTCAGAGACCTCCCTGCTGGAGATCAAGACTCCCTCCTTGAGCACCTACAAACTTCGAGAACAGAAATCGGGAGACTGGATACGATTTTAAAGCAATTCCTTCAGGCCATGCGCCCCTCTAAACCAGAGAGGCAAAGAGTCAAACTCCATCAAATACTCGAAGAAAGCTTAATGGCTCTTCGTCCCGAGCTCGAATCCAGAGAGATTCGAGTTGAGCTCAGTTTCTCAGAAGAATTGCCTGAGCTCGATCTGGATCCGAACCAGATTAAGCAAGCTTTTTACAATATCATTCGCAATGCCTACCAAGCTGTGGATCAAGCGGATGGTGAAATTTCCATTGCAACCTCGTTTTCAGACTATGAAGTCAAAGTTTCGATTTCTGATAATGGAAGTGGGATTTCTCCTGAAATGATGGGTGCCATGTTTGAACCCTTCCACACAACCAAGTCGGAGGGAACTGGCCTTGGAATGCTCATCGTCCGAAGGATCCTAAGAGAACACGGAGGAGAATTAGAAATGGAAAGCGAAGAATCAATGGGGACAAAGGTGACTCTCTATTTCCCGAGAACGGATAAACAAGTCCGACTAATCGAAGACCAAGCCCCCATCGAAGTTTAAATGAAGACCCTGCTGATAGTCGACGACGAGAAAGCAACTCGAGACGCCCTTCGAATGGCGCTTGAGGAAAGCTTTGATTGCTACGTAGCAGCCGACCTTCAACAAGCTCGCGAGGTCCTCAAGTCAGAGGATGTGGACCTTCTTCTGACTGATCTTCGACTTGGAGCAGACTCAGGAATGGATGTCCTCGACGAAGCACTTGCTCAAAAATCCCCTCCCGTCTGCCTCATGATGACCGCCTACGGATCAGTTGATACGGCAGTCGAGGCCATGCGGCGTGGGGCTTGGCACTTCGTTACAAAACCTCTCAATCTCGATGAAGTAGAACTCCTGCTTAAACGAGCGGTCCGCAACCGAAGCTTAGAAAAGGAGAATTTAAAGCTTACCGAAGAAAATGAAATTCTGCGGGAAAGCCAAGCCTCAACGACGAAAGGCCTCGGCAGACTCCTCGGAAAATCGATGGAGATGCAGCGAGTTGCTGCAAAAATCGAACAAATCGCCCCCACTCGAGCAACCGTTTTGATCGAAGGAGAGTCCGGAACTGGCAAGGAAGTCGTCGCCCATGTCTTGCACGATCTCTCGGGACGCCCCGGAGAAAAATTCGTCGCTGTGAATTGTGCCGCACTCTCCCCTCAGCTTCTTGAAAGTGAACTTTTCGGCCATGAGAAAGGAGCCTTTACGGGGGCAGCACAACGCCGAATCGGCCGCTTTGAGCAAGCTCATGGAGGCACCTTATTCTTAGATGAGATTGGCGAAATTGATGCTGCCACTCAAGTCAAACTCCTTCGTGCCTTATCTGAGCGAACAATCGAGCGAGTAGGGGCAAACTCGCCGATTTCTGTTGATGTCCGAGTCATTGCAGCCACCAATCGGAATCTCGCAGAAATGGTTTCCAAAGGAGAGTTCCGTGAAGACCTCTATTTTCGACTCAATGTCCTTGGAATTATCATGCCTCCGCTTCGCGAAAGAAAAGAGGATATCGTCATCCTTGCTCACTCGTTTTTAGGCGAATTTGCTCGAGAAAATGGGCGCCCGGAAAAACCTTTCACCGAAAAAGCGATGACCCGTCTTCTCTCCTATGATTGGCCGGGAAATGTCCGCGAACTGCGAACCGCTGTCGAACATGCGGTTGTCATGTCGAACCAAAACACTCTCGATCTTGAGCACCTCCCAGACTTCCTTCTAGGGCTGAGGCCTGGTCTCGAATCTCGTTCTGAGAAAAACACCCTTGCCCCTGAACAGGAATTCAACTTGCATGCCCTTGAGCAAAAAGCGATCAAGAGCGCACTCCTAGCTACCAACAGCAACCGCACAAAAGCGGCCGAGCTTCTGGGGATTAGTAGGCGCACTCTTCAGCGAAAACTCAGTGAATTTCCCATCGACGATCTTTAAACACTTATGAGCACTTCTTCTAAAGTTGGCGGTATCGACGCCTCGATTCTTGTTAGACGCCTCCTCTTCTTTGTCATCCTTGCCGCTCTTGTCTGGTTTTACCTCATCCTGAGCTTTCGTGGACTCACCTCAGCTCGCGGGATTGAGCAAGCTCAAATTGGTCGAGAAATCGCACGGGGCAATGGCGCAACAACCAAGGTCATTCGTCCAGCAGCGATCTGGAAAGCCGAGCAAGTTGAGGGAGTCAATCTGGAGTTCGATCATCTCTACGATACCTATCACTCACCTTTAGGCCCCATGGTTTATGGAGCAGTATTAAAACTCGTTGGTGGTGATGATTTTGAACGCTTTCAAATGGTCGAAGACAAGCGAACAATCTACCGGCTCGATCAAGTCATTGCCGCTGTATCGGTCATCTTCTTTCTCCTCGCCATTGGGATTAACTACTTACTGATCTCCCGTATCTTTGATGGGAAAATTGCCGTTGCCACGGCACTCCTGATGATCTTTTGCGATTTGATGTGGAAATTTACCCACACAGGACTGCCCCAGATGCTCATGCTCCTGCTCTTTTCCTGTGCACTGTACTTTATCTACCGCGCCCTTGAAGCATCGATTGAGAACAAGACAACCATCGGCGCCATTGCGATCGCCTCCATCTTTCTTGCGCTCCTAGCCCTCTCACACTGGCTCACGATCTGGATCACCTTAGGGTTCGTGATTTATGCGGCGTTCTTCTTTAAGCCCAAAGGAGTATCAGGAATCATGGTCTTAGGGATCCTCTTTGTCTTTAGTCTCTACTTCATGGGACGAAACATGGATTGGACCGGGAGCCCCACTGGCGTTGCCGGGATGACGATCTACGGAGGTCTGACCCAATCCGAGGAGGCCATCATGAGAACGAGTGATCCAAGTGAGGAAACTTATCGTGTTCTCTACAACCTCAATTCATTAATTCTCAATACGACTAGCAACATCCTCCAACAAACTGAACGGCTCTATAATAACTTTGGAGCCATCCTGTCGGCACCGCTTTTCTTTTTCGCCCTCCTTCATCCTTTCAAACGCGAATCAATCGCAAAGTTCCGTTGGATCGTCCTTCTCATGTGGACCATGGGAGCCCTTGGAATGGCACTCTATGGACTTTCAGAAAAATCAACAGATTCTAACCAGCTTCACATTCTCTTCGCGCCCATTATGGCCGCCTATGGTCTTGCCTTCATCTCAATCCTATGGAGTCGGTTAGAACTTCCCGCTGGTTCACCAGTCGTGCGTTATGGTCACTTCGCGATTGTCATTCTCATAAGCGCTGGCCCCTTAATCCTGTCGATTCCCAATAGCATCAGAGCTGGCCTTGCACGCAAAGAGGCCAAATCTCCCATCTGGCCACCTTACTGGCCGAGTGGGCTGAGCCGTACCCTTCATGATGCAACTGGAGAATCTGATATTGTGTTCTCAGATCAACCTTGGGCTGTTGCTTGGTATGCCGACCGGCTTTCAATCTGGCTCCCCAGAAAAGTTGGCGAATTTGAGTATTTAGAAGATCTCGCGTCAGACCAAAAACTCAATACTGCCGGGATCCTCATGAGCCCTACCTCCTTTGAAAACAACCCCCTCTACACCCCGGCACCCTTTGGAAGTGGCGAAGAATTCGCTGCGCTCATGCTAGATGGTCCCTCCATGCTCGCCACTAAGGGAGGGCTTGGCCCAGGAGGGCTGAGACTGCGAGACCAGACGATCGCTGAAGTGATGGCACGCTACCCAGAGGTCAAGCAGCTCTTTACCGGTCGTTTGATTTATTACTCAAAAGAGCCCATCATTGAGGGTGCCCGGTAAAGCTTCTCTGACTCGACCCCATGCCCGCTAAAAAAAAATCCACAGACCAAGTCGTCGCTGAATCCTTCGAAGATGCGGTCGAAGAGTTAGAGAATATCACAAGGAGACTTGAAACTGATCCATCTTCGCTTAACTCTCTTCTCGACGACTTCGAACGAGGTCAAATCCTCTTAAAATACTGTCAAGAAACCTTGCAATCGGCTCGAAAACGACTCGACCTCATCGAGGCGAAAGTCCAAGAAGAGCCCGAAAATCAAAAGGCTGAAACGAAAAGCTCCCGGAAAGCCGATGCCGACAACAGCGACGACGATGTCAGACTCTTTTAATCACTCTACTCTTGGGCAAATTCACGGCCCTGATGACCTCAAAAAACTTGCCAGTGACCAGCTTCCTGGTCTCGCCGAAGAGATTCGAGAAACCCTCATCAATTCTCTCTCTAATACGGGCGGTCATCTCGGTCCCAATCTTGGCGTCGTTGAGCTCACAATTGCGTTACATCGGGTTTTCCATTCACCAGAAGACAAATTTCTCTTTGACGTCTCCCACCAAGGATACGTCCATAAGATGCTGACCGGAAGAGCCTCAAAAATTGATACCATTCGTCAATATGAGGGCCTCAATGGCTTTTTGCTAAGAACCGAGTCAGAGCATGATTGTTATGGTGCAGGTCACGCCGGCACTGCTCTCTCGGCTGCCCTTGGGATGTGTTCAGCTCGTGACCTCAAACAAGAGAAGAATCATGTCGTTGCAGTCGCTGGTGATGCGGCATTTACGTGTGGCCCAACCCTTGAAGCCCTCAACAATATCGCCGAAACGACAAAACGGTGCATTGTCATCCTCAATGACAATGAATGGTCGATTGATAAAAATGTAGGAGCCCTCGCAAAGTATTTTAGCGCACTGCAATCTCACCCAACCTACAATGAGATTCGAGCGAAAGCTGCTGGGCTGGTGGAAAAACTTGCTGGGCAAGAAGCACGTAAACTTGCCCACAAGGTTGAGCGCAACGCTCGCAACATGATCTTACCAAACGTTCTTTTTGAGAAATTTGGACTACGATACTACGGACCTATCGACGGACACGACCTTCCAGCTCTCATTAAGACCCTAGAACACCTCAAAGAACAAGAGGAGCCCGTTATCCTCCATATCATCACCGAGAAAGGGCGCGGATATCAGCCAGCTCTCGATAAGCCTGGGAAATTCCATGGCCTCGGGCCTTACAATGTGGCTGATGGCTCTACCGAATCAGGAGCACCCACTTTTTCTGAGCTCTTTGGTCGCGCGGTTACTGATTTTGCCAAGCAAGATGAGCGGATCACGGCAATCACGGCAGCCATGCCAGGAGGAACAAAGTTAGAAACATTCAAAAAAGAAATCCCAGAGCGCTATTTTGATACGGGAATCGCCGAGGAACATGCGGCTCTCTTCGCATGTGGCCATGCAACTCAGGGGCTGCGACCCTTCCTGGCTATCTACTCAACGTTCATGCAGAGAGCCTATGACATGATCATTCATGATATGGCTCTCCAAAATCTGCCAGTGCGTCTCTGTATGGACCGCGGTGGACTTTCTGGTGACGATGGTCCAACCCATCACGGACTTTTTGATATTGGCTATCTCAGACACGTTCCAGGTCTCGTCCATATGCAACCAAAAGATGAAGACGAATTCATCGATATGCTTTGGACCATGGCCAACTACGAGGATGGTCCGATTGCCATTCGTTACCCCCGTGGAAATGGCCCAGGCACTCCGATCAAGGAACAACCTGAGCTTTTAACAATCGGTGAAGCTGAAGTTTTACAGGAAGGAAGTGATGTTTGTCTAATTCCTCTTGGGACGATGATGGAATTGGCTGTGGAGACTAAGACCCAACTTGAAGCGAAGGGTTATTCCGTCACCTTGATCAACCCACGGTGGATCAAACCGCTCGATTCTCGCACGATTGCAAAATTTGCCAAAAAGAGTTCCGTCGTTTGCACCTTTGAAGATCACGTCCTCTGCAATGGGTTTGGTCTCTCGATCATCGAACTCCTACACGATGAAGTGATCGAAACTCCTGTCGAGAGAATCGGTTGGCCGGATGAATTTGTTGAGCATGGAAGGCCTGATATTTTGAGAGCGAAGCACGGCCTTACTCCCGAAAATGCTTTGGAGAAGATCCTACCTCATTTAAGTCCAACCAGCTAGGAACTGCAGCCCAATTGGAGAAATGGTGGTGCTGGCAAGGGCAGGCTCTTACTGAATGCAATAGAGGTGCTTATCCCCTCGAATCAACAATTTGCCATTCACAAAAACGGGCGAAGCGACGAGCGTGTCTTCTAAGCGATTTTCAGTCACTTCACCAAGGCCATCCTTGGAAACCTTCGCCATTAAAACGGCACCATCCTCTCTCAGACAACACAAGGTATCACCGACTAAGATAGGAGAAGCGTAGAAGGTGCTTGGAGATTTGGGCAATTTGCCCTGCCAGATCTCATTGCCAGTTTGAGCATCGATGCAAAAAACCGTGCCGCGGTCTTTGCCGCGATCAACCAAAATGTAAACCATGCCACCCCGCGCAACTGGGGTTGCGGCATCTGTGTTGGTCATCTTCTTGCGCCACAAAACATGACTTTGAGTCACTTCACCCTTCCCTCCAGCTTTCACCCCCATCAACCACTCACCACGGCCATGTGGCACAACAACCACACCATCTGACACCACCGAAGAAGCAATCGTGCGCCACATTCCCTTAACCTCTGGATTAATACCCGCAGAAAACCAAAGCTGTTTTCCCGTCATCAAATCGTGACCTGTAAGGTGATCTGCACCAAAACTGATCACCGTATCGACTCCCTCAATGTTTACCAAATGGGGGGTCGTGTAGCTATCTCCTGATTCCTTCGCGGTCTCAAATTTCCGATCCGTCTTCCACTTCACCACTCCTGTTTTTGCATCAAATGCAACAAGATAGGAATTCCCCTCGGTTTGCATGACCGCGACGACCACAATCCCTTTCGATAAAAGGGGTGAGGTTCCTTGATCCCACCAAAGCTTATCCTCTCCATACTCTTTCTGGAGATTCACCTCCCAGAGCTTCTTGCCATCGTGAGAACAAGCCGCCACTTGACCAGACTTGAAATACGCGATGACCACCTCTCCATCACTCACCGCTGAAGAATTTGCTCCACTACCAACGCGCTGCCCCCTTCCGGGAGTTTCATCTTCGTAGGTCTGATGCCAACGCTCCTTTCCATGTAAATCATAGGAAAACAGGGTGTCTTTTCCGTCTAGAGGGGCGGTTAGAAAAATTGATCCTTTTGAAACGATGGGTGTTGAACATCCACGGCCACTCAGCGGAGTTTTCCAAACCACTCCGTCTTCTTGAGAAAACGAAGAAACAAGACGTCCTTCGGGAAGCGAACCATTCCCATGAGGCCCTCTCCACTCGGGCCATTCATCATCTGCTTGGACCGAGGCCGCTCCAAATAAAAGACCCAAAAATAAATGCCGTAGGTACATCATTCTGGGAGTATGAGAACTCTCAAGCTTTCATCCAAGCTAGAAATCACGGCATTGAGCCCCTTCTTTAGAAGTTCTGCAAGGAACTTCTCACTTTTAAAAAAAGAATCTCTCTTTAGCTTCGTTCTCTTCCAAAAGGAAGCATTGTTCACAGGAGGATTGATCAAATTGCGCGGTCGCTCTTTTGCGCGATGGTGCTACCTTCCCTGCATCACAGACAAGCTTTCACCACTTTCAAAAACATGACCCCAGAAGAACTCTCTCACGAAATCAGCTCACATTCGACTTTTGTGACACCTTTAAGGCTCGAAATCGGTCGAGTCCTTATCGGTCAATCGCATCTCGTCGATCGAATGCTTGTCTGCCTTCTCACAGGAAATCACCTCCTCGTTGAAGGACTTCCTGGCCTTGCAAAAACCCTCGCCGTCAATACCCTTGCACAAACTCTTTCGGCTCAGTTTGGGCGTATCCAGTTCACTCCTGACCTCCTCCCTGCGGATGTGATTGGCACTCACATCTACAATCCGAGCACCCAAGAATTCACGGCCAAAGAAGGCCCCGTTTTTACGAACCTTCTTCTCGCAGACGAAATTAACCGAGCTCCTGCTAAAGTTCAATCGGCGCTGCTCGAAGCCATGCAAGAGAAGCAGGTCACACTAGGTGGCCAAACACGCAAACTTCCTGACCCCTTCTTAGTGATGGCGACCCAAAACCCCCTTGATCAAGAAGGAACCTACCCCCTCCCCGAAGCACAAATGGACCGTTTCATGATGAAAGTCATCGTTGGTTATCCTAGTCGCGATGAAGAGCGAGAAGTTCTACGACGAATGGCTTCGACAACCACCGTCCCCGAAGCTTCTTCCGTAACGACGCTCGAGGCCATCACCTCTGCTCGCTCTCTGATCAATGAAATCCACGTCGACCCAAAGATTGAAGACTACATCCTTGACCTTGTCTTCTCCACCCGACCTGAGGGGCGTGATCAACTCTCAGAGAGACAAAGCGGTTTAGACCTTTCATCATTCGACCCGTTGATCGCAGCAGGTGTCTCTCCTCGCGCTACGATTCAAATTATCCGTGGGGCACGCTGTCTCGCCTTTTTAGAAGGTCGAGCACACGTTCTTCCTGAGGATGTCAAATCGATCGCTCCTGATGTTTTGCGACACCGTTTAATTCCAAGTTATGAGGCTCAAGCAGAAAACATGGATGCTGACGCGATTATCGCACAATTGTTGGATTCTCTCCGCACACCTTAATTTTTCATGCTCGCTTCTGAATTGATGGAAAAGGTGCGCCGGATCGAAATCCGGAGTCGGCGCATCGTGCAGAATCGCACGGCTGGTGCCTGGCACGCCTCCTTTAAGGGAAGAGGGATCGAATTCGCCGAAATCAGAGAATACCAAGAAGGCGACGAAATGAGAGCGGTAGACTGGAATGTTTCGGCTCGTCTTGGCTCCCCCTACATTAAACTTTTTACCGAAGAGCGAGAGCAAAAGGTCTTTTTCCTAGTAGATCGATCAGCTTCTGGAGAATTTGGCTCAGGGGTGACCACCAAAGCTGAATACACTGCTGAGGTTGCCGCTGTCCTCGCTTTCTCTGCCACCCTGAATAAAGACAAGGTTGGGCTCCTTTTATACTCAGACCAAGAGGAGTTACAACTTGATCCAGCTCGCGGGCATCGACACGTCCTGCGAATGATTCGTGAGCTTCTTGCCTTTGAGGCAAAGTCACCTCGCACAGACCTCGCTTCAGGAATTGAACACCTCCTAAAAACGACTCTCAAACGCTCCATTGTTTTCATCCTGAGTGATTTGCTTACCTCGGACTTCGACAAGCCTCTACGAGCGCTTGCTCGAAAACACGAAGTCATCCTCTTGCATATCTCAGACCCCATCGAGAGGGCCCTTCCAGCAATTCCTGCTCTTTCGATCACTGACTTAGAAACTGGGGAAATCAGCCGCCTCACCAGCAAAGAAGCTCACGCCCTCGCTGAGCGAACCTCGACCCAAATGGAAAAAGTCGTCAAAAGCTGTCGTCGCGCTGGAGTCGATTATGTCCCGCTTGATACAGCCACTGACTATCTGCCCGCCATTATCGCGCTCTTCCAGCGACGAATATCTCGCCGATGAAATCTTTGCTCACTGTGATCAAGTATACCGCCCTTGCCGCGCTTTTAGTGGCAATGGCTTTCGGGTATTTATTTTTCAGAGTCTGGCAGAGTAATCAGCGTCCATTAGTCACCGAAAGCTCTTGGGATCAGAGTGAAATCTTACTCGGCCATAGCAGCACTCTCACGCTATCGCTCGAAGTTCCGTGGCATCGAGAACTCGAAACAGCATCTCCCATTGCGTTCCCTGAATTTTTACAGCCGATCCATCATTTAGGAGAGATTTCTAAGGGATCTCTAAATTTGAAGGGTTATCGAAATTGGAGGATCCAAATCCCATTTGTCGCGACCAGTTCTCAGCAGCTCGGTGAACAGAGCGCAACCTTCTCGGTAAAACCGACAAAAAGAATCTCCCCAAATTCGATCAACCTTAAGCTTCCAGAGCTCACCATCTCTCTACCTCCAGATGTCCCAGAGAGCCCAGTAAACTCAGATCGTTTCCTAACCGAAGAAATTCCGAAACTCGCTGAAAAATCGAGTGTCGCCCAAACAAATACCCAACCACTCTGGCAATGGCTCTTAGGAACCTTAATTCTCATCCTTGTCTTTTTCCATCTGCTAAAACGGACCGGAGTCATACGAACAACACCCGCATGGGAAAAAGCGCTCGGCAGATTGGATTCTCTCTCAAAAGACGCTCCCCCTCCGATCTACTATTCACGCCTGACGGACATCCTTAAGAGTTATACCGCTGATCGATACCGGGTAAAAGCACGTGCCAAAACTTCAGCGGAATTGATCCAAAGCCTCCAAAAATTGCCCACTATTCCGCCGCAATACCTCCGTGACCTTCCAGAATTTGCTCGTCTTGCCGACGCCGTAAAATTTGCTGAGCACCAGCCGCAATCTAGCGACTTCGAGAATTCATTTCATCTCGTGCGATCATTTATCAAAGCAACCATTCCGGTCGAAAACAATCAGCCTCCCAATGACTGATATCATCTTCGCTCATCCTTATCTTCTTTGGTTGACTCTCCCCTTCTTGGGAGCAGTCATCTGGCGCTGGCGATCCGCTCCAGCAGCAATCGCGGTTTCATCGATCAACCATTACACCTCGTCGAAACCAAACCGATTTTTCGCACCTCGACATCTCTTGCTCGCTCTCGAATCGCTTGCCGCAATCTTTTTGCTCATCGCGCTGGCTCGACCACAGCGCGACGTCGAACTCGTTCCAATGACTAAGGAAGGAACTGATATCATGCTCGTCCTCGATTATTCGAATTCGATGGATGCATTTGATCCTGATCAATCAATGGATGATCAAACCGTTCGAGAAGGCATCCGATCCGGCGCCCTCAAAGATCGATTGGGAGTGGCTCGAGATCAAATCGCTCGATTTGTCAAACGGCGTTCTGGAGATCGTATTGGCCTCGTCATCTTTGGCGTCGATCCCTATCCCGCAGTCCCACCAACTACGGACCATGACTATTTGCTCGCCTATGTGAATCAGCTGCAGAATGACCTCCTCGCGCGTGCTGAACGTGGAACCAATATTGCGGGTGGAATCAGCGCGGGTATTAATACTCTTCTCAACCACAGTGAATCGCGAAAAACAATGGTGCTTATCACCGACGGTGATCATACCGTCGATGACCCCGTCTTCACGCCAATCAAGGCTGCGGAAGCTGCGAAAGAAAAGGGTATCGTGATTCACACAGTGGGTATCGGAAGTGATTCTCCTTTTCTTTATGGCTGGCTTGCAGGCGCTGGAGCACCCATTAGATTTGACACAAGAAACCTAGAAAAAATCGCAGCGATCACAAATGGGCGATTCTTCAGAGCGAGGGACACCAAAGGTTTCGAGGAAGTTATGGATACCATTGATTCTCTCGAAACGACATCAAGAACCCACCCAGCGCTCA
>Ga0181569_10003075_pt1 | contig 13056 bp, 14 predicted proteins | sample 101ome_19_FD_132452 | JGI IMG/M metagenome (GOLD analysis project Ga0181569, IMG submission 132452) | Coastal salt marsh microbial communities from the Groves Creek Marsh, Skidaway Island, Georgia - 101405AT metaG (megahit assembly) | ecosystem: Environmental > Aquatic > Marine > Intertidal...
CGGGCTGGGCGCCCGCTAGGCGGCGCCTCCGCGCAGACGCCGCAGTGCGTCGCGCAATGCACCCGCGAGGTCGTCGCGCTCCTCGGGCGTGAGGAAACCGCCGACCCGCACCGACCGGCCGTGACTGGCCAGCCGCAATTCATTGTCGCCGCCGGGACGCGGCGTGAGTTCGACCGCGAGCCAGTGGGGCGGTGCGAAGCGGTGCTCGTGGGTTTGTCCCGACGGGCGGACACGGGCGACGGTCATGGCCTCGGGGGTGAGGCGCAGGCGTTCGGAACGCCGGCCGTCGCGGGCGTTCGCGCGGAAGGCCCACCAGAAGATCAGGATCTCGCAGCCGAAGAAGGGCAACACGGGCCAGGCGCCCAGGAGCGCGAAGTAGAGGCCCACGAGGGTGAGCGCACCGGCGATCGCGAGAAGCAGGACACGGACGCCGCGCGGGCCGAGGCTGCGGTGCGGATAGAGCACGGCGTCGAAGATCGGTTCGCTTTGGGCGTGGTCCATGGACGAAGTCTAGGGCGCGCGTCGCCGCGCGGGAAGCCGCGCATTGTCGCAGTCGCCGGGCTGTGATTGCGCGCGCGACAGGATGTTCGGCGCGGCGAAACCGGGTATCTTCACGCTCATGGCCCGCATGACCAAGGACGAGATCGAGGAGTTCTTCCGCCGGCTTTCGGCGGCGAACCCGAACCCCGAGACCGAGCTCGAATACACGAATGTGTACACGCTGCTGGTCGCCGTCGTGATGTCGGCCCAGGCGACCGATGTGGGGGTGAACCGGGCGACGGCCGAGCTGTTCAAGATCGCCGACACGCCGGCGAAGATGGTGGCGCTGGGCGAGGCGGAGCTGATCCGCCACATCCGCACCATCGGCCTCTTCCGCAACAAGGCGAAGAACGTCATCGCGCTCTCCGAGAAGCTGCTGGCCGAGCATGGCGGCGAGGTGCCCGCCGACCGCGCGGCGCTGGAGGCGCTGCCCGGGGTCGGCCGGAAGACCGCGAACGTCGTGCTCAACACGGCCTTCGGGGAGCCGACCATGGCGGTCGACACGCACATCTTCCGCCTGTCGAACCGCACCGGGCTCGCGCCCGGCAAGGACGTGCGCAAGGTCGAGGATGCGCTCCTGCGCCGGGTTCCGGAAAAGTATCTCCGCCACGCCCATCACTGGCTGATCCTGCACGGGCGGTATGTGTGCAAGGCGCGCAAGCCCGACTGCATGGCCTGCGCGGTCGCGGATGTATGCCGCTACAAGGCCAAGGTCACGGCCTGATCCGCGCGCGGGTCTCTATGACCGTCGGAAACTTTCGAGGCAGTCGTTGAAGGCATCGCCCGCGAGGCGGCCGTTGCGCGTGCGCGCCTCGATATGGGTCACCCGGCTGGCCGCACCGCCGGGGTAGGCGAAGATGTGCAGGATGCAGTCCGGACTGCTGTAGATCCGGACCTGGCCGTTGCCTTCCGTGCGCACGAGGTCGGGGACGCCGATCCGCAGGTCGATCTCGCCCGGGGCGCGGCCCATCAGGTCCGACAGGCGGAGCGGCGGGCGGACCGGGGCCGCGGGTGGTGCGGGCGCGGCGCGCGTCGATGTCGCGGTGGCCTGCTGTCCGGCGGTGGTTCGTTCGGTCGTCGGCTGCGTCGTGGGCGACCGCGTTTCGGGTGCGAACGCGCCGGAACAGGCGGTCAGGCCGACCAGCCCCGCCAGCAAGAGGGCGCGGCGCACGAAATCAGGCCGACAGAATGAAGATTGCGACCGCCAGCGTGATGCCGGCCGCGGAGAGCATCGCGACGCGCGACGGGCCGTCGGTTGTCGCGCCGGCCGGGTTGTCCGCAAGGGCCAGCCTACGAATGTATCGAAACATCGCCATGAACTTCTCCGCCCTTCTCGATTTCCAGGCGCCCGTAGGTCACCCGGCCTGTGACCTTGCCCGACGCCGTGATCCGGAGCGCGCGGGCGACATCGAGATCGCCGTCGAAGCGTCCGCTGATGGTCGCGGTCTCGACCCGCGCACTGCCGTCGAACCGGCCGCCGCGGGACACCTCGAGGGCGCGCGCGCTCTCGAGCTTGGCCTCGATGCGGCCCTCGACGATGAGCGAATCGCACTCGGTGATGTCGCCCTTGAGTGAGATGTCCCGGCCGACCGTGAGGGTCTTCGAGTCCGAACCCCGGTGGGCCTCGGGTTCGTCGCCGCGATCCATCCGATCACCCAGGTTGGGAATGTCGGTCGCGCGCGCGGGCTGGCGGTCGAGAAAACTGAGGTCGAGTTCGGGCCGCGTGTCCGCGCTGCCGCCTGCGTTGCCGTCCGCTTCGCGCTTCGCGTCGTCCGTGTCTGCGCTCATGATCGCGCCCCCATCTTGATCCCGGAATCGCCGAACGGGTGCAGGATTCGCGGCCCACACCCGAGATTACACAGTCTCACAGACGCTTGGTTACCGCGTTTCGTCCAATTTGTCCATAATCTATTTTATATCGTTGTTAAACAACGATATTTACGGAATCTCGGTCCCGGGTTGCCTCAAAAACATGCAGCATCATCGCCGTGCCGAACAGCGGCAGGATCAGGTTCAGGACGGGGATCGACGCGATCACCGCGAGCATCAACCCCGACAGGAAGATCCGGCTGCGCCGTTTGACCCGGTAGCCGCGCAACTGTGCGGGGTCCATGCGCCGGAACCCGACCATTTCGAGATATTCACGGCCCAGCAGGTGGCCGTTCACGGCCCAGCCGGCGACCAGGTAGATCGGCGGGAAGAAGATGAACGCCAGCAGGAACAGGTTGAACGCGATCAGCAGCCCGCCGAACTTGATGCCGACGATGATCGCCTCCATGACCGACTGATTGCGCGGCGGCTGCAGGTGCGGGTAGTGGCGCGCCTCGACGGCCCGGCAGATGGTTTCGATATAGAGGCTCGCATAGAGCCCGAGGAAGGCGGGCATGAGCAGGATGACGAGGACGAAGACGGCGATCGAGCCCAGCCAGTCGACGGCGGTCTCGAGCCAGCCCCCGACAAGGGGCACATCGCCGATGAGCTCGGTCGTCGAGAGCAGCCAGGAAAGCCCGGCCCACAGGCCGATCGCGGTCGCGAGGCTGAGGCCGATCGACTGGAACAGGACCGAGCGCATGCGCGGGTCGCCGAGGTCGCCGAGCGCCTTGAAGAATGCGGAAATCATGACGTCTTCCTCATAACGCCTTGCCTGCGCGAAGGCCACGCGAAAACCGTGGAGAGACCCGATTGACCGCGGTGGCGCGCATTGCCTGCGGCCCCGACGCCGCTATACTCGCGCGCCTGATCCGTCCCGTCGCGCGAAAGTACCAGGAGTTCCCATGACCGATTCCCCCCTCGACGTCGTGTGCGTCGGCAACGCCATCGTCGATGTTCTGGCCCAGACCGACGACGCCATGATCGAAGCCCACGGCATGGTCAAGGGCACCATGGCCCTGATCGACGCCGACCAGGCCGAAGCACTCTATGCGGCGATGCCCCAGGGTATCGAGACGTCGGGCGGCTCGGCGGGCAACACCGCCGCCGGCCTGGCGTCCCTGGGCGCGAAATGCGCGTTCATCGGCAAGGTGCGCGACGACCAGCTCGGCGACATCTTCGCCCACGACATCCGTGCCGTCGGCGCGGAGTTTGCGACCCCGGCGGCGACCGACGGACCGCCGACGGCGCGCTGCCTGATCCTCATCACGCCCGATGCCCAGCGGACGATGAACACGTTCCTCGGCGCGAGCGTTAACCTGGGTCCCGAGGACATCGACGAGGCGCTGATCGCGCGCGCGCAGGTGACCTACCTCGAGGGCTATCTGTGGGACCGGGACGCGGCGAAGGAGGCGTTTCATCGGGCCGCTGCGTTCGCTCACGCCCATGACCGCATGGTCTCGCTGAGCCTGTCGGACCCGTTCTGCGTGGACCGGCACCGGGAGTCCTTCCGCGCGCTGGTGAGCGAGCATGTGGACATCCTGTTCGCCAACGAGGACGAGATCACCTCGCTCTACGAGGCCGACGACTTCGATACGGCGCTCCAGCATGTGCGCCAGGACTGCCGGATCGCGGCGCTCACCCGTTCCGAAAAGGGCGCCGTGGTGGTCGCGGGCGACGAGGTGCATGTGGTCGATGCCGAGCCGGTTTCCGCGGTCGTCGATACGACGGGCGCCGGCGACCAGTTCGCCGCCGGTTTCCTGCACGGGTTTACCCGCGGCGACGATCTCGCGACCTGCGCGCGGATCGGCGCGATCACGGCGGCGGAAGTGATCGATCATGTGGGCCCGCGCCCGCAGGTCGATCTCGCCGCGCTCGTGGCCGCACGCCTCGCCGGCTGACACCCTGGCCGGGACGGCATCGCGATGAGCCTGCTCGCGATCAAGGCCCTCGCCATCCTGGTGATCCTGCTCACCGCCATTCTCGGCGGGCTGGCGGCGATGCGCACCCGGCGCGCGCGGGATGCGGACCGCCTGTTCGCCCTGGGCTCGCTGTTCGGCGCGGGGGTGTTCCTCGGTGCCGGCCTGATCCACGTGCTGCCGGACTCGGTCGGCCTGTTCGCCCAGCTCTATCCGGGGATCGACTATCCGGTGCCGTTCGCGATCGCGGCGATCGGCCTGATAGCGGTGCTCGCGGTGGACCGGCTCGGTCATTGGCTGCAGGCGCGCGCCAATACGGTTCGCCACGCGGGTGACGGCGCGTCGGGCACCGCTTCGGCGATGATCCTGCTGATGGTGCTGTCCTTCCACTCGATCCTCGCGGGTGCAGCACTGGGGGTGGAGGATTCGGCGGCCAACTCGCTCGTCCTCCTGCTGGCGGTCGTCGCGCACAAGGGCAGCGCCGCCTTCGCGCTGACGTCGGGCCTCCTGCGCGCCGGCCCGGCGGGGGATTCCCCGCGCCGGGTCCGCGTGCTGCTCATGCTGTTCGCGGTCATGACGCCGCTGGGCATCCTGCTCGGCACCGGGCTGCAGGCGACGCTCGACGGGAATGCCGCGCGGATCGCCGAGACGTTGTTCGACGCGTTCGCCGCAGCGACCTTCGTCTATGTCGCCACGCTCGAGATCATCGGCCCGGAGTTTCGCGCGCACGGGCGCAGCAGCGCGAAGCTGGGGGCCCTGACCGCCGGGCTCGCGGTGATGGCGCTGGTGGCGCTCTGGCTCTAGGCGGCGCGCCGGCTAGATCGGGACTACTCTTCCGCGCGCCACAGCGTCTCGAGCCGGAGCCCGTAAACCGGGACCTCGGCCGGGCGGGCGATCCGTGACCAGTAGGCGATGCGCTGGCCCGCGTTGTGGTAGAGCGGCAGCACGTAGCGGTTCCACATCAGGATCCGGTCGAGCGCCCGTGCGGCGGCGACCAGCTCCGCGCGGTCGCGGGCCGCGCCGAGCGCCGCGATCATCGCGTCGATCGCCGGGTCCGACACCCCGGCCCAGTTGCGCCCGCCCGGCTGTTCGGCGGTCTTCGAGCTCCAGTAGTTCTGTTGCTCGTTTCCCGGCGACAGGGTGACGCCCCAGAAGCCGAAAACCATGTCGAAGTCGCAGGAATCGATCAGGCCCTGGAACTGGGCGGACTCGACCAGCCGTACCGTGCTCGTGATTCCGAGCCGCTTGAGGTTGCGGCCGTAGGCGAGCGCGATGCGCTCGTTCGACGGGCGCCGGATCGTGATCTCGATCCGGAAGGCCTCGCCCGCATCGTTGACCCGGGCGCCGTCCCGCACCGTCCAGCCGGCCTCCGTCAGCAGGTTCGCGGCGCGCTTCAGGTTGGCCCGGGGCCGCCCGGAGCCGTCGGTCGTCGGTGGTGCGTAGGGCGGGCCGAAGACCGCGTCGGGGATCTTGCCGCGCCAGGGTTCGAGGAGGGCCAGCTCCTGGCCCGCCGGCGGGCCCACGGGCGCCATGTCCGAGCCCGAGAACATGCTCCGCGTCCGGGTGTAGCCGTCATGCAGCAGGGTCTTGTTGAGCCACTCGAAGTCGAAGGCAAGCGTGAGCGCCTCGCGCACCCGGATATCCGCGAACTTGCCGCGGCGCAGATTGAAGGCAAGCGCGCTCAAGCCTGACGGGGTGCCGGTCTGCAGCACATCGCGCGTGACCGCGCCCTCGCGGGCGGCGGGAAAGTCGTACTGGGTCGCCCAGCGCGCCGCGTCGCCCTCGTAGCGGAAGTCGTAGTCGCCGCTCTTGAAGGCCTCGAGCGCGACCGAGGCGTCGCGGAAGTAATCGAACCGGATCGCATCGAAGTTGTGCTGCCCGCGGTTTACCGCGAGGCCGTTGCCCCAGTAGTCCGGATTGCGCCGGAACGACAGCCCGCGCCCGGTATCGACATCCGCGATCGTGTAGGGGCCGCTGGCGAGCGGCGGTTCCAGCGTCGTGGCGTCGAAGGTGCGGTCCGCCCACCAGGCCTTCGACAGGATGGGCATGAAGCCCGCGACGAGGAGCGGCAGCTCGCGGTCCGTGTTGTCCACGAAGGTGAAGCGCACATGCCCGGGCTTCGTTTCCTCGACGGTCGCGACACGCGCCCAGGTGGCCCGCGCGTTGGGGCTCCCCTTGGCCTTGAGGGTCTCCCAGCTGAAGATCACGTCGCCGGCCGTCACGGGGGAGCCGTCGGAGAAGCGCGCTTGCGGCCGCAGCTTGAACTCGACCCAGGCGCGGTCGGGCGGCGTCTCGATGGTCTCCGCCAGGAGGCCATAGAGCGAGAAGGGTTCGTCGCGGCTGCGCTTGGCGAGGGTCTCGAAGTAGATGCCGAATCCGTGGTGCAGCCCGGCCGCGGGCTTGCCCCGGATGATGTAGGGGTTGAGGGAATCGAAGGTGCCGGTGGCGTGCAGGCGGAGCTCGCCGCCCCGGGGCGCATCCGGGTTTACATAGTCGAAATGGGTGAAGCCGGCGGCGTATTTCGGCGCGCCCAGCATGGCGATCCCCGCCTCGGGCGCGGCGTCCGCGAGCGGCGCGCCGGCGAGGCACAGGGCGGTCGCGGCGGCGAGGGCGCGAAGGCAGTGGAAGGTGGCGTGACGCATGGCTCGGGCGGTCCGTTCGGGCAGGGTCTTGAACGCCCGCGAATATAGCGCCCGCCGTGAGTCGAAATTGCGGCGGCTAGGCGAACTCGTTCTTGAGGTCGAGGGCGTAGCCCGCCGAACGAACCGTGCGGATCAGGTCGTCCGTGCCCGGCAGGTTCATGGCCTTGCGCAGCCGGCGGATGTGGACGTCGACGGTGCGCGGCTCGATATAGGCATCGTGGCCCCAGACCGAATCGAGCAGCTGCTCGCGCGAGAAGACGCGGCCGGGATGCTCCATCAGGAAGCGCAGGAGGCGGAACTCGGTCGGCCCGAGCTCGACCGGCGCGTCGGCCCGGCTCACACGGTGGGTCGTGAGGTCCATGGCGATGTCGCCATAGGTCAGGAGGTCCTGGTCGAAGGCCGGGCGGGTGCGGCGCAGGACGGCGCGGACGCGCGCCACCAGCTCGCTGGGCGAGAAGGGCTTGACCACATAGTCGTCGGCGCCGGCGTCGAGGCCGCGAATCCGGTCGTCCTCCTCGCCGCGGGCGGTCAGGAGGATGATCGGGAGGTCGCGCGTCTCCGGGTTACGGCGGATGCGCCGGCAGATCTCGATGCCCGAGACATAGGGGAGCATCCAGTCCAGCAGCACCAGGTCGGGCCGGCGCTCCTCGACCGCCAGCAGCGCCTCGTCGCCGTCGCGGGCGATCTGGGCCTGGAAGCCGGCCTTCTCGAGATTGTAGGACAGCAGCTCCACCAGGGGCGGCTCGTCTTCGACGATCAGGACATTGGGTTGCAGGTTGCTCAACTTCGGCTCTCGGTCGGTGACTAGCTGGGATCGACGACGGTGATGCTCGCCTGGTCGGCCTTCGGCCGAGCCTCGTCGAGGGCGACGCCCTCGACCTGGTAGTGGATCAGCTCGGAGATGTTCGTCGCCAGGTCGCCGATGCGCTCGATGTTGCGCGCGACGAACAGGAGATGCGTGCAGGCGGTGATGTTGCGCGCGTCTTCCATCATGTAGGTCAGGAGCTCGCGGAACAGGCTGTCGTACATGTCGTCGACCTCCTTGTCCCGGGCCCAGACCTCGCGCGCCATCTCGACATCGTTGTTGGAGAAGGCGTCGAGGACGTCCTTGATCATCTCGCGCACCAGGCGGCCCATGCGCGGGATGGTGAAGAGCGGCTTCACCGGCGGCATCTGGTTGAGCGCGATCGTGCGCTTGGCGACGTTCTTGGAATAGTCGCCGATCCGCTCGACGATCGGGGCGACCTTGAGCGCCGTCACGATGTGGCGGAGGTCGGTCGCCATCGGCTGGCGCAGGGCCAGCAGACGGATGGCGAGCTCGTCGATCTCCGCGTGGAGATCGTCGATCTGGCGGTCGTTCTCGATCGCGTCCTCGGCCAGCGACGAATCACGCTTCTGCAACGCCTCGATCGAGTTCTCGAGCTGGGATTCGGCGAGCCCGCCCATGCGGCTGAGGAGGTCGCTCAGCCGGCTCAGCTCCTCGTCGAAGGATTTGACGATGTGGTCGGTGGTCATCGGATGTCCTCCGTGGACCCGGCGCTCTAACCGAAGCGGCCGGTGATGTAGTCCTGGGTGCGCTTGTCGTCCGGGTTCGTGAAGATCATCTCCGTCGGGCCGGTCTCGACGAGGTAGCCCAGATGGAAGAACGCGGTGCGCTGGCTCACGCGCGCGGCCTGCTGCATCGAGTGGGTGACGATCATGATCGTGTAGTTCTGGCGCAGCTCGTCCATCAGCTCCTCGATCCGCGCCGTGGCGATCGGGTCGAGCGCCGAGCAGGGCTCGTCCATCAGGATCACTTCCGGGTTGATGGCGATGGCCCGCGCGATGCACAGGCGCTGCTGCTGGCCGCCCGACAGGCCGGTGCCGGGCTGTTCGAGGCGGTCCTTCACCTCGTCCCACAGGCCGGCGCGCTTCAGGCTAGATTCGACCAGGTCGTCGGTGTCGCTCTTACCCGCGACCATGCCGTGGATGCGAGGCCCGTAGGCGATGTTGTCGTAGATCGACTTCGGGAAGGGGTTCGGCTTCTGGAACACCATGCCGACTTGGGCGCGCAACTGCACCACGTCGATGTCGCGGTCGTAGATGTCGCGGCCGTCGATCGCGATGGTGCCTTCGACGCGGCAGATGTCGATGGTGTCGTTCATGCGGTTGATGCAGCGCAGGAAGGTCGATTTCCCGCAGCCCGAGGGGCCGATGAACGCGGTCACCTGGTTCTGGGGGATCTCGATTGAAACCTTCTCCAGCGCCTGCTTGTCGCCATAGAAGACATCCACATCCCTGGCATCGACCTTGGTTGCCCGCTTCGCGGGTGCGCTGGCGGTGGTGCCCTGCGGGTCCAGGGCAGGAGTTACATTCTGTTCTTCAGACATCGCGGGATCCGTCATTTACCAGCGCCTCTCGAACTTCTTGCGCAAGAGTACCGCAAGAAGGTTCATGATGATCAGGAAAGTCAGCAGCACCATGATCGCGGCTGAGGTGCGCTCCACGAATGCTCGTTCAGGTGCATCCGCCCAAAGGAAAATCTGGACCGGCAGGACGGTGGCGGAGTCCGTGAAGCCGCCGGGGATATCGGCGATAAACGCGACCATACCGATCATGAGCAGCGGCGCGGTTTCGCCCAGCGCCTGGGCCATGCCGATGATCGTGCCCGTCAGGATGCCCGGCATCGCCAGCGGCAGCACATGATGGACGACGGTCTGTAGCGGCGAGGCCCCCATGCCCAGCGCGGCCTCGCGGATGGACGGCGGCACCGCTTTCAACGCGGCGCGGCTGGCTATGATGATGGTCGGCAGGGTCATCAGGGCCAGCACCATGCCGCCGACGAGCGGTGCGGAGCGCGGCAGGCCGAAGAAGCCCAGGAACACCGCCAGGCCGAGCAGACCGAAGACGATGGACGGCACCGCGGCCAGATTGTTGATGTTGACCTCGATCAGGTCCGTCCAGCGGTTCTTCGGCGCGAACTCTTCCAGATAAAGCGCGGCCATGACGCCGACCGGGAAGGACAGGAGCAGCGTGATCACCAGTGTGAGCGCGGAGCCGATCACCGCGCCCAGGATGCCGGCCTGCTCGGGTTCGCGGCTGTCCGCGGTCGAGAAGAAGGTGGTGTTGAAGGTGGTGCGGACCCGGTCTTCCGCCTCCAGCTTCTCGAACCAGCCGAGCTGGCGGTCGTTTACCCGCCGGTCGGATTCCGGCAGCGTGCGGTCGATGGAGCCCTTGGCAAGCTGGTCGATATCCGCCGACGACTTTACCCAGACACGCTGGGTGGTGCCGATGACCGACGGGTCGGCCAGCACCATGTCGCGCATGACGAAGGTGACGTCCTTGCTGATCATGTTCTGGGCATCACGACGGCCCTTGCGGGACTGGGCGCCGGGGAACTCGGCGCGCAGGGAAGCCAGCAGGGCGCCGCGGTAGTTGCCGTCGGCGAGCACCGCGGGATCGCGGCTGCCGTTGGGGTCGATGTCCTCGGCCTTGAACTGCAGGTCGAGGGCAATTTCCGTCGTCGTGAAGGCTGGGTAGCCCGCGGACACGATGCTGACGAGCAGGACGGCCAGCATGGCGAGCGCGGCGATGATCGCGGCCAGCCCGTACATCCGGAAGCGGCGCTCGGCGCGGTAGCGCTTGCGGATCAGTGCTTCGTTGCGGTTGCGCGACGGCTTGACGGCGTCGTTGGCAGGAATATCAGTCATACTTCTCTCGATACTTGCGCACGACCCGCAGCGCGATGATGTTGAGACACAGTGTGATGATGAACAGCACCAGGCCGAGCGCGAAGGCGGCGAGGGTCTTGGCGCTGTCAAATTCCTGATCGCCGGTCAGCAGCGTGACGATCTGCACGGTCACGGTCGTGACCGCTTCGAGGGGGTTGGCCGTCAGGTTCGCGGCCAGGCCGGCGGCCATCACGACGATCATGGTCTCGCCGATGGCGCGGCTGGTGGCGAGCAGCACGCTGCCGACGATGCCGGGCAGGGCGGCGGGAATGATGACCTGCCTGATCGTCTCCGAATGGGTCGCACCCATGGCGAAGGAACCGTCGCGCAGCGACTGGGGTACGGCGTTGATCACGTCGTCGGACAGCGAGGACACGAACGGGATGATCATGATGCCCATGACCACGCCGGCGGCCAGCGCGCTTTCCGACGCGACGTCGAGGCCGATGCCCTCACCGAAGCCGCGGAAGAACGGGGCGATCGTCAGCGCCGCGAAGAAGCCATAGACCACGGTCGGGATGCCCGCGAGGATTTCCAGTATTGGTTTGACCCATGCGCGGAAGCGCGGGCTGGCGTATTCGGCCATGTAGATCGCGGAAAACAGCCCGATGGGCACCGCGACCAGCATGGCGATGATGGTGATGAGCAGGGTCCCGGCGAAGACCGGGATGGCGCCGAAGGCGCCGGTCGAGCCGACCTGGTCGGCGCGCAGCGCCGTCTGCGGGCTCCATTCGAGCCCGAACAGGAATTCAATCGGCGAGACGTGGCTGAAGAAGCGGATCGATTCGAACAGCAGGGAAAGCACGATGCCTATGGTCGTCAGGATCGCGAGGGCCGAGGCGACAATCAGGATCCAGTGGACGATGCGCTCGACACGCGGCCGCGCCCGGAAGACAGGGGTCACGCTCCGCCAGCTATAGGTCAGGCCGCCGATGCACAGGACCAGGCCGAGGACGACCATCATGGCGAAGCCGATGGTGCGCAGCGTGTTGTATTGGTCCGCCGCGGCGATGACGGTCGGGCCCGGCTCGCTCGACGTGATGTCGCCCAGCGCCATAGCGCGGATGTCATGGAGAAGAAGGCTCAGCTCACCGGCCGGCAGCGCCCTGATGTCGGCGGGCAGGCTGGAGACGACGAGGCTTTCAACGATGCCGTTCTGCAGGCCAAGCCAGAGGCCCACCAGAAGCAGTGCGGGCAGGCCGCACCACAGCGCGACATAGGCGCCGTAATAACTGGGAAGGGAGTGCAGGCCGCGAATATCACCGCCGGTTCCGGCGAGCGCGCGCTTGCGTCCGAAGTGATAGCCCATGGCCGACAGCAGCAAGAGAACGGCGACGAAGAGCAGGGAGTTCATGCTGGCACCGGCGGAGGGAAAAGACGTGGAAGGTGAGAGGAGGTGGTCCGGCGGCCCGGTCCCGTTTCCGGAGCCCGGCCGCCGGATACCGGACTACATGGCCAGCGGCGAGAGGCCCTGTGCCTGCTTCATCATGGCCGAACGCGCGTCGTCGGGAAGGGGGATCAGGCCCTTGTCAACAAGGTAGCCGTCCGGGCCCCAGGCGTTCTCGCTGGTGAACTCGGCGACAAACTCCTTGATGCCGGGGATCACGCCGACATGCTGCTGCTTCACATAGAAGTACAGCGAGCGCGAGATCGGGTAGTTGCCGGCGGCAATTTCCTCGAACTCGGGCGAGGTGCCGTTGACCTTGGCGCCCTTCACCTTGTCGGAGTTCTGATCCAGGAAGCTGAAGCCGAAGATGCCGAAGGCATCAGGGTTGGCTTCGAGCTTCTGCACGATGAGGTTGTCGTTTTCACCGGCTTCGATGAACGCGCCGTCCTCACGGATTTCGTGGCAGGCCTTCTTTGCCAGGCCGAGTTCCTTGGCGCCGGCAACCTTCTTGCAGCCGCCCTCCATGGCGATCTCCACGAAGGCGTCGCGGGTGCCGGAGGTCGGCGGCGGGCCGAGGACTTCGATCCTGGTCTTCGGCAGCGAAGCGTCGATGTCCGACCACATCTTGTACGGGTTGGCAACGAGCTTGCCGTTCATCGGGACTTCCTTGGCGAGCGCCAGGAAGACCTGATCGAGCGTCAGGCTCATGTCCGGGCCGGCCTTGGAGTTGGCGATCACGATACCGTCGAAGCCGATCTTCACTTCGGTGATGTCGATGCCGTTCTTTGTGCAGGTCTCGAATTCGGACTTCTTCATCCGGCGCGACGCATTGGTCATGTCCGGGTAGTCCTCACCGACGCCGGCGCAGAACAGCTTCATGCCGCCGCCCGAACCGGTGCTTTCGACCACCGGGGTCGCGAAGCTTGAGGTCTTGCCGAACTGCTCCGCAACAGCGGTGGAGAACGGGAAGACGGTGGACGATCCGACGA
>Ga0181569_10003078_pt1 | contig 13052 bp, 15 predicted proteins | sample 101ome_19_FD_132452 | JGI IMG/M metagenome (GOLD analysis project Ga0181569, IMG submission 132452) | Coastal salt marsh microbial communities from the Groves Creek Marsh, Skidaway Island, Georgia - 101405AT metaG (megahit assembly) | ecosystem: Environmental > Aquatic > Marine > Intertidal...
GCCGAAGATATATTTACAGATATTACAATCTCTAAAAAAAGATAGAGTAAAAAATATTTCATATTTACAGTAGGCCTATAAGGTAACTAAATATTTCATCTACATCCACAGAAGTTTTTTGAGTCGTTTTTCTATCGTAAACTTGAACTTGAGAATTTTCAAGCTCTTTTCCAATGATTACAGTATATGGAAAACCTATAAGTTCAGCATCTTTCATCTTGAATCCAAAACGCTCTTTTCTATCATCAAGCACAACTTCAACTTTTGATGATTGAAGTTGATCATACAACTCCTCACCGAGTTTTACTTGCGATTCATCTTTGATATTGGAGATCATAATATTTACAAGATAAGGTGCAGTTTCTGTTGTCCAAATACAACCATTTTCATCATGATTTTGCTCTATAACAGATGCGACTAAGCGACTAACCCCTATCCCAAATGTAGCCATTTCAAAAGGTCTTGAACGTCCATTTTCATCATTAAAGTGTGCTTGCATCGCGCTAGAGTATTTGTCCCCCAACTGAAATATATGACCAACTTCAATCCCTTTTTTAAAATGTAAACTACTTCCACAAGAGCACTTTTGTATTAATGTTTCATTTTGAAGTTCTTCATATGTCTTCTCATTTAAAAGATCAATGTGTTCTTCATCGTCAAAAATAGTTTCAATATTTGCACCATAATCGCAAGAATTACAAACAACAAGTGTATCTTCTCCACTGTCAGCTAATACATGAAACTCTTTACTCCCTTCACCGCCAATAGCACCTGAATCAGCTTGAACCACACGAAAATCCAATCCTAAGCGAGTAAAAATTCTTTTGTAGGTCTCTTCCATTAAGTCAAATTCTCGGACCATGTCTTCTTTTGATGCATGAAAAGAATACCCGTCTTTCATTAAAAACTCACGTCCTCGAAGTAGACCATATCTTGGTCTTGCTTCATCACGAAACTTTGTATTTATTTGATAAAGATTTATCGGAAGGTCTTTGTAAGATGTTACTCTATTTTTCACAAGCTCTACAATCGCTTCTTCGTTCGTTGGACTTAAAACAAAATCGTTATCATGTCTATCAGATATTCGAAGCATCTCTTTACCCATAGCATCTGCTCTACCACTACTCTCCCATAATGAAAGTGGCGTTACAAAACTGAGTTGCACCTCTTGACAAGAAGATTTGTCAAGCTCCTCTTTAACAATCCTACGAATTTTTTCTAAAACTATTTTACCTAGTGGCATAAAGTTATAAAGTCCAGCACCTTGTTGGTTTATAAAACCTCCACGAATTAAAAACTGATGGCTTGGTAATGTAGCATCAGATGGAATTTCTTTAGTTGTTGGTATAAATGATCTACTTCTTCTCACTGTGGTCCTTTAAAAAGTCAGGTATTTGTGTTTTTTCTTTATCAATACTTTGTGAAAAAATATGCATCATATGTGTTGAAATCTCACTAGCCGCATTATCATTTATATTTCTCATACTTGATGTCATTTCATGTAAAAATCTCTTCAATGCTTGTTCACACATTTTTTGAGCCTCTTTCTCATATTCACTTGGGATAAATCCTTTTGCAACAACTCTTTGAGTCTCTTCTGCAGCCGCTTTATAAGCTTGTTGATAGATCTCTTTTATGACAGGCTCAATATCCAAACTTGCTAGTGATTCAAAAAATGCTACAATCTCTCTACCAATAATCCCCTGCGCAGCTCTTGCAGCTTTTTCTCGCAAACCTTTATTCTTATCTACGATTTGTTCCAAGTCATCAATAACAAAAAGCTCAATATCACCACGTTCAAACGGTTCTATATCTCTTGGTAAAGCTAAATCAAACCAATATCTCTCAAAATTACACAGATCAACCATCTTATATTTTATGATAGGCTCTGAAGAAGATGTAGCTGTAAAAATTATATGAAAATCATTCACTGCATCTTCAAGTTTCTCAAAGTCAATTTGTTTAATGTTAAATTCTTTAGCAAACTCTTGAGCTTTATGTTTAGTACGATTCATAATTGAGATATCACACTCTGATGAGAGTAAATGCTTAACCGTAATCTCAGACATTTCACCAACACCAATCACAAGTACCTTTTTACCTGAGAGCTTTGGAACTAAACTTTTAAGTTGTGATACAGCTACACTTGCAATTGAAACCGGCTTCGATGAAATATCTGTAGAGTTTCGCACTTTTGCAGCACAAGAAAAAGCACTTTTCATCGTTCGTGCAAGTTTCTTAGAACAATAACCCCTATCGTAAGAAAACCTAAATGCATCTTTTAACTGACCAGCAATTTGCGTTTCACCAACTACAAGAGAATCAAGAGATGAAGCGACTGAGAAAATATGGTGAATTGCAGAGCTATCGTCAAATATATCAGCATGATCTTTAAGCTCTTCTACACTTAACTTTGCTCTTTGACTCAGTGTGCTTAATATATACTCTGTTGCATTTTCAAGATCATTACAAGAGCATAATACTTCTATCCTGTTACAAGTTGAAATAAGTATTGACTCATTAATAAATTCACATTTTTGCAACTTCTCTAAACACCCTTTCATATCACTATCATGAGGGTAAGAAAGCTTTTCACGAATCTCTATACTAGAGTTTTTATGGGAGAAGCTTATCACTAAATAATGCATTAATAACTTCTTTGTATCATAGTTTCTAAGATTTCAACTAATGCAGTATCATCTTGAACTGCTTGCATCGCTTCATTTGAAAGTTTACGTGCTAAATCAAAAGACTTTTCAATCGACTTATGTTCTTTCATTTTAGCTTTAATCCACTGTGAATCCTCAATATCAAGTTTTTTCGCATGCAAACCTACTAATCTTTCTCTCTCTTGAGAATCCAAAGAATAGTATAGATAGATATACGGTAAGGTGCATTTCCCTTCAACAAAATCATTCAAAGCAGGTTTTCCAAGTGTTGCTTCATCAGAAGTAATATCTAAAATATCATCTATAATTTGAAAAGAAAGACCAAGATTTTTTCCATACACACCATATTTAGAAGCATCTTTTCCACTTAACAATGCAGATGAAACAGCAGCAGCTTCAATTAATGTAGCAGTTTTTAAATAAAGCATATTGAGATACGCTTGTTCATCTGTATTAAACTCTTCTGCCATCTTCACATCCATCATTTCACCTTTAGATAAAGATGTAACTGATGATGATATGACAGTGGCTATCTCTTCTTTGAAACTTACCAACTCTGTAAAAGCTTTAGAGTACAAAACATCCCCAAGCATAACAGCAACCTTACTTCCATCTGTTGCATTCACAGATCTCACACCACGTCGAGTAACTGATTCATCGATAACATCATCGTGAAGAAGACTTGCCGCATGGATTAGCTCTACTATTGCTGCTAAAGTTGGTGCTTTTGGATTATCATTTGCAATTTTTAGTACAAGCTTAGCACGGAGTCTTTTACCTCCAGAAAGACTAGAAAAAAGTCTACTGACCTCATCATATTCAACTTCACCAATCAATCTTGCTAATTCATTCTCAACTCTTTGCATACTATAACTATCTATCCTCGAAGTGTTCTAAATTTACTTCCAAATTTTTATCAGCCAATAAAAGTTTGAAAATAGCTTTATTTTTTGCATAATCATACTCAATAAACTTTATAAGTATATGCGGTACATTTCCATACCCTGCGCCTTTAGGCATTAGATCAACTTTAATTGACCTTTTTTTAGCACGTAAAAACAAAGTATTTTGTGCCACAATTCTATCATAAGAGCGTAAAACAACTAGACCGCCATTAGCATATAATGTCCATCTGAACTTGAAAAGTTTCTCATTTTTTGCATATTTAACAAGAAAAATTTTATGCTCATCTTTTGAAAGTTCTAAATTTTCTGAGTATCTGTACTCATTCGCATTGCCAAATGTGAACAATAGCAAGAGTAAAAAGATGGATCTAATTGAGAACTTCACATATTTTCCTGGAATTATATCTCTTTTTACTTAAGAATCTGCGTACCAACACCCTCAGAAGTAAACAATTCTAAAAGGAGTGCATGTTCTATTCTTCCATCGATAATATGAGCTTTATGTACTCCTCCTTCTATCGCCTCCAAACAAGCATCAACTTTAGGAACCATTCCCCCATGAATAGTTCCATCATTTTTTAAAGACTCAACTTCATCTTTACTAAGAGTTTCGAGAAGTTTTTTATCATTGTCTAAAACACCTGCAGTATCAGTTAAAAATATGATCTTATTTGCTCCAATAGCTTTAGCAACATATGATGCGCACAAGTCAGCATTTATGTTATACCCAGAATGTCCTAAATCTTCACCTGCTGCAATAGGAGCTATCACTGGAATAAATTTTTCATGTATCAAGTTTTCTAAAACCTTAGATTTAACATTAGTAATATTTCCAGTATATCCCCACTTTTCAAAATCTTTAGGTTCTGCAGAGATAAAGTGAGCATCTTTTCCACTTATTCCTATCGCTTTTGCACCATGAGAGTTTAAAAGTGAAACAATATCTTTATTGATTTCACCACTTAAAATCATCTCTACAATTCTCATAACTTCTTTCGTTGTCACTCTTTGACCATCAATAAATTCTGTAGCAATATTAAGGGCATCTAGCATCTCAGTTATTTTTGAACCACCGCCATGAATCACAACTGGCTTAATCCCAACAAGGTACATGAGGAGTATATCCTCTGCAAACTTCTCTTTTAACTGTGGTGAAGTTTGTGCTGAACCCCCGTATTTGATAACAACTATCTCTTTATTAAACTCTTTTATAAATGGTAGAGCATCTAAAAGGGTCTTTACTGTTTCAATTTTTCTTTGCATCTTTATTTCTGCCTATATAATTGTCTATGATTTTAAAAATTCTTTTATCAACATTCACGTATAAATCCAACAAAGAAAGAGGAACTCCAAAAGAGTTGACTTTAACATAATCTTTGTAAGTTACTAAAATAGATTCCACATCATCTGTTGCTAAAATATTTTCTAGTTCATCTTTAGTAAAATTATGATGATCTGGAAAATAGTTCTTATTCACAAGATCGGGCAAATATGGATCTAATCTTTGTGGACGTGCTATAGCTGTTGCAAGCGACATTTTATCACATTTATCTTTAAGTGTGACAACTCTCTTAAAATCAAGGTTTTCAACGATTTTGTGAACTCTCTTCCCACTCCAAACCTTTTCTCGAAAAGGACCAGCTGGAAGACAGAACTTGTTTTTAGCATCAACTTCAATTAAAAAATCAAGTTTTTTAATTGCATGTTTGGAGTAAGCATCATCTAAAAAAACAAGTCTTGCACCTAGCTCTTTTGCCTTAAGTATCCCCTCTTTTCTATCTTCACTTACAATTACAATTGCACTTGATACTTTATCTGCATAAATCATAGCTTCATCACCACTCACATGATAATCGCATAAGATACTTGAACCATCTTTTACGACATGCAATCCACTACTTTCACGTCCATATCCTCGTAGTACAATTGCAACATTTTCATAGTGATTTGCTAGAGCAGTTACTAAAGGTGTTTTTCCACTCCCACCTACTGTGAGGTTTCCTACACTTATAACATCAATGCCAAACGATTCTGGAGTAGAAAATTTAAAACGAATCCAAACTACGAAACAATACAAAAAAGAAAAAGGAGATAAGAAAATTGCAAGAATTTTTTGGAGAGTATTTGGGTTATAAAAAAAGTTCTCAACCCAAAATACTAAAGAAGTTTTCAAACCCTACTAAACTCTTGTAGATGCAATAGATTTTATTTTATCACACACAAGTTGTACATCTTTATCACTCATACTTTCATAAATAGGCAAAGACAATACTTGCTGATATGCTCTAAGAGCAACTGGAAAATCATTGACACGTAATTCATATTTATTTTTATAATAAGAGAGCAAATGAAGAGGAATATAATGCAATCCTGTTTGGATCCCCTCTTTTTTCAAGTCAACCGCAAAAGAATCACGATTTTTGTCTATCTTGATAATGTAAAGCATATAAGGATGTTCATCACTCTGAACTTCTGGTAAAGTCACGTGATTAACCCCTGAGAGCTTCTCGTTATAGATCTGTGCTATCTCTTGTTGTCTTTTTATAGCATCATCTTGCTTATCAACTTGTGCTCTAATGTACGCAGCATTTAATTCACTTAAACAGTAGTCATTTCCAATATCTAGAACTTCGTAGATATACTCTAATGCATCTTCATCTTGCTTGATTCCATGGTTGTGTAAAAGTCTCGCTCTTTGCATAATCTCTTCATCATTTGTAACAATCATACCACCGTTACAAACATTTTTCTTTAGGTGTGAAGAGAAGTCAAAACATGTAATGTCTGCACCAGTAGAACCTATTTTATTTCCTTTATAAGTGGCTCCATAAGCATCTCCAGCATCTTCAACAATTTTAACATCATAAATCTTTGCAATACTATACAATCTATCAAGATCAACGGTATGACCACCGATATGTGTCACGATAACTGCTTTTAATTTCTTTGATTGATTACTCTCAAGATATTTTTCAAGAAGATCTAAATTGATATTGTACGAATCGCTGTCTATATCGATAAAAACAGGTTCTGCATCAAAGTGACGAACAACTTCAGGAACATTAGGATGTGCATTGACTGAACATACAACCTTATCTCCGCGCTTCAAATCAAATGCAAGCATAGCTAGGTGTAAAGCATCTGTACCATGTGAAGTTGCAAGAGCATAATCTGCACCTATATACGAAGCAAATTCACTCTCAAGTTCAGCAACCTGATCAATATCTTCACCATCTAAAACATCACTTACATTTGAGTGAGTTTCTCTCCCGTTTTCAAATCTACTAAATGGTACTTTAATCTTCATATATTCATCCTTTTATAGTCTAATATCCCTAGGATAATTAAAATCATGGTTTAATGTTCTTGATGTCAACTTTGCAATCACTGGCATTTTTCTCTTGAAATGATTACGAAAAATTCTTTCAATAATCATATCAGTCATTTTTACATCATACCCTTGAGCAACTATCTCATCTCTAGAAACCCTATTATCAACATAAAGTTTCATTACCTCATCTAATTGTGCATAAGTATACCCTAAATCTGCCTCATCACTTTGACCATCCCATAAATCAGCAGATGGTGGCTTTTCAATGATGCTTTTTGAAACACCTAAATGAGCTGCAAGTTCAAAAACTTCACTTTTATATAAATCACCAATCGGATTGATAGCACTTGCCAAATCTCCATACAGAGTTCCATAGCCGAGCATCAATTCACTTTTATTACTTGTGCCTAAAACTAATGCGTTCTCTCGTGCTGAAATATCAAAAAGTGTTGCCATCCTCATTCGAGATGAGAAATTTCCTTTTCTGAGATTATCAAGACCTGGAGTTTTCTCCTCATACGCTTTCAACATAGGCTCAATCGATGCTAATTCATTTTTAAGATCAAAATCTCTACATAATTGATCTGCATCATCTAAAGAACTTTGAGATGAGTATTGTGAAGGCATTTTGACACACAATAAATTATTCTCAAAAACACGTTGTGCTAAAACTGCTACAACAGCCGAATCCAATCCACCACTCAGTCCAACAACAACATTTTGAATCCCAGTCTTTCGAACTTCATTATCTAAGAAATATTCTAAGTACTCAGTGATGTGAGCATATTTACTCATCCCTACGAACCTTTTATGAATCAATTTTATTGGATTATATCCAAATATATCAAACTAACAGACATTTTTATGCGCCATAATCTCTAACTCTTGACATGAAAATCCCGCCTCTTTTCTGCCTGTGATATTTAAGTTTTTAGGACGTAAAAAGCCTTGAGGATAATATGTATCTATAATATCGAAATACACCTCTCTATCGACACCTTCAAGTTCACATGCGTAATTAAACCAGGTATTTCCTTTTTTAACATGATCTATCTCTTCATATAAAATGACTTCTAGTACCTCACTTATTTCACTAAGCATTCTTGTGTGAGGTAATTTTTTTAATTTTTCCAAAATCATAGGTGTAGCATCTAAGCCATTAGCTTCAAGATAACGAGGAACTACAGCCATTCTTTCAAGCAGTGTTTGAGTTCTTTGACTCGCTTCAAACAAAGCATTGTGGACCTCAAAATCTCCATATGTATACCCGAGTTGATGTAATAGTTTTTCTAAGAGTAAAAAATGGCGAATCTCGTCATCTGCAACTTCAAGCCAATCATCATAATACTGTTTTGGAAGCCCTTCAAATCTGTATACTCCATCTAGAGCCAAATCTATAGCTGAATATTCAATATGTGCAACGGCATGTATCAAAATTGCCTGACCTTCTGAAGTTGTTAAATGCCTTCTTTTAGGAACATCTTGTGGTGGAACAACTTTACACACACCATTATAAGATGGATCATCAAAAAATTTTGGAGTAAATTCATGTTCAAAAAAAACATCTCCATTTTTGTAACTTTTATAAAAAGAATGAAACTGTTTTATTTTCAAGTCTGGGTTTTTGTTTTGCAGTATAGACTCAATTTCACCAAAAAAATACAAATGAACTCACTTTTTTATTACTTACTTAAATTATTATTTTATCACTTATTATATCTAAGCTTTGTAACAAAAAAAGTGTATGATTCGTTATCATTTTTCAAGAGGATGCTATGGCGAACTACACAAGTGATGGAAAGAAGTTAATAAATGTAGAGTATGATGTTGTTCCTCAACTCAATGACTTTATTGATGGTATGCGTGTCATATCCACTGACAGACGTGGTGAAGATTATGCTGTTTTTTTACAAGAACTCAATCACACTGTATGTTGTTATGTTTTTGATGAGATTTTTATAGTTGGAAAAGTTGATGGTTTTGAGAACCTTGTAAAAGCACTTGAAGCCTGGCATGATGGTGAAATATAAAGGAGATTCATGAGTATAAAAGTAAAACCTATGGGGATGTATCAAACGAATTGTTACATTATTACTGAAGATGGGAAAGATTTTATTATTGACCCTGGTGTTGGTGCAACACAATGGGTTGAGCGAAATGTTACTAATCCAGTTGCAATTTTAAACACGCATGGGCATTTTGATCATGTATGGTCTAATGATGAGTTACAAAAAAAATACAACATTCCTCTTTACACTCCAAAAGGAGATGTGATGCTTTTAAGTTCTAGTAACTGGATGCCAGACCTTCCACCTTCAACACCTGACTACGAAGTTGAACCAAACGAGATTATAGATTTTGATGGTGTAAAAGTGACTTTTCACCACTATCCAGGTCATTGTCCAGGATGTTCTATGATCGAAATTGGCGACGCTATGTTTAGTGGGGACTTTATTTTTGAACGTTCAATAGGACGTACGGATTTTCCATTCTCTTCACCAGAAGATATGAAAGACTCACTAAGACGCTTTAAAAACTTACCATACGATAAAACTCTGTATCCAGGACATGGAAACACCACAACAATAAAACAAGAACAGCAGTATGCCGACTACTGGATAGGAACAATGTAATGCAGGATCACTTCCAAGAAAAAGCAAAAAAATGGGATCAGGGTTCTGTTAAAGTCAATGGTGCAAAAATCATAGCAGATGCTATCAAAACTAAAGTTTCGCTCGATAAAAATATGAAACTTATGGATTTTGGAGTTGGAACTGGTTTACTTGGTTTTGAATTAGCTAAAGATGTAGAGCATATTCTTGGGATTGATACTTCTGAAGCGATGCTTGAAAAACTTCAAGAAAAAAACACTCCTGAACTTTCAATAGAAGCGCTAAACATTGATATAACACAAACTCCACTCGATCAAACTTTTGATGGTATTATAAGTTCAATGACACTTCATCATGTAGAAAACCTATCAGGTTTTTTTCATACCATTTATGCGAATTTAGAAGAGAATGGTTTTATTGCAATTGCAGATTTAGAATTAGAAGATGGAACTTTTCATTCAGACAATACAGGAGTATTTCATTTTGGTTTTGAAAAAGAAAAGTTGTGTGAAATTGTAAATAATGCAGGTTTCAAAAATATTTTCTTTGAAAATATTAATACCATCAATAAACCCCACAAAGATTTTGGAGTTTTCTTACTGACTGCGTTTAAGTACAGTGATTAAATCACTTTACTTAAAAAACACCACTTTGTCCACTTGGTTGTGTATCTTCATCCTCAAGAAGTTTTAATTTTAAAACATGCCGATCTGTGACAACTGTTTTAAATTCACCTTCAAATACCTTAATATCTAAGACAAAACCTTCAACATGAACATTTCTTTTTCTACCATCTTTATGTCTGACGAGTGCAACAAAGTTGACTTCATCTCCAAATTTTACAGGTGACAGAAATTGACACTCTGATGCGACAAGAACAACATTTCTTTCATTTACCGCAGCCATGGCAGCATAATCAGCAGCTGAAAAAATAAATCCACCATGAATAAGACCTTGCTCATCAGCCAACATATCAGCTGTAGCTTCAAGACGAACCTCTACATACCCTCTTTCAAGTTTTATAATTTCACCACTGTAACTACTTGATATCTTTTCATGAGTTTGAAGGAAAACCTTATTTTCTTCTTCCTCTTGTTGTTCAAGTTCTTCTAGTTCTGGGTCTTGGGCTAGTTCTTCTTGACTCATTTTTTGTCCTTTATTAATTTTACATATACCCTTGCAGGGGCTGGATATCCCTCAACAGTTTTACTACTATCGTCAGGATCAAGAAAATCTTCAAGGGACTGCCCTTCAATCCACTCGGTTTTTCTTTGTTCCTCTAGCTCTGTTTTTGAGGTTTCTAATACTTCAAAGTGAGAAAACCCAGCTCGTAAACACCAATTTTTTAAAGCAGGAATCGTAGGGACAAAATAGATATTTGGTATCTTAGAATAGGATGATTTTGGGCTTAAGCACACTTCATCTTCCCCTTCTATATAAAAAGTGTCTAAAAGAACTTCTCCATATCTATCCAATCCTTTATATAGACTCTTTAACATCGCTACAGGATCACTTCGATGATACAATACACCCAAACAAAAAATAAAATCAAACTTCTCTTCATAAAACTCTACATGTTCCACCCCTAAAAGTTCATATACAATCTTCGTTTTAGCAAAATGGTTCATAAAATCAAACTGTGTTTTATAAATCGGTGAAGGGTCAAAACCTACTAAAAGCTCTGGTTGATCCTCTTGCATTCTAAAAAGATAATATCCGTTATTGCATCCTATATCTGCAACTCTTTTTCCTTGAAGATTAAAATGGGGACGAATTAAATTATACTTGATATTACTACGCCATTCAGTGTCTATATAGGTTCCAAAAACTTCAAAAGGCCCTTTTCTCCATGGCATTAATTTTTTTGCAAGTGCTTTTATATCTTGAGAATATTCCCCATCAACTTTAACAACATCTCCTATCTCAAAACTATAGTCTCCAGGATCTAAACTATCCACAATTTCTCTAAGTGGAGCTATATTTTTCCAAGTCATCCATTTTTCTCTTTCTTGACGTACTTTTTGTAAATCCATTTCGATTCTTGCCTTCTCTCAGTTCTCTGCTATCTAAAATTTATTATAATTGTAACCAAAATAAGATCACGCCATGTGAGAAGGATATCTATGAGGTTAGAGAAAAAAGCTACAATTGTTTCAACTTCAGTAGCAGGTCTGCTTGTTCTCATGAAAATGACGATTGGAATACTAAGTGGTTCCATAGCTGTCCTAGCTTCTGCGATTGATTCTATGCTTGATCTTCTCGTTTCCGTTTTCAATTACTTTGCACTTCACCTCGCAGAAAAAGATCCCGATGATAAATTTCACTACGGACGGAGTAAGATTGAACCTTTAGCTGCTGTTATTGAAGGTGTTGTTATTTCGTTCTCAGCATTGTTTATACTGTATGAAGCATTATCTAAATTTGTGCATCCTAAAGATATGAAACATATGGATATTAGTATAGCTGTCATGATTGCATCTTTTATCATTACATCTTTTTTGGTTTATTTTCTCACTAAAGTTGCAAAACAAACTGATAACATGGTTATTAAAGCTGACGCTTTGCATTATAAAACTGATCTATTCTCAAACGGAACAGTTTTATTTGCTTTAGCAGTTATTTCTTATACTGGAGAACAAATTATTGATCCAATTCTTGGAATTGTCATTGCAGTATATATGATTTACTCCTCAATCCCCATCATAAAAGAGGGAATTTTAATGCTTTTGGATGTTGCACTTGACAATGAAGAGATTGATAAAATCATTGCAATTTTAGATGAAGAAAAAGCAATTACGAACCATCACTATCTTCAAACCAGACAATCTGGTTCACATATTTTTGTCTCTGTGCACGTGGTTTTTAATATCAGCACATCACTCTATGATGCACACCTGATCTCTGATAAATTAGAGGATAAAATCAGAGCACTTTTTCAAGAAAAAAAGACGCATGTTTTAATCCATATGGATCCTTATGATGATTCTGAAATTAATGAATTAGAGGATCGATATTAGATGCGATTCTTTTTTAAGATATTTTTTCTTTTACAAATTTTCACATTTCTTTTGCACGCTCAAATAATTAATGTTGCAGTTGCTGCGAATGTTAGTTATGCAATCGAATCTTTAAAAAAAGAGTTTCAAAAACTACACCCCAATACACAAATAAACATCACACTTGCCAGTAGTGGAAAACTCGCAGCACAAATCAAACATGGTGCCCCTTATGATATTTTCATGTCTGCAGACATGAAATATCCACAATCACTTTTTGAAGAAAAATTTACACGTATACCTGTAAAAGTATATGCCAAAGGGACTCTGGCATTGCTTAGCAAAACCCCACAAAAGTTTTCCAACATCACAAAATTGCTTCAAGACTCAGGTATCAAAAAAATAGCAATAGCTAATCCAAAAACTGCTCCTTATGGTATTGCAGCTGTAGAAGCTCTGAAACATATGAAACTATTGAGCACTCTTCAATCAAAACTTGTTTATGGTGAATCGATTTCTCAAACACTATCGTATACGCC
>Ga0181569_10003079_pt1 | contig 13052 bp, 25 predicted proteins | sample 101ome_19_FD_132452 | JGI IMG/M metagenome (GOLD analysis project Ga0181569, IMG submission 132452) | Coastal salt marsh microbial communities from the Groves Creek Marsh, Skidaway Island, Georgia - 101405AT metaG (megahit assembly) | ecosystem: Environmental > Aquatic > Marine > Intertidal...
CTTGTAAAGTGGCGGCGCACCCATTCGGCAGTGAGGCGAGAGCCATCATTGTCCTCAAGGAATTTGTCCTGTTGTTCGTGAGTTCCAAGAGTCAATGCACTTGCTACACCAATGCCAAAGTCGTAGTTACGAAACATCTCTTTGGCTTTGTCTGATAACTCAGATAGTGCGACACGTTGCTTGACCCACTGCTTTGTCTGACCAAAGCGTTTGCCAACAGAATCGAAATCTTCCTGACCATCACCAACAAGAGCATATATAACATCACACTCGTCAAGCGGGTGCATGTCTTCACGCATCATGTTAGCGTGCAGCCCTACTTCATTCTCGTTGTCAGTAATCTCTATGCAATTGATTTCATTAGATGATTTGTCACCATAGATATGAACAAGAGCTTCTAGGCGGCGGTTGCCATCGATGACTTCGTAGCCACTACCGTTTTTCTTGACAATAAGATTGTGCAAGAGGCCTTGTGATTCGATTGAAGAAGCCAGCGCACTGAGGCTTTGCGCTGACGACTGTACTTTACGAACATTATTTTTAGCTGGTTTAAGCTGATTCAGTGGTATCTGAAGCATTAACTTCCTCCATCATTAAAGTATATTCATTGCCAAACTGCAAATCACGATCAGTCAATTTCAATGATTTATTATCTCTTGGCGAAACATGAACATGAGCAATGCAACGACTGCCCTGATAAAATCGAATAGTGATAAAATCAGGGTCTTGAAGATCTAGAACAACCTTTGATGATTCTAGAGTGATAGTGCTATTCATATAGCCAATCATTTCTTTCCTCCTTGATGTATCGTCATATGTTTGTCTGATGGATTATTTTCCAAACAAACCTTGAGCTTGTTTACCATTCCAGACGCACCGACTGCTCTTATGTTGACAGGCTGTTTGGGGCTTCTCTCATAAAAGAATTTATAAGAGAACTCATTTGCATCCTCATCGTAACCACGCACTTCTAAGACTGTATTGTCCTCAACTGTGTGGAGCATAATGCATAAGCCTGTTTCCATATGCTTTGGTTGACCGAGACTTAATTTCTTTTTAGGTAGTTTTTCTACTTTGCAAACATTTACAGTTTGAGTTGTCTCAACAGCATTGAATTGAGCGTATCTCATCTCTGCGGCTAGTCTGAAAGCATCCATACCAATAGACATTTAGTCCTCCATTAAGCAGTACGCCAAATACGATATTTGCCATTATTTTGCGCTCTTGTTGTTATTTGAAAGCCAGCTCTTACTAATGCAATGTAGGCGTTACTTCTTTCAGAATATGTATCAACTTCAAAAGAATCGCCAATTTGCATTTTATCTATTATTTCATCATATTTGGCTCTTTTGGTTGGAATAGGGACGTTTTTTTGAATTTTTACTGATGATGGCATTTAATCCTCCATGATTTTATCTGTTACAAATTTGGATACGAAAGCGACCGAGATCCACAATGGTGCGCCAATGACGCTTACGAGCAGAGTCGGGTTGATGCCCAGACCAACTAGCATAAGCAGAAGACTGAAGGTAAACATCAGGTGAACAGTGACGAACCAGCCAAGCCATGTCGTCTTGTGATTGATGAAGCGTATGCGTCTTAGATTGTTTAGCACGAAACATTCTCCCTCTCCGTGTGTATAACTACCCCTTTGCCGTTGCAGGTTTCGCAATCTTCGGGGTGGACATCTACCATACCGTACATAGCGGTAAGCATGTCTCTATGATGATAAATAGATTCCACATAAGTGAAACCCTTTCCTTTGCATTTATAACAATTAACCAGATCTCCGTCCTTGAGGCGCATTATCTCCTCCATATAGGCTTGAGTGAATGTCGTCAGCGTACTCAAAGTGAGCCGCTACTAAATCTAGACTGTGATTACACAACTTGAGAATCTTGTCATATGTTGCGTCTGGATCTCCAGCATAAGCACCAGCATACTGAGCGTTGTACTCATATATGAGGCGCACAACATCGTTGTTGATTTGCATTACGACCTCCTGACAGTGGTGGGGAATAGGTGGGAGAAGGTGTTTCGGATTGACCTTCTCCCATAGGTGCGAGGGGCAGGGAATACTGGGAGGAAAAACCTGCCCCTCTATCTAGTAGGATAGGACTACTAGAATGGGATATCATCCGCAGGCACGTCTACGGCAGGTGCGGCAGAAGCGTCACCACCTGACTTACCACCCATGCGGAATGTAGAACCTGCACCAGCGAGTTTGATCTTGAATGAACGTTGCTTAACGCCATCCTTCTCATACTCCTCGATGATAGGCATACCTTGTACGAATACAGTTGTACCCTGACCGACATACTTCTCAATGACGTTGGATACTAGACCCTTGCCATTACTGCCGTCCCAAGCCTCTACACGATACCAGTGAGTCTTCTCGACCTTCTCGCCTGACTTGGTTGTGTAGTTCTCATTGACTGCGATAGAGAAGTTAGCGACCTTAGTGCCGTTAACATCCTTGATCTCAGGTGCAGAGCCTACATTACCAGAAACTGTGATTTGTGCGAAGTTCATGCGATTCTCCTTTACGTTAGCATGATTGAAGTTGAGGCATCACGTCTAGCCTCTGTCACTGCATTGCGTCCCTGTTAACTGGGCAACAGTGTCAATACAGATTACCGTGGCGGAACATCCACCCACTGAACCTTGTATTTTTTGAATATTGGCTTTTGATAACCAACAAATTTCTTCATTGTAAACAGTACGATTGAGATGATTGAGCCGCCAACAATAGCCGCCATCATCCCAGCGAATGTGCCAAAGAACATAACCATGAGCATAATTGAGGCACCGATGTCAACAAAAACATCAAACGCAAGAACACGTTTTATGTTTAGTTTGGCTAATAGGAACAAAATGCCGCAAGCTGAACAAATGCCAGCAAAGATGTAAAAGAACATGACTATCTCTCCTCACGAATTACTCCACGTTTAACCGAACCTCTTATGAAATGACTTGAGAAAACTGATGAATATTCATCTTTAACCTTTTTCTCTAAAATTCTAATATGTTCTGTTTTTGGCTTATTCAACGTTAATGCAACCTTCTCTGCATCTTTATAGAAACGAACCCATGTGCCAACATCTTCCCAACCACGTTCACGATGTTGTTGTACTTTGTAATATGTTTCCATTTGAGGCGCATCCTCGGTGCTGACGGTTGAAAAATGTGAGCAGTTTAGTTTACAGGCCAGAGGTCAAAGACTTTTACAACCTGCACCACGTCATACTCAGGACGCGATGAGTGATTCCAAGTCGAGCTTGCCGAGCCTGGAATCACGATGTTAGTTAGTCGATAGATGATGCATGACTGTCGTCACGGGGCATCTCTACCAACCCAGCATCCCTAGCATAAGACCAGAAATCCTGCTTGTTGGCTTGGTATGTTTCCATCGTGAGCTGACCTTTCCGGAAACGAACACGCTTGACACGAGACATCTCGTCAGCCGGAATGTACTGACCCCAGTTCATACCAGTTGCGCCGATGACCTCTGACCGAACCTGATGCCGCATGATCTTGTATGCGTGGTTGGCAATGTAGTATTGGTCACGCAGTAGCTGAATCTTGGTTTCTTTATCCTCGATCATGTTGCCAGTGATCTCGATGCCAACATCGTCACGCTTGAGGTCTTTAAGCTCCTGTCTGGCCTGTGTGCCAGCCTGTGCAATATTGTGCGTGATCTTCTCAAACATCCGAGTGATCTGATCTGCCAGCTTGCACTGTAGTATGACCTCTGGGCCATCCTCGAACAGATCGATCAGTGCATGGACACGGCGTTTGAACTCGTCATCCCATTGCTTCTGCTTGTCGTCCATCGGGCGTCTGTCAGCCTGAAGCTGTCTAGCAACACGGTCAAGAACCTCTGGTGTCAGATCGTCAAGTTGTACGTTAGTCATTGTTTTTACCCTCCTGATGTGCGATACGCTTGATATCGCCTGTGTATCCCATGATTAAATCAAATGCTTCAGCCGCAAGCTCGTATCTGCCAGCCATAGCGTGACCAGATAAGACACTTAGCTTGTCGCGGATATCATCTGCCAACTGGCAAAGTTCTGTAGATTTATTCATTTCATTCTCCTCACGTCTGAGTTTGATGGGGGTAAGCTATACAACCTACCCCCGATATACTTGGCTTCTATTGATAGTAGCCGAGGTGCATCAGGTCTAACTCGACCTGAGTGATCTCTTCGGACAAGAGATCTGTGTCCTGTGCATCGTTGATGCTAAGACTGCGAAGATGCTCAAGATAGTCGAGCAGTTCTTTAATTTGATCTGTCATATCAACCTCCTAAAACCAGATGTCATCGTCACAGTTCTGTAACTCTATAAGCTCGGTAGCCCGGCTCATATCGCCTGATGCAATGCACTGCATTATCTCAAACTGTAGCGGTGTCATCGTCACCTGACCAGCTTCGTTAGTTGAAGTAAAAGTATCATTGGTGAAAAGATCTAACTGATCCATGTGTAAATCTCCTATCGTTACACGGTTAGCAAGAACACTCATACAGGATTGTCCTGCGCGTTCTTACCGACCCCCAGCACACGAAAGGCAATAGTCAAATGTTGTTGGGGTTGAGTATTCTAACGAAACCCCCCTGTCAAAATGGATTTTCCAAACAAGCCCATCACGACTTCGGCCAACGATCACTATCGGGATGGGCTTGCCGCACGAGCTTGTCTCGTGCCAATTATAATAAATTCGGATTTTGAAACGCATTTTACTTTTGCCGCTTGCCACGCAATTCGTGTGCTAACCTGCAAGGATAATGGAACGACGTAGGGCCAATCATGTGTGTGTGTTCTCACGAGGAAGAGCAACGAACGACCTGCGAATAGCAGACGTTCCTGCTCTGGATGACACGAAGACTCGCAAGCACCACTCTACAGTCGATTACAAGAGAGAGTGTCACGACTTGACGTACACTCTCTCTTGTTAGCGATTGTTTGTGGTTATGTCTTGCTATGCCTGACCAAGGGCATTAGCGGTATATCAACTGCCGATAAGCTGCACTTCGGAACAGCGTAACTTTGTCCCAACAAAGTTAGGATGTGGAGGGTGCTAATAGCGTGGCAAAGAATAAATAACGATGCTGACGGAGAGTGATGCAACGGCGATACGTTGCCGTGATTGACCTGACGACAGGTCAACCCATCTGGTAAGATGCCCGTCCGGCGAGGACGTGCGTAAGCAATAAAATCAATGGCATAGAAAATGTGTCTTGACAGCCTTTGAACCCATGTGTGTATAATCTCCTTCCGAAGAGTTATGGGACACGGACATGACAAAAGCCAATACAGAACAGCAAGAGAAGTATAAAGGTGGTGTAGTACCAATGGACGACATTGAGAAACACTCTCCAACACTACGCACACAACATGAGAAAGTAACAGATGCACAGGCTGATCTGGTGCATATGATCTTGCATAACGGTTGCAACCCGAAGGATGCCGCAGAGACATTGGGTAGGAACAAAGCTTGGGCATATAATACACTGAATAAACAACATGTTATCGATTACAGACAACAACTGGCTATGATGACTTTGGGATGGGACGCCACACAAGCGATGGCAACGATGAGAGAACTGCTTGGTAGTAAGTCACAGTATGTTAGGCTTGAAGCCGCTAGGGATTTGATGGACAGGGCAGGATTCCGCAACGACACAGGAAGAGTTCCTAGTACGGCTGTGCAGATAAACTTTAACGTAGATTAAGGGGCCCCATCTGTGAGATTGGGTGCTTAGAGAAAGGGCCTTGAAAAACTCGGCTTTACCTATAAAAGGGTCAAACACATACGCAATAGACTTTATCAGGTCTATCTGCTAAAAATATTTTTTTTACCAAGGAGGTTATTATGGGTGGTAAACCAGCTAAGAAAGTTAAAAAGGCTGTAATTGATAAGCCATTAAAGGCGGCTGAAAATCTAACAAAGAAGGTAGCAACTGAAACGTTTGATGTTGTTGCTGGTACTGACAAGCAAGAACGCAGAGCAATTCTTTATGGAGAGATGCCTTCTGCTGGTGAAACGCAAACGCCTACTGAGGCTACCGAGTCTGCAAGCCCTGCTGTTAAGAAGTCGATTCTTGCTGGTCAGTTGGGTGCTGGCGGTGAATCTGCAAAACGCAGAAAGTTCATTAGCTAAGTGAACCTAAACTACAAACCGCCGGGGCCTGTAGCCAAGGCGTTTATGAAAGATCGCTCTTTTGTTCGGGGGATTCGTGGGCCTGTAGGTTCTGGTAAGTCAGTTGCATCTTGTATGGAGTTGATGAGAATTGCAGTTAATCAGCAACCAAATGCTTCTGGAGTACGCCGCACTAGGTTCGCTGTTATTCGTAATACGAATCCTCAACTGAAGACGACAACAATCAAGACTTGGCGTGATTGGTTTTCTGATGACATTGGCAGGTTTGTGTGGTCGCCTCCTTACACCCACCACATAAACTTTGCCCTTGGTGACAAGACTGTAGTTGAATCAGAAGTCATCTTTTTGGCTTTGGACAAACAGGAAGATGTAAAGAAGCTGTTGTCGTTAGAGTTGACGGCAGTTTGGATCAACGAAGCCAGAGAGATACCAAAGTCTATAGTTGATGCGTGTACTATGCGTGTTGGCCGTTTTCCATCGATGCGTGAAGGTGGGCCATCTTGGTTTGGTGTGATCATGGACACCAACTCACCGGATGAAACGCACTGGTGGGCCATTATGTCTGGTGAAGCACCAGCACCTGAATATATGTCAGAAGAAGAAAAGCTTCTTCTTATTAAACCTGACGACTGGACTTTTTACTCACAGCCGGGGGCTATGGTAGAGAAACTAGACAAAGACGGAAACTTAGTAGGTTACGAAAAGAATCTGAAGGCTGAGAATCTTGATAACATCCAGCCTGATTATTATGACAAGATTATCTTAGGTAAGGCCTCAAGCTGGGTTAAGGTCTATGTTCTGAACCAGTATCAAGCTCTTATGGATGGTAAACCTGTCTATCCAACATTTAAGAGAGACACCCATGTTGCGAAATCACCCATTGAACCCAACAGGAATCAGGAAATTATCGTTGGCATTGACTTTGGCAGGACGCCGTCGGCAGTTTTCGCCCAGCAAAGCACCTTCGGAAGATGGGTCATTTTTCACGAGGTTATTGGACAGGACATGGGAGCTGGAAGATTCGCTGACATACTCAAAAAGGAAATCGCCAGAAACAACTGGGAAGGATTAGATTTCAAGTTTGTTGGTGATCCGGCTGGTAATCAGATGGCTCAGACCTCTGAGAACACTCCGTTTATGATATTGAGAGCTTCCGGCATTACAGCATACCCTGCTCCTACGAATGATACTCAGGTTCGTATTGAATCTGTCGAATCTGTACTAAATCGCCTGACTGATGGCGTTCCGTCACTTACTGTTAGCCCGACATGCACTGTTTTGATTGGTGGTTTTGAGGGTGGTTATCAGTATAAACGCCAATATCATATGGGTAAGGAAAGCTATGAAGAGAAGCCAAGTAAGAATAGGTTCTCTCATATACATGATGCGTTGCAGTATGCTTTTTTAGGTGGCGGTGAGGGTCGTAAAGTGATTCTCGGTGGGCGTTCAGTACCTCTACACACCACTGTTGAGAGGGTTAGTAGCCCATTTCAACGTCAGAAGAACAGAAATAGACTTTCTAGGGGTGTTAGAGCATTATGAAATGGATAATTTGCTTTAGACCAGCCTTGAATATAGGCATTTGGAAGCTTTTTACTCTGCATAGGCCTGATTTTCAGCATGTTTACGCAGTTAGATACGACCCAGAGCTTAAAATATGGATAACATTTGAGTTTGCTAGTCAAAGATTTAATTTTGAGTGGTGTTCTGGTGATGAAGCGGCTTATCTTGTTGGTGATTTGTTTGAAAACCACAAGTGCATAGAAATTGAAGCCAGTGAGGGCAAGCCCATACTTACGCCTCGCTTTATGTATTGCGTAAGTTTTGTAAAACACATTGTTGGAATAAATAATCCATTTATATTAACGCCATACCAACTTTATTGTGAATTGATTAAAAAGGGTGGAAAGCCCATTTTTGAGAGCATTGAAGGAGACTCCGATGGGATTTATGAAGCCAAAGACATACACGCCGCCGCCTGACCCAGAGTTGGAGCGTTTGAAAAAGGAAGAAGCCGCCGCCGCAAAGAAAGCGGCTGACGAAGCTGAAGCTCGTGCCGCAGATTTTGAGCGTAAAAAGAAAGCAAACCTTCTTGGCACTAAGTCTCTTCAGTCTGCTGAAGCGGAAGGGTTTACTGGTTTTAAGACTATGGGCAGTCAAACTATAAATGACCCCAACCAAGTTTATAAGGCGTAGCAAATGAAAGACCCTAGATTTAATGATGGTCAGCCAGAGCCTTATCAGGCAAGCACAGATAAGAAAGAATACGAATCTGTAATGAATCGTTACAAGAAGGCCAAGGGTCGATGGAGCTCTTGGACTGACTTGTGGGAGGAGATTTATGATTACGTTCTTCCTCATCGTGAGAGTTTTTTTCAAGAAAGCCCAGCGGCTCGTAGAACTGAAAATATCTATGACGAAACTGCTGTGGTTGGTTTGCCTAAGTTTGCTAGTCGTCTACAACTTGGCTTCTTTCCTCCAAATGGTCGTGCATTTAAACTGGTTCCCGGCCCTGAGTTTCCAAAAGCTCAGATAAATAAACCACTTCTTCAGGAGCTTGATAGAATTACAGAGCTTCTGCATGAGGGGTTGCGTAACTCTAACTTCAACGCTGAATTGCATGAAGGCTTTCAGGATCTTGGTTTAGGCACAATGAATCTTCTTGTTGAAGAAGGTCGTTTTGCTGGTGACTTGCACTTTACCTCCGTACCCCCAACTAACTTGGCTTTGTTGGCTGGCAATATGGATACTGTCTCAGGATGGTTCCGTTGGAATAATGAAATGGGTATTACAGATGTAAAGCACAGATATCCAGATGCTGACTTTAGTGATCAAATGTTGCGTGAGCAAAAAAGCAATCCTGATCGCAAAACAAAGATTGTTGAAGCTACAATATATGATGAAAAGAACAAGTTTAAGGATGAATATACCTATTACTTGATCTCGGAGACCGATAAGCATATTTTAAAGAAGTCAGTTCTCAAAGGTCGTGGAAGCGTTCCTTGGATTACTACTCGTTGGTCTAAGTCTGGTTTTGAAGTATGGGGTCGTGGCCCTGTATTGCAAGCAATGCCAGCAATTAAGACCCTTAACCTCACAGTCCAGCTTATTCTTGAAAACGCTGAAATGGCGATAGCTGGCTCTTATGTATATGATGATGACGGTGTCTTTAATCCAGACAACATTACAATTCAGCCGGGAACGTTTATACCGAGAAGCCCCGGCTCAAGCATCGAAACTCTTGCGGCTCCGGGGCGGTTTGATGTTGCCCAGCTTGTTCTTGATGATATGCGCCGTAATGTTCGCAAAGCTTTGTTTATTGATGAGCTAGACACTCGTCCAAATGCAAGAACACCTTTATCTGCTACAGAGGTTTCTGAGCGTTTGGCTGATGTTGCTCGTGATATGGGTGCTGTTGCTGGTCGTATGCAAAAAGAATTTTTACAGCCTCTGGTAGAGAGAATTGTAAAGATATACACAGACCAAGGTCTTGTTGACTTGCCAAGAGTTGATGGTCGTGAGCTTCGTATTGTTCCTGTATCTCCACTTTTAAGAGCGCAAGATCAGCAAGATGTTGCTGACTTTGTTAGATTCCAGCAAACAGTTGCAGGAACTTTTGGCCCTGAAATAACTCCTGTGCTTTACAATCAGGAAAGAGTTGTTCAGTATCTCGCTCAGAAGTTTGGCATTATGGAAGAGCTTCTTGCAGATCAGGGGCAAGTTAAGAAAAATGCTGAATTGTTGCAACAGGTCATGGCCGCACAGCAACAAGGTGGTGGTCAGTAAGGATTTATAGTGAAGGAAAAGATTCATGTTTCGCCAGATGGTAGAGGATACACCCAAGAAGTTGATAAAGACCTTAATTCTAAAGCCTACGCTCTTTTTGGTTCGGGTGTTGGAAAAAGTTTCTTACAGTATTTGGAATCTATCACGACAAATAATATCCACTCTGCTGGAACTGGAATCGAAACTCTAGCACACGCCGAGGGTAGCCGTTGGATAGTGGCTATTATTAAAAAGCGCACAGAGTTAGGAAGAAAGCAAAGTCAATGAGTGGTGCATGGACTAGAAAAGAGGGCCAAAACCCTGAAGGCGGTTTGAACGAAAAAGGTAGACGTTCACTTCGTAAGCAGGGTAAGAACATAAAACGCCCTGTTTCAGCCAAGGAAGCAAAGCGTAGTCCTAAAGCGGCGGCAAGGCGTAGAAGCTTTTGTAAGCGGATGATGGGTATGAAAAAGAAGCTTACAAGTAAAAAAACGGCTAATGACCCTAATAGCCGTATCAACAAAGCACTAAGGAAGTGGGATTGTTAATGTCAGAAGAAGCGCAAGTAGAAGAAGTAGCTACTAATGAGGTTCCAACTGGAGAGATGGAGCAACCTCAAACTACTCAACCAGAAAGACCAGATTGGCTTCCAGAAAAGTTTGAAAGACCAGAAGAACTGGCTGTTAGCTATGGTGAACTTGAAAGAAAGTTTTACTCAAGAAAAGAAGAACTAAGAGAACAAATTATAGGTGAGATTACTCAGGAAGCTGAGTCATCCGCTCCAATTAGCCCTGCTGATTATGAAGTTCCAGATGTGGAATTTGATGGAATGAAGCTAGAGGTTAATGAAGATGATCCAATGTTGGGCTGGTTTAGAGAAAAAGCCCATACATTAGGAATGTCTCAAGATGAATTTAATGAGAATGTTAGCGAGTTTTTGCAAATGCAAATGACTCAAGGCCCTGACTGGAATGCAGAGTCAGAAGCTCTTGGGGAATATGCTGATAAACGTTTAGAACGTGTTGACCTATGGGCGGAGAAAAATCTAAGTGAAACTGCTTATTCTATTTTTGCTGGGATTCCTGCTTCTGCTGGGATGGTGGAGTTGTTTGAGGAGTTGATGGAACTTAATGGTCAGCCTCAATTCAACATGACATCTGAAACGCAGTTTCAGGAAAGGGTCAGTAGAGAAGACCTTATGTCTATGCAAAATGATCCGAGATATTGGAAAGACAAAGATCCTGCTTTTATTGCAAAGGTCAGGGCTGGGTTTAACCAATATGCTAGAAACAAATAATGTGAATTAACAAGCACATATGTTTCTGGCACTTTTATCGTACTGAAGGCCCGATGTGTTGGTGTCAGCCCTAACAGGAGTAGCTCTCCTAATGGATAACTGAAGAAGCCAATATTGAGGAACAACCGGATGGACAATGTAACTTTAACTTTTGATTAGGAGATGGGTAGATGGCTACTCCAACTATCGATACCTCCTTTATCGAGGAGTTTGAATCCGGCGTCCACATGGCGTATCAACGCATGGGTTCAAAGCTTCGGAACACTATTCGTACCGCTAATGGCGTTAAGAATAAAACTACGTTCCAAAAAATCGGTAAAGGTTTTGCTACTACCAAGGCTCGTCATGGCAATGTTGCCCCGATGAACCTTGAGCATACAAACGTCAATGTCACTCTTGAAGATTACTTCGCTGGTGAGTGGATTGATGATTTGGATCAACTGCGTATCAATCACGATGAGATGCTTGTTGCACAGCAGTCAGGTGCTTATGCACTAGGCCGCAAAACTGATGAGCTGATTCTTGACGCGATGGATGCAACAACCAATGCTCTTAACGAAACCACCAATGGTATCACATTGGCTTGGGCTTTCAGCTTGATGGAAGCTTTTGGCAACAATGATGTTCCTGATGATGGTCAGCGTTATTGTGTTGTTGGTTGGGAAAACTGGTCACAGTTGATGGATATTGATGAGTTCTCTCGTGCAGAATACATTGGCACAGAAAACCTTCCTTTCCAAAACTCTATCACTGCAAAGAACTGGTTAGGCTTTACATGGTTCCCATTCTCAGGATTGGACGATGATGGCTCAAACCGTAAGTGCTTTGCATGGCATCAGAGTGCTGTGGGTCACGCAATTGGCGCAGATGTTTCATCTAACATGCAGTATCACAACGATAAGGACGCATATTTTGTATTGAACAAGATGCAAATGAACGCTGTTCTGATCGATGCGGACGGCTGTTATGAACTGTCGCTAAAGAAATAAGGAGATAGCAAATGGCTTTTAATAAAGACAACCTGTCTCTGGTCAACTACAGCGGAAATGGCTTTCACATCTGGCATTACACAAGCACAGATGCGTCTACAGTCATTGATGGCGCAGGTTACTTCAACGAAGCTTCATCTGAGATGAATGTAGGTGATGTGATCTTTGCAAACACAGCTACTGGCGGCACACCTGTCTACGGTATCTTTGTTGTAAACGCCAACTCCGGTGGTACAGTTGACGTAGCTAACATGGTCTCATTGTCAGCAACTGACTCAGACTAATGGCTAAGAAACCAATAAAGAAGGTGGCGGTGAAAGCCGCCCCTTCTACTCAAAAAGAGATTCGTGGGGGCTATGTTCGTACACTTGGCCCTAATGTTAAATTAGGTAAGGGTGCAAAATAATGGCCTTCAAAACATGTTCTTCATGCCCGACTCCGGCTAAATGTCGCTCTGCTGGCAAATGCTTGAATAAAGGCAAATCAACAAAAACAATGGGTTCCTCTAAAGGTGGATACGGTAGCTAATGCCATCTACACCTTCAACTGATATTGAGGTTGCTCAAAAGGCAATGGTTCTGGTTGGTCTAGAGCCATTAACTTCCTTTACCGATCAGACAGATGAAGCTCTTGTAGCTAATACAATCTATGAAGACATCATTGAGGATTGTCTGGCTCATCATAACTGGAACTTTGCAACTGGTCAGAAAGTTTTGGCTAGATTGACCGCCGCACCTGTTGATAGATGGGATGCGGCCTATGCTTTGCCAACATCACCTGAAGTCGTTCAGGTTTTAACAGTTACTATAAATGATACTCCACAACAGTATGATATATATGA
>Ga0181569_10003088_pt1 | contig 13028 bp, 11 predicted proteins | sample 101ome_19_FD_132452 | JGI IMG/M metagenome (GOLD analysis project Ga0181569, IMG submission 132452) | Coastal salt marsh microbial communities from the Groves Creek Marsh, Skidaway Island, Georgia - 101405AT metaG (megahit assembly) | ecosystem: Environmental > Aquatic > Marine > Intertidal...
AAGTTGTGGTAGTGCCTTCTTCAGCGCACAAGCGTGAAGTGGCCGTGGTAGACCGCGAGCGTGGGACCCTCGAGGATTTCGGTGCCGTCGACGCTGGTGACTGTGAGCTCCTCGGTTGTAACCGGGATTTCCAAAATGAAATAATACGTTCCCTCTGAAGCGTCAAGTCGCGGATCCCAACCTGCACTTCCTCCGAAGTCGAGGTCCGAAAACAGCAGGTTTCCCCAGCGGTTGAAAATCTGCATGCGCACCCCTTCAATGTTGTGTAAACCGCTGATGCGAAAGCGGTCGTTTTTACCGTCACCGTTGGGTGAGAAAACGTTTGGGATGACGATGGAACAATCTTCAATGGTCACTTCGATTTCTCCTGTAGCCGAGAAGTCACAGGGCGGTCCGGTGTCGTAATAGATTGTGTAAGCTCCTGGACCGACATACGGCACGGCATTGGTTGGGTCGGGAAGTTCAATGGTCGCCCCGCCACCTTCAGGAGTGAACGTCCATTGGATTTGGTAGAGCGGGTCGGCTTGGAGTCCAAACAGCAACGAGCCGGGCCCCGGACAGTAAACCAAGGTGTCGTCCACATAATCCTCCATCAATGGGTCGGGAATTTGCATGATGTCCAATGTCAGCTCCACCAAACTGTCACAGCCAGTAACGCTGGTCAATACATCATTGAACACGCCAGATTCGGTGTAGGTGTTGCCATTCCACTCGAATTCAGCGCATGCGGTGGCTGAGGAGGCACCAGAATACGGGGGATAGAAGACGATGGTTTGAATGCTGCTATCTACACAAACATCACCTTCAACGTACAATTCCACTTCGTAAGTGCCGGGCGTGGGGGTGCCGATTTCAAACAGATCATCGCCCAATCCCTCCGTCTCCAACCCGCCGAAATCCCACGTCAACGTCCCTCCGCCCACGGTATCTCCTGCAAACTCCACAAACGCTTCGTCGCCCCAACACACCGTTGAAGGCGCGTTGAAGGCGGCGTTGATGTTGAGCGAAAATCCGCTGTAATAGCCCGAAAATCCTGCGTCGGCGCTGCTGCCAAACAACCCCACCGCCACCGGCCCCGTCGACTCCACCGTGATGTCGCCGGTCAAGTTCATGATTCGGTACGTCTCCCAGCCCGGGAAACCATCCACAGCCACCGCTCCGAATTGCGGCGCGCCGTCAATGGTGAGCTCGGCTCCGGCCTCGGTAATGGCGAAAATGCCTCCCGTATAGTTTGTGTTCCCGATGCTTTGAACGCTAGGGATTTCATCCACTTCATTCGGCATTCCGCACGAAATGGGCGGGATGAAATTCATGCCCGGTGTGGATTGGCTTGCGCTGCCGGCGAGGAATTGATAGATGTAGGCAGGTTCAGAAGTTTGAAGGAACAAATTGCTGTGGGGAGTGCCGGTGTAGTCGCTGTTTTGGGTCATGAACCAATCGCCTGGCTGAAGCGTCACCGCTGGCGTAGCACTGCCGTTGAGGTAAACTTCCGTGTCGGGATGATGGGCCACAACAAAGCCACGTTCTTGACTGGGATCGCCAATGCCTTCCACGAGGATGTGGTCGGTGCCGAGGAAGGGAACAGGCACGATTTGGTCGGCGCCGATGTCTTGATTCGATGAAGTCGTACCAACCGATCCGCACCAATTGCCTACGTTGATCACCACGTTGCCTGAAGTTTGAACCAATGCGCCGAGGACACCGGCCAGGTTGGCTTCGGAGTTGGCATAGGCCGAATACACGCGACACTCGCCTTCATTCAATGTAAACGTCAAAAGGTCGCTGGTCACTGTGGGCGTGCCTGCGAAAACGACCGCGTTGTCGTAGTCTGTTATTTGCACTTGGACATTGTCCTCTGTGGCCATGATTCCGAACACAAAAGAACGCAGGTTGCCTTGGTAGGTGATGGGCATGCCACCGAGTCGGAAAATTTGACCTTGTGCTTTTTGACCTTTTGAAGTGAGCGCTTCGGCTTGCCAAGCACTTCGGTACCGAGCGTTGCAAAAAATGGGTGCTGTCGACTGCACCACCAACCCACGGTTGGTCAATGTGGTGTTGAGTTCGGATTGGCCTACCATCAATTTGCTCCCCGAGGTTTGGCCGTCTCCGATATAGACATCCAGCGGACTGCCGTTTTGGATGGTGTAAGGCGAATCGCCAAAAGGTGCACCAGAACCATCTGTGATGGTGACGTCGACAGGTTCTTGACTGGGGGTGGAGAGGTAGAGGTAGTGGTCGTTGATTTGACCGTTGTCACGGCTGTGTAGCGGCGGAATCCAATGCCAGGTGTCGAGTTGAGCGCAGGCATTTGGGGACTGCAACGCCAAAATCGCGCAGAGAACCAACGATAAAGTTTCAACCCTTTGCATTGTCGTAAGCTACTAAGAATTTTTTTACAAAAAAGGCGAGGTTGACTGCCTGAAAATGAAGTGTCTGGGACTGTCTGTTTTGAGAGCTTTGTTGTACTTTGCCTCCATGATGTATCGTGTGGGTCTGACCGCAGTCGCCTTTCTTTTACTTGTCCAATCAGCTGTTTGGGCGCAACATTGGACCCAAATCAATCACGACAAATCAGTGAGTGAAAAGACGGCCCTGCTCATCATGAACGGTTTTGGAGGCTCCAAATCGGGATGCAAGGCGCAGATGGAATTTTGGGGAAACCAAGGGGTGGATGTGTTCATTCCCGATGTGCTGCTTCGCAAATCACTGGGCGCCAGTTCAGCAGCCATGCACGAATTCATGGAAGAATACGCCATTGCGGAATACGGCGATGTAAAAGCCATTTGCTATATCGCGGGTGCTTTTTTATTACACACTGAATTAGAAAGCCATCCGCTACCCAACCTATCGGCCATCATATACGACCGCAGTCCAACACAAGAGCGTGCGCCCAAGGCTGTAGCTTGGGAAATGCCGTTTGTGGGATGGTTGGCCATGGGACCGGTGTTGAAGGATTTGGCGGAAGCGACCTGGCCAGAGCCACCGAATGCCCCGGGAATCAGAAAAGGCTTGGCCATCGAAAACCGCGCCACCAACATCATGCGCATCCTGGAAGCCACAGCTCGTGCAATGGGGCCGCTGGATTACGATTGGCGCGCCATCGATCCGTCGGCATCCGATGCGTTTCACGTCGGACTGGACCACAACATGATGTACGTCCGCTGGGATTTGCTCGGTGAACCGTACGTGTATTTTTTCAAAAACGGCCGGTTCCCTGAAGGCCTTCCAAGGCAGCCTATTTTCGAAAATCCATTCGATAAATCCAATCCCATTCCGAAGTGAAAATCCCATCGACGTATGATTTAAAACCGGCCTTCCAACGCCTGATACGACCTGTCATGGTGGGGTTGCGGGATGCAGGAATTACACCCAATCACTTGACCTTTTTGGCCATTGGATTGTCGGGGGCGTTGGGGGCTGTATTTGTGGAGGGATTGGCGGATCGACGCTGGTTTTGGGTCGTCGTGGTCGGTTTGTTGCTGCGCATGATGCTGAATGCTCTCGATGGCATGATGGCCCGTGAATTTGAAATGACGTCGCGCGCCGGTGCTGTTTTGAATGAACTCGGGGACGTCGTGAGCGACGCCTTGGTGATGTGGCCACTCGCCCTTTTGCCCGGCGTTTCAGTGGGCTGGGTAGGGACTTTCTTGTGGTTGGCTGCGGTCAACGAATATGCGGGCGTGCTCGGCGCTGCAGTGGGCAACGCAAGGCGGTATGAGGGGCCGATGGGGAAAAGCGACCGGACGTTGGTTTGGGGGTTGCTGTGCATTGCACTCGGAGCGGGAGTGGACATCGAACCGTATGCGATGCTCGGGTTGCAAGTGGTGATGGGCTTACTGGTCTGGAGCACCTTGCGCAGGGTGGCGAATACGCTAAAGAAATCAAAGGAGTCATGAACAAAATCATCCAAGCGTGGGACATCAACGCCGAGGTTCAATCGGTCATTCTGATCATCTTGTGCATTCTCGTGTTCAGTTCTGTGGCCTGGTTCACCTGGAATCGAATCAAGCCGGGCAAGTTGGTGCAAGAGCTTCAGGTGCGCACCCGGAGCTGGTGGATCATGTGTGCGTGTTTTATCGTGACCACATTGGCTCATCCGTTGATCACCCACCTGGGATTGGCTTACCTCAGTTTTGCCCTGCTCCGCGAAATGTACCCGCTGCTCGGACTGGACTCGCGTGAGCGCAATGTGGTGCTGTTATGTTATGCTGTAATCCCCGTCCAATACACGCTGGCTTACCTCGGCATGACCACCTTGTTCTTGGCTTTCATTCCGGTATTTATGTTTGTGGTGATTCCGTTTTTGCTGGTCATTCGCGGGGAAACGGATGGCATTGTGCGTTCGATTTCTTTGATGCCGTATTCGTTGGTGGCGTGGGTGTACGGAATGAGTCATTTGGCCTTGTTGTTCCAATTGCCCGAAATTCCGGGGTTCACGGCCGGTCCGCAGGGGCTGCTGCTGTATTTGATCTTCTTGGTCGGGATCAACGATGTGCTGCAATTTGCTTGGGGCAAAACCATCGGCCAAAACGCGGTGTTGCCTCGTGTGAGCCCAAATAAAACGTGGGAGGGCCTGATTGGAGGTGTTCTATCGACCGCATTGATTGCGGTGAGTTTGCGGTTTTTGACGCCGCTCGAACCTTGGCAGGCTGCGCTCACGGGTTTTTGTGTTGCCATCGCTGGATTCATGGGCGATGCAATAGCCTCAGGAATGAAGCGTGACATCGGCATCAAAAATTCGGGGAATGCCATTCCAGGACACGGCGGATACCTGGACCGGTTGGATGGGTTTTCCGCTGCGGCAGCTCCGTTTTTTCACCTCATTTACCTATTCGGAGTGACGGCTGCGGGTTAACTTTCGCTCATGCCTCGTCAACCCATAACGGCGGAAACCTTCCAAGCACATGTTCCCAACGGGCGTCGTTGGCTGCTTTGGTTTTTGTACAAAATCTTATGGCGCACGGTGTTCGGGGTGGTCATCGGATTGCGTTACATCCGAAGCGAGGTACAGCATCCGGATGGTCCGGTCATCTACATTGCCAACCACAACAGCCACCTCGACGCGATGTCTTTGATGACCATTGTGCCCTCCGCACGCATTCATTTAACCCACTCGGTGGCAGCCCAGGATTTTTTCGGAAAGTCAGGATTCAGAAAGTGGAGCATGCAGAATTTGGTCAATGCGGTGCTCATCTCGCGGAGCAGATCGGACGAGCGCGATGTGGATCCGATTGAATTGTTGGATGCCATGTTGCACGCGGGACACAGCCTCATCTTATTTCCAGAAGGGACGCGCGGGGTACCGGGCGTTATGGCAGATTTCAAGCGCGGCGTGGGTCACCTCGCATCCCGCCACCCTGAAATCCCGGTGATTCCAGTGTACTTGGATGGTCTGTACCGCAATTTGCCAAAGGGCCGTACGCTGATTGTTCCGTTCGGAGGAACGTTGGTGATGGGAGATCCGCTGCATTTTGAGAATGCATCGGTAGACGAGATTACGGCCGTTGCGCAGCAAGCCATTGAGTCGATGGCCGAACGATTAGACAATGAAAATCGTTTGAATCCAAAAAGTCAGTCCCGGTGATACCGACAGTAACCCGTTGGGTCTGTAGTTTTTTGACGACACCTGTTACCAGTGGATTTTGCGATTCCCATGCATTGAACAGCTCGTCCGGTCCGAGCTGGAGCCTTCGAATGGTTTTCTGGTTGCTTTTCGGTGGAGTGAGTTGACTGATGCGTTGACCAAATCGTATTTGGTACAATAGCTTCAATTCGCATTTCAGTCGAATCAGGTAAGGCGGGCATTAAGTCCAATCGAATCATACGCTCCAATGAGTCGACAGAAAGGGTGTAGTCAGCTAGGGACCCAGTGACCTGTTCAGCATTTGGAAAGTAAAAAGCCAGTGCGGCCGTATCAGGAGCTAAACGCAGAACGATTTTCCAAAATCCTTCAGGCACCCGCACACAACTGCTCAGCCAATCGTAAGTCTCAAATCCTGGCCCGCAGGAAACATGCACGCTTCCAAATTCAAGTGCCCAATCGCGTGTTTGATCTTCGAGGCGCTTCCAAATCCCCCGATTGAGGTTAGGTGTTTGAGGGGCCATATTGGTCATCAGGAACGAGTTGCTCATTTCTGCGTAGGAGCTCTTTGAGTCTGCCGCAGGTTTCAAGTGGCCTCTATCGTATCCCGATCCCCGATATGCCAAGTGATCAACTCCATCTTCACCGACGCGACCATCAGCTCGAAAGTCATCCTTTCTCGGAATCTTACCCAAGCATTCCGAGGCATCCAGACGGTAGTGCACCCAATTGGTCAATCTCGATTCGACATCATAATCGAGAACATAACTGGGATTTGTCAGAAAAATCCCTTTTGCTCGCGGAGCGAATTCGAAATCATTGCCTTGCTGCGTATGTCCGCAATTCAGGACAAGAATCGCAATGGTCAACACGAAGCTTGCCGTGGGATTGTAAAAATTAATTCGACTCAAAGGAACGGGGTTCATTTTCAAACATACACATGGATTATATTTCGCACATGAAACGATTCAACAAGCTCATGGCTCTTGCGGTCGTGTGTGCTTTCATAAGTAGCGCTGTGGCTCAAACCTGTGTCGACTCGACACTCATCGATCCTGGGATGATGTGTCCCACAATTTGGGACCCGGTGTGCGGTTGCAATGGGGTGACCTATGGCAATGACTGCGAAGCCGTTTACTTTGGTGGAATGACCAGTTGGGTCAACGGTGAATGCACGGGAACTGCCCTCGATTGCGTGGATTTGGGTGGTATCGATTTCGGTGCATGCGATATGGCGATGGGGGTGGTGATGTGGAACGGGAGTTGCACATATTTATCCGGTTGTGGCTGGGAAGTAGACGGGACCGATTACAGTGCGTATTCGTTCTCCAGCATCGAAGAATGCCAATCCAATTGTGCCGAAACAGCGGAATGCATCGACCCTTCGATTGCAGACCCACTGATCGACTGCAACATCTTCGAACCCGTTCCAGTTTGTGGTTGCGACAGCCTCACGCATTTCAACGAATGCGTTGCGACGCATGTTGACTTTGTAACAACGTTTGCGACCGGAGCTTGCTCTGGAGATTGTTTTGATGAGGCACGTGTAGACGAGAACATGGGCTGCCCCGAAATTGAAGACCCCGTTTGTGGTTGTGATAGCGTAACGTATTCGAACGCTTGCGAGGCGTGGTATTATGGCGGTATCGCCCAATGGACCCCTGGACCGTGCGAAAACGTGCAAGTCCAGCAAATGCATGCATCGAAATCCTTCCGAATTTTTCCGAACCCCACACATGGCACGCTGCAAATCGATGCGTTCGCAGGGGCTCCCATTCAGGTGCAGTTATTGTCCCTGAGCGGCCAAGTGGTCGCTTCGGCGCAACTCGGCCTGAGCCGTACGTGGGAGATGCCAATGAGATTGGCCTCAGGAACCTATTTCATCCAAATTCAAGCGCCGCATGAACACCCGGTCAGTGGACTGGTTGTAATGGAATGATCCGCATTGCTTGGAATGCTCAGTATGCCCATCCGCTCCCAGATGGGCACCGTTTTCCAATGGAAAAATATGAGTGCGTTCCGGAGCAATTGGTGCACGAAGGCACCGTCGATGAAAGTCAGTTTTTTTCCCCGGCACGTTTATCGGAATTGGATGTGTTGACGGTGCATGAAGCGGAATACTGGCAAAAATTGAAGACCGGTTCGTTGACCCGGCAAGAGGAGCGGCGGACGGGTTTTCCTTGGTCTACCGCATTGGTAGAACGTGAGGTAATGATCATGGGCGGCACCGTCCAATGCGCGCGCTTTGCGCTTGAACAAGGCATTGCCATGAACATCGCCGGAGGCACGCACCATGCATACCGGGACCGAGGCGAAGGATTCTGCCTCCTCAACGATTTCGCGTTGGCTGCGTCCGTGTTGCTTGCCGAAGGCAGGATTTCGCGTGCGCTTGTTGTGGATTTGGACGTTCACCAAGGCAACGGGACCGCCAAAATTTTCGAGAACGACCCACGCGTATTCACCTTTTCCATGCACGGGGCGGGCAATTACCCTATGCACAAGGAACGGAGTGACCTCGATGTGCCATTGCCTGACGGGATTGAGGACGATGCTTATTTGGCATTGCTCGATGCGCATTGGCCTCGCCTCTTGGACGCGGTTGAACCGGACTTGGTCCTTTTCCAATGTGGAGTGGACATCTTGGCGAGCGATAAGCTGGGGCGATTGGGGGTGACCGAAGCGGGGTGTCGCGCTCGAGATGAACGCGTGTTAAAGCGATGTCATGACGCTGGGGTGCCGGTGGTTTGCGCCATGGGAGGAGGGTATTCGCCGGACATTTGGCAAATCGTGGAAGCGCACTGTAATACTTTTCGCATTGCATCAGATTTGTGGGGATGAATTTTCCTTGTTCACGGGCGTAACTTTCGGTGAAATTGAATAGCGATGAAATTGAATTTTTATGCACTGATTATGCTTGGCGCGCTCCTCATGTGGAGCGCATGCTCGGGGACCTCGTCGATGGCGGACAATGACCGAAAGGGTCCGATTCACGTGGAAATAGCTACATCATTTGGAAGCATGGTCGTGGAATTGTTTGACGACACCCCGATCCACCGAGATAACTTCGTCAAGCTGGTGGAAGAAGGTTTCTACAATGACTTGCTGTTCCATCGGGTAATCCAAGGATTCATGGTGCAAGGAGGTGACCCGGACAGCCGAGGAGCCGCTCCCGGTAAACGACTTGGCTCAGGTGGTCCCGGTTACACGCTGACTGCAGAAATTGATTCTTCCCATGTGCACGTGAAAGGCGCCCTGTCAGCTGCGCGTCAAGGCGATCAAGTCAATCCCGAAAAGCGATCCTCGGGCTCTCAGTTTTACATCGTTCAAGGTGCGACTTACGCTGGAAGCAAACTGTCCAACTTCGAGTCTCGCATCCAAAGAACCCATCCGAATTTCGCCTACACCGATGAACAACGAGCGCAATACGCTGCTTTGGGGGGTACGCCCCACTTGGACATGGAATACACCGTATTTGGCCAAGTCATCGAAGGGTTGGATATCGTCGATTCCATCGCCGCTGTTCGCACAGCCCGCGGAGATCGCCCGCTGGAAGACGTCACGATGCGCATGCGCATCGCGGATTGAGCTGCAGCGGTTACTGGAGCAGGATTCGAATGCGCTCGTTGACCTCCGTTTCGGAGGATCCCATCAACACATATGTCCCACGTGGCAACGCGGATACGTCCATGACCGCATGCGCAGCATTGCCATTCCACCTTGCAGCTTGGCGGCCCTGCACGTCGTAGAGCTCCCAATTGACAATGTGGGCATAACCCGATAGAACCAACCGATCGGTGGCCGGGTTTGGATAAACCATGCTGAATGATTCTTCGGCGGCATCGATCGCATTGGCGACGTTGTCCATTGCTCCTCCATGAATATCGCTCAGCGGCCCATCGTAATCAACCGGCTCGTTTCCATCGTCGTCTCCATCGTCGTCCGTATCGTCTGCATCGTCGGATGGAGACCAATCGATGCTGCACTCCATGTACTGATCTTTGAAATCAAGCATCGCTTGGACATTTGCTGGATCTGCAAAGTAGTTCGTCACCCAATCGGCTCTCAAGCCTACGGTGCCGTCGCAATTCAAAGCGATCAAACCAAAAGGACGTTGAAAAAAGTTGTTGTAAATGGCGTTATCCGGGTTGTCAGCGAACATGGTGAAAGGAAAATCATGTTCCGGCGAGTTTTCCCAGCCGTTCATGGCCCAACGGCGCTCGACATAAATGGAAGGTTGAACCACTGCGGTATCGGTATTCACCGTAGGAGGGCAGTTGCTCGGACAATTCCCATCGGTAGGATGCGCTTCAACGCCGTAGATGAAAATCCAATTGTATTCATCCGCATGGCTGTAGATGAAGTCACGTGCAGAGTACGTTTCTTGCGAAGGGAGGTACGGGTCAGATACATTTCGGAAACGGATACAAGAGACCGAGCCACTCACAACAATCACTGGCTTTACGCCAGATAACTCGTCGTAGAGGTTTACACCATTGCCTTCGAAATCGTAGGCTGTGAAATCAAATACGGTATCTCCAATTTGATATCCCCCCGACATGTCCATGACATCGCCGTAGTAAATGATGTCATCGACTGCTGCAGTATCTGCGGGCAATTCGTCAACTCCGAATGTGCCGTATTGCGCCTGAAAGGTGAAGGACGAGAAAATGAAAAATGCTGACGCGATGATGCGTCCTGCCCAGTTGTGTTGGTACATGGTTCAATAAATCTTGCACCGAGAAGACAATTCCAGTCACCAATAGGTTCGCTCAAAGGCCAAGAAAACTGTTAAAACTTCTTATTTGCCCATGCACGGCGTGACCAGCAAGCGCTGTACTTCCAGCATGTGCATGCCGTTCAAGCCGGCCTCAGCCTCTGCGTCGTTGTCCCAATTGAGCATGACTTGCTCCAGTGCGCAAGCGCAATATTCGGCTGCTTCAGACTTTTTCATCCCGATCGCTTGCTTGCTGCAGCTCGCGACAAATCCATCTTTGAATTCTTGGGTGAAATTCTTATTCGCTGAATTTTCGCCAGCGCATCCAGTAAGCAAAAAGCCAATAGCGAGGGTGGCCCAAAACGCATTCTTCATGTGCCCGAAAATACGGCACAAAAAAACGGGAGGCCGAAGCCTCCCGTTTCAAATTCAGATTGCGTTTCCTTAGAAGTTCAACTTCAATGAGACGTTCCAGGTGCGGCCGAAACCGAACCAAACAAAATTGTTCTTGTCGATGCCGTTGTACAACGTGGATTCGTCCGCGCCTTCTGCAGCGTGTATGTTCGTGTTGGATTCAGCGATGTACTCGGTGTCGAGCAAGTTGTTCACGTTGACGCGGAACGTAGCGTTCGTTCCGAGCAAGTCAAAACGAGCGGTCGTTCCGAGGTCGATCAATGAGTAAGACGGCAGCTGCAGTGCGCCGAGGTTGTCCTCAGACAAGAACGCCGAGCTGTTGATGCTGTAGTCCGCGTACAAGTTATCGACGTAACGAGCATTCAAATCCACAGAGAACATGCGGTTGATGCGGTAATCCACACCCAAGTTGCCCACGGTTTGCGCAGCGTCACCCACCTTCGCACCTTCGGTGTAGAGCGTGGCGTCGCCGATTTGGTTGTTGTTGTCGTCATAGATCTCCGCATCGAAGTTGGACGTGTAGCGCCAATCTCCGAGTGACAACATGCCGATGACTTTCAACCCTTCCATCGGGTAGTAATTGGCTTCCAATTCGAAACCCGTGTGCTGAACATCGATGCCGCTGAACTGAGCCGTTCCTTCGATTGCAGTGGAATCGTTGATCATGACATCCACACCACGAGAGATGAAGCGGTTGCCCCAAGTTGTGCTGTAAACGTTTGCGTTCAATGTCAAGTTCGAGCTCACGTAACCGTAGCCCAACTCCAGCGAGTTGATCTGCTCGTTCTCGATGTCTTCGTTGATGTTGTTGGCATAGTTCGGGAAGATGCCATCAAAGTTGGGTTGACGTGAGATCATGCCCGCATTGAAGAATACGTTGGACGATTCGTTGATGTTGTAGTTCGCACCACCTTTTACGTAGCCACCGGCTTGGTTGTGTACGTCTGAGATGGGGTTGCCTGGCTGGTCGAAGTAATCTTCACGCTGGTATGATTGATTCGAAACACCCGCCTGGACGACCGCAGTGACACCGTTTTGGTTGTTGTACTCGACCAATCCGTTCACGCCGGCCCAACCAACCACACCTACGTTATAGTAGTCGAGTTTGGGTCCGTTCAGTCCGGTGTTGTTGAATGGGCTCGCTTCGATGGTCGTGTTGATGACCTGGCCCATGCTGTTTTTGTTACCGGTTGAGTAATATCCGTCGAGGCCCATCAAATTGTTGAGCGCACGGTAGTGGTAGCCTTTGTAGTTACGCAAGTCCAAACCAACAGATGCGCGGATGTTGTCCTTGTTGTACTCCAAATTCGAAATCACACCGACCCAGTCGTGCGAGTTCATGGAAGCGCGTCGGATTTCCACTGCACGGTTCACATCGTCACCGTTATATCCATTCGAACCGATGAGTTGGCCATAGAATGGGCTTGAGCTCAAGGTGTCTGTGGTGCCGTAGCCCGCTGATGTAGCGATGTTTGCTTCAACCACCGCATCGAAATCGATGAAGCCGTCCGCGTCACGTGAACCCAAGCTGTCCTCGAGGTAGTGCTCGGTCAAATCCGCATTGTACGGGTGGTTGTTGATCGCTCCGTTGCGGAAGTATTGCCCGCGTGGACCTGTTCCACCACCGCGTCCCGCTGAACCGTACACAGACGTGTTCAACTTCAAGTTCTCTGTGATGTTCCAGTCCCAGTTGAACGTGGCCAACGGCTTGTTGTAGAAGTTGCGGCGCATACTGAACTCTTGGCGCTCGCCGTCGATGGTCATGAATCCAGCGTCGGTATTCCAACGGCGGTCAATGCCTTCTTCTCCGAAGTTTTCATAGTCGCGGATGCTCACCCACGCGTCGCGCTGGTGGTGCCATTGGCCTGCACCGAGAACGCTCAAGTTCAACGCGTGCTTTGATCCTTCAGGCTCGTATCCAACGGCCGCGAAGTACGTCCAGCCCTCGCCTTGCGTGCCGTAGACGTATCCATCACCGGCCCACTTGCTGAGCAAGAACGATGAAGCCCATCCGTTTTCATTCTTACCGGTGTTGTAGCTGATGGACGTTTTGGCGTAACCGTCGTTACCGATGGTTTCTGAGACAGAACCGCCTTCTTCCATTTGGGCTGCTTTGGTGAAAATGGAAACCGTTCCACCCACCGATGGCACCGCCAAACGCGAAGCGCCCAGTCCACGCTGGATTTGGATGCCTGAAGCCACATCGGTCAATCCTTGCCAGTTCGACCAGTACACCCAACCGTTCTCCATGTCGTTGACCGGTTGGCCGTTGATGAGGAACGAGGTGTTGCGTTGATCAAAACCGCGGAGGCTGATCCG
>Ga0181569_10003100_pt1 | contig 13015 bp, 15 predicted proteins | sample 101ome_19_FD_132452 | JGI IMG/M metagenome (GOLD analysis project Ga0181569, IMG submission 132452) | Coastal salt marsh microbial communities from the Groves Creek Marsh, Skidaway Island, Georgia - 101405AT metaG (megahit assembly) | ecosystem: Environmental > Aquatic > Marine > Intertidal...
ATCTTCGAGCAGCTCAACCCAATGTTTAATGTAAGCTGCGTTATTTATGTCTGGCTCTTTGGTTATTCCGAACCAGACGGCAAGTTGCGCACTTCCGAGTTCTGCGACGAGTTCTTCTCGCGCTCTTTGTTTTTCAATGTAATGATAGTCAGCATAACATTGTCGAGCGCAGCGATCAGGGACACCAGTTGCGTGTATAAATTCGTGAAGAAGGACTGAATAATATCCCAAATCAGTTTTGAAATTCTCAATGGGAGGGATATTAATGCTATCATCGGTTTTACGATAAAAAGCTGAATTAGCTTCTTTAACCTGTATTCCACATTTGCTGATAAAATTATCAATGTCGCTAAAACGCTGCGTTTCAACCCGAATATCGGCTTCGGGTAATTTGATAAAATCTTCACAATCTTCAGCCGTAAGACTGAGTTGATCGAGGTTAAAGACATTATACCATTTAAGACCGCTCCAAAGATTTTTGCCATTTGGTTCATTTTCCAGTTCTTCTTTAGGTTTGTAATAAAAAATAGGTGTGGCTTTGCATGCTTTGAACGATATGCCGCGCCGCTTGCACTCAGCGGCAGTAATCCAACGCGGATCTGTCCAGCCAAAATTAAGTGCATTAAGGGATGTCATTAAGACATTAGTGCCAGTGTATTGATGGCCAGTAACCGCGTTACAATTTGGCAAAGGTGTAATCCATTCCTTTGTCCAATTAAGGCCATCTTTTTTCATAAGACGAATAATTGATTCAGCGCATTGATGTGCAATGCGTTGTGGATAAGAAACAAACTGATCAGTCATAATATCTCCCAGATGTAGCGCTTGCCTTGCCTCTGCAACGGCCGCTGCTATTGATATTGTTTGGTTTTTTTGTAGAAAACGCTAGTGAAAAGACCAAGATTGAGGTACGAAAATCCTGGTCTTTTTACGGGAAGCTGCGGTTCCTACGGTTCGCTACTTAAAGCTATGAATAGCCATGCTAGGAGCAAGATCGCCCCTAGCAAGTCCGACATTTTGGGGGCCGGTATCATCCCGTTTTTCTATCAAACATTGCATTGTCGTAATCGTTGATAGTGTATCCTTTACCGTCAAGAATATCATCGTTGATTGTACCATTAGCAATGTCGATTTCATCGTTCTCAGTGGTGCTAACACCGTCTGTAAAACGTGGATCTTGTTGATAATGTGGATCCTTAATTGAATCCAAATAATCCTGAACCTTATTTTCTACAGGTTTCATTTTCAGATCTGATTCAGCCATCATTTCTGCTATTAAATCAGCGTTCTCAGCATCGGCCAAAGCAAGCCGTTGTTCCTGACGTTCATCCATTTTAGTGTTTTCAGTTTTTAGCAGGGCTGAATTATCCCGATACTCGGGTGCTTGGATGTCAAATGTCTCGCCAGTTACGTCTTTATAAACTGAAACGGCAGCGTTAAGTAACCGTTCCATTTCGTTAAGAGCAAACTCAACATTTTTGCGATACTTAGTGGCACGTTCATAAGCGTATCCACCTTTAACACTTTCACGCTGGCGATAGGCTGTTTTTAATTCTTGCACACGCTGTTCATATCTAACAGCAAGGCTATTACGCTGGTAATTAATGCCTCTGCATAGAGACATTGCAAAACCTTTTTGCTCAAACTGTACGCGATTGCCCATAACCTCACGGCGTTCATCGCTATCCCATACAGTGCCTTCGAATGAAAAATTCATAACCAAAGAACGAATAAGCATTTCATTGTCGGGGTTTGACAATTGATTACATTCCTCATTTAAAGCATTATTGCGTATTTCTAAAAGATGACATGATTGCTTAAGATCAGTGATTTCTTTTTCCATTTGAGCTTTTGTCATTTTAGTCATTTTATTTTCTCCTTTTTAAAACGAAAAACGGCCCATCAGAGCGATGAGCCGTGTCAACCCCTGCAGGGGGTTTACTCGGTGAAAAGCCTGATAAGGCCACTTCAAAATTCTATTTCTTCTATATCCTCCATTTTTACGGATACTTTAGTGCTTGGAAGCTCAACGGCTTTGTTAAAAACAATAGGAACATTGTAGTCATGCTCCTGATCCAAGTACCAATAGTCCAATTGGTCGATAACCGCGTCGAGATCGGTAAAAGCTTTTGAATGATAATTAACCATTATGATTGCTCCAAAACTAATGTTTCAAGGGTAACTGCGCCAATAAGCTGATCGCATAAGGCTTCAATTTCGGGCATTTCACGACAAGTGGCGAACTGCGCCAATTCTTTTACATGCTCGATGTAATCGTTAAGGTGTTGTGCATCTTGTGCGGGTGTTTGTATTTCTAAAGTCATAACTTTCTCCTTTGAGTTAAATGTCCCTAAGAACGTCTCACAGGAGATACTTTGATAAATCACGGGTCATGCCCGAATCCAAAACACTCAAAATGCAAATGATGCCAAGTCAACTCGTTTGACTTAGCGTCATTTCTTCTTCGGTTTTGGGTGAGTCGCGTCCAGCGAGCAGAAATGTAGCTAAAACTAAAAATGCATTTCGTGGGCATTGAGGCAGCATGATTTACAAATGTATATAAGGACGCTGACAGAGCCAACAGCAAGTCATGCCGAATAAGATCCAAATTAATGTAGCGGCTTTAGTCCGCTCATTTGGATCGCGGCATAGCGGCCATAGCGGGGAGCGGCCGCGTGCTTGCTCGATTGATATTCGGGTTATTGGTTCGCTGGGGTAGGCTTAGCAGATCTACAAGATGGCCTTTGAATCTTGTATGAACAAACTCGCCCCTCAAGGGGGTGATTTGGTCAAATGACAGACGCGCGGGATCGTTAATGTGTCAAGTGCAATTTGGTTGTACACGGTTGTACAACTGTTCCCGCAATGACCAGTGATCGAGTCTACAAGCTAACGTCTAAATAGTAATAACTAGAAATCCGCTCGTTCCTTCACCAGCAACGGTCATTGCCCATATTTAGTAAGATTTATCGCAAATAACCCCATCTGTTGCATAAAAACACAATTGACACGATGATTCGAGAAGCTCACGCTGTTCTTTATCGGGGGTCTGGGGGGCGGTAGCCCACACCATTGATTGCCGAAGAAGAAGCATGATGATGACAACAATGAGCACCGACGCGGCACATTATTTGCCCAATCAAATGGACATAAACTCGACGTGAATGATCTTATTTCTGCCAATGAAGTATCCCCAATAACACTACCTGATGGCACCGAATTAGACGCCAGACAGACGCATGCGGTTATGCTACGCGCAACAAGCACACTCGACATCGAGGATATTGCTAAACAAGCAGGTTATTCTGGAAGATCAACATGTTCGCACTTCCTGAGAAGCAATAGAGGGAGAGCGGGGTTACAAGTGGCAATTAGGCAACACTTGCTTGACGGAGCCAGAGTAGGCCTACAGACCATGCTAAACCTCGCCACATCTGCACGAAGCGAGAACGTCAGGCAGTTAGCAGCAGCGGACTTGTTGGACAGGGCTGGGTACAACAGCCAAGAGGTACAGGCTGCGAGCAATGATGGATCAGGACGTGAGGTAAACATCTCAATTAATCTTAACACGAGTGACACAGGCATAGTGATAGAAGGTGAAGCTGAAAGTTTGCAGCAAATTCCCGTTAGCAATGAGGTGGTACAGGGGGGTAGGGGAAAAAACGATGAAGCGATACCCTAGTGACCCGACCAGCACGTATATAATGCAGCCTCAGAGTTATTTGTGTTTTGTTTGTTCTGCGCCAGCGCCATTTGGGATTGGTTACGGCGGGATTGCGTCCGAGATACCTGAGCATCGCAAAGGACGGATGTGGGTATGTTCTGAGCATATTGAGATTGCTGAACAGCGGCGTGATGCTGCGCGATTGTCTGATAGTCCGTTTGCGAGGGTTGGATGAGTTTTTTTGAGCGAGCTAAGGCAAAGACTGTAACGAGTATAGTGCCTCCCAAGCCTACGCCTGTTTCATTGCGCGGGGATCGTATGATGGTTTCTCGTAATATAGTTGAGAAGGAAATAGAGCCTCGTAAATCTGGTTTGCAGAGCAAAGCGAAAGTGGATCGTGTTCCTCGGGGTTGTTTATTTAAAGTGGGAGGGGGGTTTTTTGACTTAGACGGATACTGGTGCGTCAGAAAGGCAAAGCACGTGGTTAATGTAACGCGTGGTGCGCCTAAGAAAATAACTGCAACATTATCGGATGCGCAGAAAAAAGAATTGCGCAGGGTCAGAAGTATAGCCGCGAGAAACGGCTTAAGATAGGAGTGCGCTGCCATGCACAAGGAATTAAAATTACAGGACAGATTAAGAGTGGCTAAACATTTTAATGCGGCATTTGAATTACAGCCAGAACAGGTAGATTGGATAGACGCTGCATTAACGCAACTGCGTTCTAATAAAATAGAACAGACATCAGCGGATATAGCCTACAAGCAAATGATGTTAAAAAAAGCGGATAGCAAACGCTTAAAACAACTCATTACCTTCTCAGCAATAAACGCTGCGTTTTTGTCCGTAGCAGTAGGGGTAATTGTTTGGTTGATGTAAATTACACGCCTGACGGACAAACCATTGTAGATTTTATGTCCTCAAATGCTTTTGTGCGCGGCATACAAGGCCCGATTGGTTCGGGTAAATCTGTGTGCTGCGTTATAGAATGTTTGCGTTTAATGCTTGGGCAAGAGCGTTCTATAGATTTAAAAACAGGACAGAGAACAGGGCCGCGCAAAGTAAGAGTGGGCGTTATTCGTAACACCACTCCGCAGTTGGAAACCACTACTATGAAAACTTGGTTGGATTGGTTGCCAGAAAATGATTTTGGGCCTGTGCGCTGGCGAGCGCCGTTTCGTCAAACAATACGGGTTCCAGAAATAGATTTAGAAGCCGAGGTTTGGTTCTTGGCATTAGATCGTGATGAAGATGTGCGTAAGTTGCTTTCGTTTGAATTTACATTTATTTGGTTAAATGAGGCGCGTGAATTATCCAGAGAAATTGTAACCGCAGCTATATCTCGCGTTAAGCGTTATCCAAGAATGATCGAAGGTGGCCCTACTCGATCCTGTGTGTTTATGGATACTAACGCGCCTCACGAAGAACATTGGTGGTCTATTATGTCTGGGCAAAGCGAGCCGCCAGATTGGATGACCGAAGATGACAGGTTGACTTTGTTAAAACCAGAAAATTGGGAGTTTTTTCAGCAGCCGCCAGCCGTGCATGACAGATATGGGCCAAGCGGAGAGCTAACGGGGTATGACCTTAATCCTCTCCGCGAAAACGCCAAATTTACAGATAAAACCTATTATAGTGATTTGCTGCAAGGCCAAACGCGGGATTGGATCAGAAACATGCTCCAAAACCAAATTGGGCGCATATTCTCAGGTAGACCTGTTTATCGTGGCTTCTCAGAAAAAATGCACGTTGCCGCTGAGCCATTTGGCCCAACAGAGGGCGATGCTATTCATATTGGCGTTGATTTTGGATTAACACCCGCCGCCGCGTTTTGTCAGGATGTGTACGGCCAAGTGCGCGTGTTTGATGAACTTGTAACGAAAGATACCAACGCAAAACAATTTGCAGATATATTAGCCGCGCATATTCGAGAGCATTATTCTGAATATCAGATAATTATTACTGGCGATCCTCGAGGGGAAGACCGCGCTACGACTGATAGCGTAACGCCATACCAGATTTTTCGCGCTGCGGGGCTGGAAGTAACGCCAGCTTGGTCAAATGATCCAATTATTCGCGTTGGAGCTGTAGAAACTCAAATAAATTCCCTCATAGAGGGTAAGCCGGCTTATTTTGTCTCTCCAAATTGCAAATTTATCGTTGGAGCCAAAAAAGGTGGCTATTGTTACCTAAAAGATCGGGAAGAAATCGACAAAAAATCCATTTATTCGCATATTTCTGATGCAGAGCAATACGCGCTTCTAAGAATGGGTTACGGCAAAAAGCTAATTGGTCGAAATCCTAACGCAAAACCCAGCGTTCAAGCCTATCACAAGCAATCTGTGTTTAATCGAGGCGGTGGAATGACTGCGAAACAAAGAAATCGCCAGTCTATTCTTTCAAGAGGCCGTTAGGGTTGCTTTTTAACTAGATAAAGCGCATTTTTTTACCGACGACACAATATATGGTGAAATTATGTGTGATCCTATTAGTTTAACTATTGCTGGCGCTGCCCTGCTTCAAAACAATCAAGCAACTAGCGCAGCTAGAGCGGCTAAAGCAGATCGAGCTAGGGAACAAGATCGCGTTAAAAAAATTGCTAATCAGGAACGCACTCAAAGCGATATGGCTGCTCTAAAACAGCGCAGAAAACAAAACGCATCTCGCAGATCCGCAAGTGCTGCACAAATGGGTGGGATGTTGTCTGGCGTTGGTAGTTTTATGTCTGCTCGATCTTTTTTTTCATGAGGTAATTAATGGACGTTAAGGCAATTATTAAAAGGCGCGATGCTGCAAAAGCAGACCGTCAGCGCTTAGAGAATCTTTACGACGATTGCTTGCGTCTCACAATGCCAGCCAGACGCCGCTTTTACACACAACCTATCGACAATGCAGAAGACATATTTGATGAAACTGGCGCAAATGCTGTGGCCGAGTTTGTTTCTCGTATGCAAGCAGGGCTTTTGCCTCCCTTTACGGAATTTGTAAAACTAGACGCATCTGCGATGGTTGAGCCGCGTGATGTAGCGGCTGTTAATAAAGACCTCGATGATATTAACAAATATTTGTTTGAGCAGATTTGGAACTCTAATTTTTCCCAAGAAATTTCTGAATGCCTTTATGACATGTCTATTTCTACTGGCATTATGCTGTTTGAAGAAGGCACAGGCGATAAAGCGTTTCATCACCGCGCGGTTCCATTAACGGATGTTTATTTAGAGCGCGGCGCGGATGATACAGTTGGCGGCGTGTTTAGGGTTCAAAAAGTACCAGCTAAACACTTAAAGCATCGCTATCCCGACATGAATGAAAGCGAAGCTATGAAAACTTATTCGGATCTTAGGGAAGATTCCGAAAAAGAACTGGAAATTATTGAATATACCTATCGAGATTATTCTAACGTCGAGGTTGAGTGCTATTATCACATAGTTTTGTGTGAAACGCATAATGAAGTGCTGCAAGTTCGCAAATTGGAAGGCAAAGGCTCAAATCCGTTTATAGCATTTCGCTGGCAAACGGCTGCGGGGGAAACATGGGGCCGAGGGCCATTGTTAAACGCAATGGGCGCTATTCGCACAACAAACCTTATGGTTGAGATGATCCTTGAAAATGCGGCTATGTCTATCGTTGGAATGTACCAAACGGACAATGAAGGCACTGTAAACGCTGATAATATTTCTCTCTTGCCCGGAACGATTATAACCAAAGAGATTGGTACACGCGGATTGGAGCCAATTACTGGCTCAACTGGCAATTTTAACATGCAAGATGTGGTGCTGGCCGATCAGCGCACAAATATTAAACGCGCATTGTTTAATGATATGCTTTCAGATCCCAATAAAACGCCAGCAACGGCTACTGAGGTAGCTGAACGCATGGCTGATTTATCGCATCGAACATCCGCAGGGTTTGCGCGTGTGTTTTATGAGTTTATTCAGCCTTATATTTATAGAGCTTTGTATATTTTGGAAAAACGCGGCGATATAGAATTGCCCGTCATTAACGGCAAAGCCATACAGATCCGCGCTATTTCTCCGATTGCCATGTCACAAAATGGGCGCGATTTGCAAAAATTAATGCAAGATTACCAAATGCGAGCACAAATGTACGGGCCGCAAGTTGCAACCTCAATGTATCAAATGGAGGAATTGCACCCTTGGTTAATTGAAAAAATGGGCTTGGAAACAAAGTTGTTTAAATCGAGCAAAGAAATTGTGCAGTCGATGGAGCAGCAAGCCCAGCAAATGATGATGATGCAACAACAGGCGCAACAACCCGTATGAGCGAATATATTGAGCGGCGAATACGCGAGATCCAAGATCAAGCGAAAAACTCCTTTGATAGTTTTCAGCGACCAGCAAATGCAGAAGAAAACATAAACATTACATGCCGCAATGTTTTGAACTCACCAGATGGTGAAAATTTAATGACTTATTTGCGTTCAATAACAACGGACGCGGTTATGCATCCAAGCTGCACAGATGCAGAATTAAGGATGCAAGAAGGAATGCGCCGACTTGTGGGCATTCTTGACGCAAGGCGTAAATCTAAAGCGAAAGGATAAAAATGTCAGAAGAAGCTGCCACAATGTTTGATGCAAATGAAGCGTCCAGCGAACCCGCTGAAACGCAAGCTGTTGAAACGACAAGTGAGGGAGAACGCCCAGATTGGCTTTTAGACAAATTCAAAACTTCCGAAGATCAAGCCAAAGCCTACAGTGATCTTTATGGAGCGTATTCGAAGAAGACAGAAGATTTGCGCGCGGAAATCAAAGAGGAAGCTGCGCAAGATTATGCAAAATCACTTGGCGTACCAGATGATGCAAGCGCATATGAATATCCAGAAGGCTTTGACGCGCCAGCAGAAAGCGTTGATCAAGCACTTAGAAGCTGGGCAAAAGAAAATAATGTGCCGCCAGAAGCGTTCAAATCGTTAATATCTGATGTGTACGGGCAAACCCAAACCAATTTTGAAGCAGAACGCGCTAAACTTGGCGATAATGTTGATCAGCGCGTTAGCAAGCTTAATAAATGGGTAACGTCTAATATAGACGAAAAACATTTTGATGCTGTTAGTAAAGTAATGACAACAGCCCAAGGCGTTGAGCTTATGGAAAGTATGATGAACAAAAACGCATCAAGAGGCTTTGCGCCTGATGATGTTGGAACTTCTGTGCAAGCCAAGCCGCTATCGCGCAACGAAATTCGCAATTTGCAAGCAGATGCAAGATTTGGCGAAGATGAAGATTACACGGCTATGGTTAGATCAAGGTGGCAAGCTTTTGCAGAGCAACAAGCGCGAAATTAAATTCTTTTTAGCTCCAAGCACTCTTTATGATGTTTTGGAGCTATACAAATATATGCGTAAATCAGACAGGGATGAACTGGCTTACGCAATACAAACAACTGGCACAGATATTTATAGCCAGATGATTACAAGCTGTATTTCCGATAAATATGTAACAATGTGGGCAAATGACAGAGTTGTGGCTGTTGGCGGTATTAACGCTGTTCCTGATAATTCTAGCATTGGTATTATCTGGCTTTTAGGAACAAATCTTGCTGATAAATATTGGCGTCAAATGACGCGGTTATGCCAAAGATTTATAGAGACAGAAAAACCTAATTGGGATGGATTTGGGAATATTGTTCCCATATCTAGTTGCAAGCGTATTAAATGGCTACAACATTTAGGTTTTGACATATTAGATTTAAAAGCACAGATTGATTTTGAGGGATATGTAAAGTTTTACATGAATGCCTCTTATACGGCCCCAAAAACGCAAGGCGGCTCCGCATAGGAATACCCGTTGAGTTAGTTTGAGGAACACCCGATCCCGTTCTGAAATTTAACTTAATAGGTGTAAAAATGACATCAACTATCGACCAAGCGTTTATTGAAGAATATAACGCGGACGTTCATTTGCTGTACCGTCAATATGGCTCTCGTTTAATGAATACGACCCGTAAAGGCACAGTTGCAGCTAAATCTGTATATTTCCAAAAATTTGGAACTTTGGCAGCGCAATCTAAAACACGTAATGCAGAGCATACGTTTCAAGATCCAGCGCACAGCAAAGTAAAAGCCGATATGGTGGACTATTATGTTCCCACATTGGTTGATGATCTGGATTTGCTCAAATTAAACATTGAGGAAAAACGCGCTCATACAACTGCACAAGTTGCAGCATTAGGCAAAAAGACTGACGAGGTTATCCTCGATGCTCTTGAGGCTGGCGCAAACTCAACTGATTTGGGCGATAACACTGCTGCTTGGGATTTTGATACAGCTATGAGCGTTGTAACAACATTCTCAGTTAATGAAGTTCCTGATGATGGAAACCGTTTTTGTGCATTGCACCCTTATGCTTGGGCGCAATTCCTGAAGGTTCCTGAATTTGCCAATGCAGATTATGTTTCCGCTGAAAACCTCCCATTCAAAGGAAACTTGACTGCAAAAAGCTGGATGGGAACAATGTGGATGCCTATGCCAAACATTGATCACGGTGTAGCTGGTACAAACATTGCGACCAACGTAGCTTGGCACAGGACTGCAATTGGTCACGGCGTCAACAAAGAAATCAATACGATTTGGGATTATGAAAACACGCGGTCAGCTTGGTCTGCTGTGTCTTCTATGTCTCTTGGCGCAATCGTGATTGAAGATGCTGGGGTTTACAAAGTTTCTACTTTGTCACCCGCACCATCTTAATAGGATCATCTGTCTCAGTGGCAGATGGGGCAGATGTAACATTCTCTTTCTGGTTAGGTTACGCACTGCGATGAAAGAGAAGCATTGAAAGGGGTGGGTGCCTGCTTGCCCCTTTCTTTAAAACAAGGTTGGCTATATGACTGTAACGCCTCTTTCAGTTTCTAATTCATCGCTTAAAATTATGAATGCGGCATTAGCCCAGCTTGGCGTTGACGAAATCACATCTTTTACCGAAAACACATTGCCAGCAAAGACTGGCAATAAGCTTTTTGAAGACATCCTCGAGGATGCGTTGTGTTCTTATCCTTGGCGGTTTGCGCGGGATCGAGTTGTTTTAAATAGAAGTTCAACCGCAGCGCCTGCGCCGTGGACAGGGCTTTATGTTTTACCGACATCAGCCATTAATTTGCACACAATTTATATTGATGACGCGATTGGTGCCTTTGATCGTTTTGGTCAAAATGTTGTTGTAAATGTTGATGCAAATTCAAGCTCTGTTGTTACAGCAGAAGTTACAAATATTGTCGGGCCAGATAAATTCCCTGGTTATTTTCGTAGAGCATTTATTATGCATCTTGCCGCTGCGCTTGCGATGCCCATTACACAAGACGAACAAACATCAGCTTATTTAGGCGAAGCAGCACAAACCATGATGCTCAAAGCCAGATCAAGGGATGCTCAAGGGCGTTCTCCGCAGCGGCTGGACACAAAAATGTTTCTTAAAGCCAGACGAACTAATCGAGCACTCTAATGGCAAAAGTACAAGATTTTAGATCGGATTTTCGCAAAGGGCGCACTGGTACAGCTTTGCGTATTCGTCAGGATGTAAAGTCTTATACCTCCAGCCTTAAAGAAGCTAAAAATATGATGGTTCTGAGCGATGGGCGTATTGCGCGGCGTTGGGGAACAGAAGTTAAAGAAGCTTTAACAGGCAAAGTACGGCTGGAAACTTGGGATTATTCAGAAGGCAATACAACGCAGTTTTTGCTGTATTTTTCAAATGACCAATTGCTTATTAAAGATCTGACATTAACAACCAGAGCTACTTTTACAAGCACAGGATGGACAGATTCAACGCTGCCATTTTTATCAATAGCTTATAATGAAAACACGCTTGTTATTACGGATGAAAGCATCACGCCTAAAATTGTTACGTTAAGCGGCACCAGTTTTTCGATTGAAGATTTTGAGTTTTCAACAACGGCTGATGATACATATTTGAATGCGCCATTTGCTCAAATGGCAAGTGGCGACATAACCGCAACTTTAACCTGTTTGACATCGAAAGGAATGTCCTCCGGCTATGGGAGTTACATAGCAACTGCTCTCAGTCTTTCTCCCAGTGATTTTGACCTTACTAATGGTACGGGAAAAATCACCACCTCTGCCAATTTTTTTACGGGAACTGCAAACAATTGGGTTGGGAACAGATTACAAATTTTAGACGGTGAAGTTGAAATAACCTCTGTTACTTCACAAACAGAAGCAAATATTACGGTTAAAAGAAATATTGCTAAAAAACTCGACGTTAATCCGTTTTATATCCGCAACGGCTCAAAGCTTGTAGAAGTCAGTTATTTTAATCATGGCTTACAAGCTGGTGATGAAGTGTTTTTTGCTGGTATTGCCGATACAGACAGTTTGCCTACTATTTTAACGCATGCGGTTAAGTTTGCATCAGATGCCTCAACAGCCGCAGCGCCATCTGGAGGCGCAGCCGCATATACAATTAAGCGCATTGTTGATGCAGATACTTTTGAAATCGAAGGCGCAGCAAACGGTACTGTAACACTTTTAACTGGCGGCGCGGATGTTACAATTTTTGTTAAAGGCGGCATTAAAGGCATTAAAGAACCAGCTTTTTCCAAAGCTCGAGGATGGCCGACAGCTTGCGCTATACATGAGCGAAGATTGTGGTTGGGCGGCAGTTCTCTTTTGCCAAACGCAATTTGGGCCTCAAGGTTTTCCGATTATAAAAACTTTAATCTTGGCGAAGCTTTATCAACTGATGCGCTTGCGCTTTACGGCATTGGAAAACAAGCGCGTATTCGTCATTTAGTATCTGCGTATGATTTGCTTATTTTTACCGATAATGAGGAAATCTACATTCAAGGAAATAGTTTTGAGCCAATTACGCAAGCATCAGCAAGGGCGGTAACGGGTACTGAAATTGGTGCGTCATATACAACTCCGCAAAAATTTGATGGCGGTGTGTTTTTTGTTGATAAAATTGGCACAATTATTCGTGAATTTGCGTCCTCTAACCGCGATACAGAATACACCTCTAATGCGGCTTCTACAGTTATTAGCGATTGGGTTAAGCAGCCAAAACAAACCTGTTTATACAAAGGCTCAAATACGTTTAGCGCCACGCCTTATTTGTTTTTTGCAGATAGTACAGATGGAGCTTTATTATGTCTTCATGCGTCCAGAGCGGACGATAGTTTTGGCTGGATGCGATGGGAATTAAGCCAAGGTTCGTTTGTTTCTGTCGCATCAATAAATGAAGATTTATATGCAATCGCGCAGCGCGGTATAAATTATTATTTATTAAAGTTCGACACTTCGACAGAAAACTATATGACAACGGATTTTTCTGCAAAACTTACCGCTAGTCCAGCGGGAACAAATTGGACAACA
>Ga0181569_10003107_pt1 | contig 13005 bp, 10 predicted proteins | sample 101ome_19_FD_132452 | JGI IMG/M metagenome (GOLD analysis project Ga0181569, IMG submission 132452) | Coastal salt marsh microbial communities from the Groves Creek Marsh, Skidaway Island, Georgia - 101405AT metaG (megahit assembly) | ecosystem: Environmental > Aquatic > Marine > Intertidal...
CAAACAGCTCTACGGTGTTGGAGATGATGGTGCGATAGAGAAAGGAGTGGGCCACGTTCACGCTGCATTTACGGAAGCCAAACCTGAGGGTGTATCGGAGACCATGAATATCTTCAATGAAGAGATGTTACTTAGAGCAAAAAATAGGGCTAGAACAAGGGCACTTTGGAAGATTGGACAACCATTCAATGCTGAACGTAAAGAGGCTGTGGAAATCAAAGTGAGACTGGGTAATGAGAACGCCTTCCCTGCGAATGGCATTGCCCTGGCTAAGATAAGCAACCATTCACTGGTGCTTTCGATAGGGGAAGCAGTTGTCTTATCGCTCAAGGAATTGCAATTGATTAACTCCTATGCGAAAATTGGAGGAGGTCCCCGAGATGGGGGTTGGATGCGAGCATATCTGAAGCACGCAAATGAGAGCGAGTCAGCGATTTTTGCATCCGCGATGCAGGAAATACTGGGGCCTCTAGATAACCCTAGGTATGTCATTCCCAGAGAAGTGAAGATAATCACGGACAATTGGCTCAGTAACATGCTACCGGAAGTTCTAGCAAAATACGTTCGTTCAAAGCGGGACAAGCTTGCGATGTTCCACTCGGTTCCGAAGGTCCTCTGCAAGAATAAGGAACACGCTGCTGTCTTCCAAAGACATTGGAACGAGCGAGTTAGTCCCGGAGATGTAATGTACGGCCACAGTAAATCCGGCAAACAAATGGTATCGGCTATCAAAGAACGAGGGCTAGTTCCTGAGTCTTCAATAAATCAGAAAAATGTCTACTTGTGATCAATCAGAGCATAATTGACAATTGATGTTTGGTCCAACATGCTGAGGGCAGAATCGGCCTCGACATGTGTAGCATCTGAAATCGAATGCGCTTACTGTATTTTCACATCCAGGATGGCCACATAGATTACCAGTTTCGGTATTATCTGATGGATTACTTTCTGATTTGACCTTGTAGCCCTCTTCCCACCATTCATCACCAATGACTTCTTCATTGGATGTTCTATTTTCATCATCAACCTGTGATTTGTGTTCTAATCCTAATACCTTCAAAACATATGGACTTGAGAAGAAAATTTCAGCGGTAGTATCCAGTCCAATTTTTTCTAGGCGTTCTATGCCATCTTGTCTTGATTTAATTTCGCCACCATTTGCCTGAATGTAAGCAATTAATCGGTCATAAGCCCGGATATAACTGGGCGCCAGTTTTCTGTTCAAGTCTCTTTTTGGCGCTTGTTTTCTAGATTTTCCAGGCCTTCCGAATGTTTGATGTCGTATGTATGTTTGATTTTGTTCTTTCAAAAATAACGGATTCCCTTGCTGAATCCCGACAACTATCAACATGGTAATTATTGGTGCCGTTAAGAAGGTACACACAAAGAAAGTGAAGGAGTCGGTAGTGGTACTCAGTATCAATGCCAGTAACAGTCCTGCTGGCACGAAGAATACGACCTTTGAATCAGTCCTCTCATCTATCCAATTTATTGTGCCCCATGCCGCTGAAAAGAATATCAAGAGTATTCCTAATACTAGTTCAATCAATCAAACACATCCGCTTTGACCTCGGCGCTGTCCCGGCGCCGAGGTCGGTGAGGTACCGTATTCCTGATGCGTAGCATCTGCAGTCATTGCCCATTGGGCTCCTTCTTTGGGACAATTGGCGGAAATTACCACAGACGATAAACTCAGCGCCGGACAGCGACTCTAATCGCTGCTTCTTTGGAGCCTGAAAGTTCCGAGGAATCAACACGGATCGGTAACCCTAGACGTTTGCACAAATCCAAATGAGATGAAGACCATGGGAATTTACATCTCGAACTCGCCTCGTATCCCAAGACGGTTATTGGCTCTAATTCTGATTCCCAACTATCACTTACCATTCTTCCAGAAACTCTAACCCACGCATGCTCAAATCTTCTCAAATCATTTGCAAATCCATTCAATCCAATTTTGCTTAATTTGCTAATCAAGTAATCTCTAGGCAAAGCCCTAGGGATGATTGCAAGCACATTTCTACCATCCTCTAGATATGCCACCGGCCCCAAATCCAAGTCTTCGAAATGCTTCTGAGCCTGAGAAATGGCTTGTTTAGGCTCCCCCCATTTCAGGGGAAGGTATGTGATTAAGGCCGAACGATCTTTTGTTCCATGCACATGTGTACTGACCTCCACGCTGATGAATTCCTCAGACTCAGATTTTGCTTTGTTTTGTGATTTAGTTAATTTCTTTCCAATAGATAATTTGGGTAAAGTAAATGGAGGATTCTTTGGTATCTTTACTGCTAGATCATGTCTTGGTATTTTTCCTATCCAATCATTTACTGATTTTTCAAGCCACTCGTCTTCAATGATACTACAAATCCAACCAGTAGATCCGTGAATAGTTCCAGGTACACGAATAATTCGCCTAGTATCAGCAGTCACTACGGGGTCAACTGGGTGGCCGGCATCCAATACTCTTTGTAGCAATTCTTTCCTTTGTTCTCTGACTTTTTCTTCTCTTAATTTCGGATCAGGTTCGGCAAATAAATCTCGATTTGGATCCTTGGCGATTAAATGGAATCCCTTGCTTCCTGAAAACGAAATATGCTGAATCTTTAATGCTGTATTTTCGCTTAACCAATTTCTTAGTTCTAATGTTGCCAATCTCGCCGCTTCCAATTTTTTCTTACAAAATGGCCTCATGTCAATGTCAAAAACAACGAGATGATCTAGCAAGATAGGTGTTGGTTTTTTGTTATTTTTCAATCGTGGTAAGTAAACTGGGTCAAGCCAAGAGGATGTAGATACATAGACATCGGTTGGCATCGAGCCTTGGAATTCCTTCACGAGAGATTTTTTTGACGCTATTCTCCTTTTCGATGTCACCCAAGGCCCCTTTAGAGTACGCCAACGGAATTGATGCCGACTGGATTTTTCTAGCCAACCTAAGTCGATGAGATTTGATTTGTTGTAATGCTCAGAAAGAACTGGCTCAGTCCATTCCGGCTTACCTGCCATAACCTCAAGAATCAGTGCTAGGTATTGGATTAATCCCCGTCAGCGTCAAAGAGTTAATGCTTCTCGCATAACTGTGAATCAACCTCTAGTTGTGGTCAATCTGAAGACATACGAGACCGCACATGGCGCTAGTGCAGAATCTTTAGCCAGAGCAATTGCGAGCGTTGAAACAAATGCTCGAATGGTAGTTGCAGTATCTGCTTTTGACCTTAGTTCAGTTGTTGCTGCTGCACCGAATTTAGAGGTTTGGTGCCAACATCTTGACCCAGTCGGATTCGGCTCATTTACTGGTTGGTTACATCCGGCAACCGCCGTTGAAAGGGGTGCTTCTGGAACACTAATCAATCACGCAGAGCACAAAGTGGAAATCGAGCATGTTGCCATGTTACTCGACCAAGTCCCAGAAGGGTTCACTGTATGCGCTTGTGCAGCAGATATCGAAGAGGCTCGTGCATTGACCGCATTAGGCCCGGATTTTATTGCGGTTGAACCACCGGAATTGATTGGTGGAGATATTTCTGTAACAAAAGCAGACCCCTCGATAGTTAGTGGAACAGCCGCTGCAGTAAAGGAAATTTCCGAGCAAGTTGGAATCCTGTGTGGTGCTGGAGTAAAGAACGGAGCTGATGTTGCAGCAGCGATTAAACTTGGAACAACGGGAGTTCTACTTGCTAGTGGTGTCACGAAAGCACAAGATCCGGAATCTGTAGTCGCAGACCTTGTATCTTCTCTTTGAAGTCCACTCCTGGACATTCATCTTGGAATGAGCAATGCATACACCTCCAGGCGCTCTTCGAACGAGGTAAACTCTCCAAATCTCCATCAAAAATCATTAATCTAGCCATTTGCTCAATATCCATCGAAATCATTGAACGGGATTGCTGCTCCCACTCTATGCTAGCAGATTTTTTCCATTTTACCCATCTTGTTCCTAGCCAACCTATCCTTACAATATCGATATCATCAATTTCATGTTTAATCATCGGATTTCTTTGAGCCCATAATAGCATGGAGCCTAATTCTAACTCCGTGGCTCTATTTGGTGTTCTAGACCCAATCTCCATTGCTAAGCGAACCAAACACAACCTACCCCCATTGTGAACAAGAAAATCCGGAGCGCCATATTGTCTCGCACCATCTAATAATAGAGGTTGAAATCTGTCAACAACAACAATTTCATTACTTGACTTTCTATTGAATCCAATTAGCGGTGCCGAGAAGAACAAACTCATTCTGTGCATCATCATATCAACGGATTGATCTATTCTGCAATGAGGTTCTTCCTCCAGCACCTCACCAGCAATTATCGCTCGGAGTAAATTACGGTGAATGATAGTTCGTAACTCATTCATTGGTGTGTCCACTTCTTCCATACGATGAATAATTGCATCTCGCAAACCAAAACGGGCATGGTCAACAATTCTTCTCGCCTTTGCTTTCTTTCTGATAAATTCATCATCTGTTGCAATTACGTGCTTTAGCACGTACCTTCTCGAACAATTATCGAGCAGTCTTCCTCGGGTAGGGCTCCAAGCTATTCTGTTATTCGTAAACATAGCCAAATGACTCAAATATCAGGGTCTATGACTTTATCTCTAGGTAATCGCCTGTGTTGAAAATGAAATGAAAATAGTCTCATTGACGGGCTTGCTTTCGAGCAGCCTTTCGCCTTCGTAGCTTCTTCTTTCGCCACTTCCAGCGCTGGTTCCCAGCCTTCTTCCACGCACGGGAACCTCGCTTCATGCGTCGCGCCGACTTGCTTGGTGTATTTGATGTAAACGGTGAATACCTTCGGAATCATTCTGAGGAGAATGGTGGTGGGCGCGCCAGGATTCGAACCCGGGTCACCGGCTTAGAAGGCCAGCATGATATCCAGACTACACCACGCACCCATGCGAGGCGGGGTGCTTCCCCTTTGTGAAACCTGCACCTTGCCATCTTGAGTTAGATAGAGTTCTAATCTGAATAACAATACTACTCATTGACTTCTTCGCCAGTGTTATGATTGAGTATTCCATCGTCCAGCATATCTTCACGAATATCAGACTTTGAGCGACCCGTTTCCTTGGCCATTTTCTTCAATTTCTTATTCACTCTACGTTGACTAATGATTAACTCCTTCAGGCCATGAAATATTCGCAAAACAGTCTCTAAGATCGATAATAAGATGAGGCTATTCAAGTAAGACCTAGCCAATTCATTTCGATTTTCGATCAATTCTTCGAATTCACTGAACTCTACGGAAATTGAACTGACTAAGAATACACCAAGAACCGCAAATGGCAACATCTTTGCAACATCCCGAGACAAATCTTCAGTCCAATAAGACAGTATTCGCACCGATCCTACAACCGCTGTGGCAAGCAACGCATTCCTTGCATGATCATCTCCATCAGCTAGGAGGGTTAGAATCACTGCCATAACAACGGTCCAGAAGCCGATGAGAATAGGTATCGCTAGAGCGTATTGGATTAACCAAACAGCGGTCCTAAAGAAAGCACGAATCTTCCCGCCCATTGTTTGGTCATATTTGCTTAAGTCTAGATTCAGAATATCTCTTTTTGCTAGAAGCCTGTAGAACATGAAGACGAACCCAGAGTAGGCCGCGATAGCAATAATCGCCATCATTGTTGGAAAAGACTCAGCGATAAAATCGTCAACCAAATTAGAGATGTCATCTGGTGTTGGCGGGAATTCCATTGGCTGTTCTTACCTAGTACGAGTTCATTGTGATTTTGCAGGCATAATCTCTTCTAATCTAATTTATCGACTGCTAAATGGGCGGGCGCATTTTGGACATCTTTGAGGTAAAGACACCCTTCTTCTCTGCCATGTATGGCCACATTCTCCGCATATCCATGACTGTTCGGGAAGTTCCGCTAGAACCTCCTCTCTCATAGTCCTCAAAACGGGTGATTCAGATAGTTTTGGAGCGGGTGCAATTTCATTGACAAGCTCACTATGTTGGTTACCATGATCAACTAATCCGGCCGCATGTAGTAATTCATGGACTAGAGTGTGCATGAATAGTTTCTCATCATCCTTCAATCTTGGATGTAATGCGATTGTAACTGGGCCAGGAGAGCCCCTGAGTCTACGTCTGCGAAACAATTCGTGATGGTCAAACTCAAACCGAGTAAACCCTAAGCGATTATCTGAGGCATCTGCCCACTGTAAAGAAAGTTGCTTGGGTAAATGTCGAAGAAAAGGCGCATCATCACGCGATAATCTAGAGGATAGTTCCTCCATAATGCCCTCTGGTAAATTGGGAGGTCCATTCGGACTGGATGAGGCAGCACCATCACTCATGCCATTGCCTGCTCAGTTCTCCTTAAATGGCCGTCGCAGGTCGTGATCTCACTGGGCGTGTGGCGCAGCTTGGAAGCGCGCTTCCTTGGCATGGAAGAGGCCCCGAGTTCAAATCTCGGCACGTCCACCACTTTTTCCTCTTAATTTCCTAATTTGAGTAGTCTTAATACGATTTATATCCGTTATTCGATTAATAATTTAGAGAAGGTGAATTAACAAACAGTAGGTGTTAATCATTATACCGACTAAGTGAATGTTTATTTTGACGAGCATCAAAGGGATATTCTATATATGAACCATAGGTTCGATTCCAAAGATGGACTCTAGATTGAGAGCCTTATTGATGTGTACGCTGATGATTGCATCAACTCTTGCCGGATGTATCGGCGGAGATGATGATGATGGTGACGATGTCGTAGAAATATTGGGATGCACTTATGCAGATGCCAATAACTACAACGCCGAAGCCACAAAGGACGATGGATCTTGTGAATATGATCCGGGCTTCGAGCCTGTAGATGGTTGCACCAACCCTGCTGCAACAAACTACAACTCGGCTGCGACCCGTGATGATGGATCCTGTACCATGCCTGAAACTGTAATGGGTTGTATGGACGATGCTGCAAATAATTACAATGCTGCAGCTGAGGAAGACGACGGCTCTTGCGATTATGGAATGGCACAGGGCGACATCATGGCCGCATACGCCGCTGGAGACATGGCATTCTCCGATGCATGGTACAACCTATCTGTATCGCGAAAGTGCCGTGACTTGGGTACGAACAACCCGTGTGAAATGACACAAATGACAATTGGTGAGGCAGACACTCACGATCCAGCCGATGCTTACGATTCAGCATCCGGCGATGTTATTTCCAACGTTTATGATACTCTATACCGATACGAAGGAGATGGAGATGGTGGCTCGATTATCGTACCACGATTGGCTACCGGACACACAGTTAGTGAAGACGGTCTTACCTACACCTTCACTCTACGCGATGATGTTTACTTCAGCAACGGTGATCACATGACCTCTGCAGATGCAGTATACTCATGGTGCCGTGTTATCGGAATGGGCGCTCCATCCTCCGGTGTTAACTGGATTCTTACCCAGTCCTTCGACTGTAATGATGCAGATGGCAACCATGATGATTGGGGTGGCGAAAGGCTGAATGTAATCGATGACTACAGTTTTTCAGTTGAAATATATGACCCATCTGCTGCTTTCGTAGCAACAATTGCTTACACTGTTGGTTCAGTAATCAACTCACAATTATGTGAGGCTAACAGAGTAATCGAAACTGATGAAAACGGAACAGTCACTTCTGATGACTTCTGCCATGAGTGGATGGATGAGGCACAAGTAGGTGCTGGAACCAATGCTTACATGGTAGCACAGTGGGCTCGCGGAACTCGCCTGGTAATGGAGCCTAACTGGATGTACTGGGAAGAGGCTGACTTCAACCTAAACAGAGTTGTAGTTGACCTAGTCGAAGAGACTCAGACCCGTGTACTGGCTCTGCAAGACGGAGAAGTTGACCGAGCATACATCCCGTCTGCTCAGAAGACTGAATTCTGCAATAATATGGAGGACCTACCTAGTGCAGAAGGCAAAGAAGGATTCCGCTGCACCTACCGCCAGACATACAGTGTTGTGAATGTACCATACAACTTCAAGCCGAAAGCAGACATGGCTGATGGTACCGCAGACTACATCATCAATCACGACTGTGATGGAGATGGAACAAACGACTGTAACGTACTAAGTCAATCCGCAGTAAGAGAAGCACTAAGCTACACTCTTGATTATGATACTATCCACACTGAAGCATACAAGGGTGAATTGATGCCAATCTACGGTCCAATCCCAACAGGATTCCCTTACGATGACACACAGTATGAGGTGTTCACCTACGATCTTTCATATGCTGAATCTGTACTGGACGCTGCCGGATTCATCCGTCAGTATGACTGTGCTTCGCTCACTCTAACTGGCGAGCCTACAGTAGTTCCTGAAGCAGACAGAGATGGTACAGAGTGCAGACTACCAAACCAGCTAAGAATTCTGACAAACACTGGTAACGACCAGAGGATTGCAGTAGCACAGCTTTGGGGCCCTGCCCTAGAGTCGATTGGAATCGCTAATGACAATGCTGACCAGCCTTGGGCTACAGTGATTGACAACTATATCTATGGAAAGTGGGACCTCTGGGTTATTGGCTGGGGACCTGACTACCTGGACCCAGACAACTATTGGTCACCATTTGCAGGCAGTGCTGACATTGGTGGAGATGCCTACCATGGCTACTACAACAACACCGCACTTGATCAAATTCTGCTAGATGCAAGGACAGAACAAGATTCTGATGCTCGAGCGCAATTGTATGCGGATGCATACGAACTTTGGGTCACCTCCCCAACAATGGCTCTATTGGGTCAATACGCTGGTGTAGGGGTTGGTTCCGACCACATGTGCCCACCTGCATACGATGCAATTGGAGGAGACTATTTCTTCAACTGGGATAAGTTGGCGAAGGTCTCGGGATCATATGTCGGCGAATGCTGATAACTGAAACCAGAATTATTTTCTGATTTACGAAAAACCCCGCGTCGGGATTGTTCCCGACGCGGGGAAAATATTTGTTTAATTCATAGGCGTTAGCGTTGAGAGAAATAACTGAAGTAATCATGATCGGAGTGAATGATTTTTTCAATTGATGAAGAATTAAAGGTTGTGAACTTCGATGAAAACCAGTGAATTCATAGTCAGACGATTCATTCTCCTTATTCCTGTAATGGTTGGGGTGACTGTGTTTACATTTGCGATTGCACAAATTATTCCTGCTGACCCCGCCGCTATATTATGCGGAGAAAGATGTGGTTTAGTGGACCCGGTATCCGGAAAGACAATGCTCGAATTACAAAGAGAAAGGTTGGGGCTGAATGAACCAGTTATTGTACAATTTAGACTATACATAGAAAACCTACTCGCTGGAGATTGGGGCGAGTCTACTACCTACAATAGGCCGACTTCTGATGTTGTTCGTGATGCTGCACCGGTCACATTAGAAATGGCTCTATTTGCTCTACTGATGGCCTATCCCATTGGTATAACTCTAGGCATTCTTAGCGCAGTATGGCAGGATCAGGTGTTTGATCATATATCTCGATTCTTAGCCATAGCATTTGTCTCTCTACCTATTTTCTGGCTTGCTATGATGTTACAGTTGGTTTTTGGGACGGGACCAGAAGTAGGTGGAATTTGTGACCCTATTTTTGGTACTGATGGAGGCTGTTTTCCGATTTATGGGAGGCATGATTCGGCTTTGACTTACCCAGACAGAACATCAACGCTGTGTGACACTATCAATTCGGGAATTGCATGTTATCCCTCTTGGTATCCTTCAGGGGGTACTGGATTTCATCTGGTTGACAGCTGGTTCGTTACTGACGAAGCATTGGAAAACATCCATCCGGATTATGCATCTAACTCAAAATTATTCGACGATACCCTCGTCCACCTAATTCTACCTTCATTTACATTAGGAATTGCGAGTGCCGGCTCTTTACTGCGCTATATGCGAGCAAGCTTGTTGGAGGTAATGAACGAAGATTACGTGCGAACAGCCAGAGCAAAGGGACTTTCGGAATCGCGCGTAATTATTGTCCATGCCTGTAGAAATGCTCTAGTTCCAATCCTGACAATTCTCGGTTTTTCAATCGGTGGAGCAATCGGTGGCGCTGTACTAACCGAATCGATTTTTGCGTTCTATGGCATGGGTAATGTCGCTGTAGATGCAATAATCAATTTAGATTATTCAGTCCTTATGGGGGTGACTCTCATCACCGCTATAATATTCTTGATGTCTAATTTAATTGTAGATATTTTGTATGGCGTTGTTGATCCAAGGGTGAGGCTAGAATGAGTTGGAGTGACGGTTTTGAAGAAAGGGCCGAGAGCCTCCGTCGTCTAAAAGAGGGTGCCAACCAAGCAAAATATGATATTAAACGCGGATGGAAAATTTATCGCAGATCATTACTTGCTGTAATCGGTTTATTGATGGTCATCTCAATTTCAATTGTTTCCATATTTGCAGACGATATTGCGGTAGAACACCCTGGGAGAAATTTGCAGGACACCAGGGATGTCTGGCATATTGACTACGAACCGAGGAAGGCCGCACCTTTCTCGGAAGAATGTGATACGCGTTATCAGAAAGTATCACTCACTACTCTCAGGCGTTGGGGCGAGAATGGGACTAGCGCTCTGAGTCCAACTAGGGTTGCTGATAACAACTCATTCTATCAGGACACACTAGTGGTAACGGAGTTTATTGAATTGCAAGATCGCTACGGGGTTACCCTCGAAAGTGATTTAGTTACGCTTGAATCTTCCAATAATACATATTTTTGGATTTCAGATGTGTTGATGGACAACAACTCATTGACTCAAATCAAACTAATTTACAAATTCGAAAACGATGCTATGCACCATTGGTGGTTACCTGATGGTTATGATGTGTGTATTTTTGGTACAAATGACGAGGGCCAGGATTTATTCAGTAAGATTCTCTATGGTTCTAGAGTCTCTCTTACCATAGGATTTACCGTTGCAACTCTTACTGTAATCATTGGTACAGTTATTGGAAGTATTAGTGGATACTTTGGAGGCAGAGTGGATGAGGTAATTATGAGAATTACAGACATCTTTTTTGCGGTTCCCGGGCTAATTCTCGCACTTGCTTTCGTTGCCGCATTACAAGCAATTGACAATTTTACCCTGCCTTTGTGGTTTGCATTCCTACTTCCATTATCCGGATTGTGTATTTACTTCAGATCAAGTATTTACAACACAATAATGCCAGGAGAATCATCATTCGCTGAAAGAAAATTCGGAATCAGATTTACTGTAGTCGCCCTATTGCTTGCAGTACTTGCATTAGGGGGGCCATGGAAGGGCTTATTCGAACAAACAGATACTAGTGAATGGAGAATTTTTGCTAGCTTGGCTGGATTAATGATAGTGGGGGGAATATTCATTCTTGACCGTAGATTAATGGATAACATCCCTCTGGATGGTGTAGGAAGAAGGGCATTAAATTCTCTTGATTGGAGAAACCCCTATAGATATCTCACATTCCGAACTTTAGTAATTTTTATCGCTTCTATAGCCCTGTTTACATGGTCAGGAAATACCAATAATGAAATCGTTGTTATAGATAATTTCGATCGCCTCTGGAAAATTCAAATTGCTTTGGTGTTCACTGGATGGCCCGGGTATGCGAGATTAATCCGTGGTCAAGTATTGTATGTGAAAGAGATGACATTTGTGGAGGCCGCACGCAGTGTGGGAGCGCCTTCGGGAAGAATAATGTTCAGGCACATTTTACCAAATGCTTGGGCGCCATTACTGGTTGCCTTCACCTTGGATATTGGAGGAACTATACTTTCAGCGTCTGGGCTTTCATTCATTGGACTAGGCGCAGAGCCCGGTGCTGCAGAATGGGGGAAATTAGTATCAGATGGCAGAGCTCATTTCCCTCAGGATTACTGGTTAGTATTGTTCCCAGGACTTGCAATCGCCTATACCACATTGGGCTTCAACTTACTTGGTGATGGGTTGCGGGATGTCGTAGATCCAAAGAATAGGAGGTGAAAGTATGTCAGAGTTACTGGAAATAGATGACCTAAGGGTCCATTTTGATACACTCGAAGGCCCTATAGAAGCCTTGCATTCAGTATCATTTTCCGTGAAAGAAGGACAAATCATGGGAGTCGTTGGGGAATCTGGTTGTGGCAAATCAGTTACATCTTTGGTTACAATTGGCCTAGCAACCTGTGATGTTGATGAGGGAAGTATCAAATTTGAAGGAGAAGAATTGATACAAAAAACGCCCGAAAAAACACAAAAAATACTTTCTATTCTGAAGTATTCAAGTTCATTTTTTACAATTGGGTTAATTCTTTCCATATTTTGGACTTTTTTAGCGCCAATACAAGGTTTACAAGCATCAGCAATAATGTTGACCTGTTTTTCAATTTGCTTTATCTCAGCGCGTATCCTAGACGCTCCACGAAGTCGTCATGAGAAATTTATGCGCTCAATTAGGGGAAATAAAATTTCAATGATTTTCCAAGAACCTATGACCGCACTTAACCCTCTTTACACTGTAGAGAAACAAGTTGCAGAAGTTTTGAAGCAACACGATAGATTAGACGACGCTGAAATCAATAATGCAATAAAATTCGGCAAATCAATAATCAGCCCTGCGGAAATGTTGTTTCGATTATTGAGAAATGATTGGAAGGGTGTACTACCTCTAATCACATTTTTCTTGTTTATTCTTATTTTACACCAAACAAATAACGCTTCCTTTGCACTCGGATTGATAGCAAATAAATACGTTGTTATGATAATTGCAGCCGCTTTTGTATGGCTAGGATTTTCCACTATGTTTGTTGAAAGAAATGAAGGCGCTAGGAGTCTCATTAAGCAAAATACAATGGAAGCAGAGGGTATTACCCTTGCTATTGTGTTTGTAGGATTCGTAAGGATGGTTGATGACTTTACAAGGGATAAATATGCATTGATTGTAGTCTCTTGGCTGGTGATTTCAATACTACTTTGGATTCCATTTGGAGTTTTGATGACTATTATTTTCAGCGTTGCAATTTTAGCGGTACCTC
>Ga0181569_10003120_pt1 | contig 12957 bp, 10 predicted proteins | sample 101ome_19_FD_132452 | JGI IMG/M metagenome (GOLD analysis project Ga0181569, IMG submission 132452) | Coastal salt marsh microbial communities from the Groves Creek Marsh, Skidaway Island, Georgia - 101405AT metaG (megahit assembly) | ecosystem: Environmental > Aquatic > Marine > Intertidal...
CCTCGCCAAAGCCGGACTGAAAGTCGCCGTTCTGGAGCGCAATCCCTATATTGGTGGTGCCACCGTGAGCCGGGAGTTACATAAGGGCTGGTGGTACTCAAATTGCTCTTATGTAGCGAGTCTCCTGCGGCCAGAGATCACACGGGATCTCGAGTTGCCGCGCCATGGCCTGCAAGTTGTATCCTTTGGCGGCGGTGCGACCTTCATGCGCAACGGCGATTATTTTGGCAACTACAGCGATCATGGCCGCCACTATCGCGAGATCGCCAGACATTCCAAGCGCGACGCCAACGCTTACGATCGCTACGCGGCGGATACCAGCCTGCAGACCAAACTTATTCGCCCCTATCTCATGCGCACCCCTCCAGATCCAACTTCACTGAAGCCCCGTGATCTCCGTGACCTCCTCGAGTTCGCGCGCTCTTTTATGGATTTGGGCGAAGAGAAATTGCTCGACACCATCAAGTTCTGGACCGCGAGCGTGGGAGACTACCTCAACGAGTATTTCGAAACTGACGTGATCAAGGCCCACATGGCAGGCAGTGGGATTATTGGTACTGCATTGGGGGTGTATTCGCCAGGCACCGCCTATGTCCTGCTCCACCACTACATGGGCGACGTCGACGGTAATGTGGGCGCCTGGGGTTTTGCCCGCGGCGGGATGGGCGCCGTAGCCACCGCGCTGTCGAAGGCATTCCAATCCTACGGCGGCGAAATTATCTGCGATGCCAATGTGGACGAAGTCATCGTTAAAAACGGGCGGGCAGCGGGTGTCGCTCTCAAGGATGGCAGGGAGTACAAAGCCCCGATCGTAGTCTCGAATCTGGACCCCAAGCGCACCTTCCTCGATATCACAAATCCTTCGGATTTACCGAAAGATGTCGTCAAGAAAGCGCGCAACTTTAAAATCCGGGGCTCCTCGGGCAAGTTGAACATCGCGCTGGACGGGCTACCCGTATTTCACGGGCTGGATCCCCGCAACCGTCTAATGGCCGGCGATCTGCATTTCAGTGATTCACTGGAGCGACAGGAGAGAGCCTACGATGATTGGAAGGCAGGTACTTGGTCCAAAGACCCCTACCTCGACATGATGATCCCATCGCTGACCGACCCCACCATGGCACCACCCGGAAAGCACATGATGTCGGTTTTTGTGCAATACGCGCCACCCAAAGTCGAGGGCAGGGAGTGGACGGACGAGGACAAAGACGGGTTTGAGAAATCGGTGATCGATCAGATCTCCAACTACAGCCCCAATTTCCGCGACCTGATTTTGCATTGCGAAACACGCACCCCGCGGGAGATCGAAGCCGAAGTCGGACTGACCGAGGGCAATATTTTCATGGGCGAACTCACCTTCGATCAGCTGCTATTCAACCGACCCTTCCCTGGTTACGCGCAGTATCGAGCCCCGATCAAGGGCATGTATCTGTGCAGCTCGGGAACCCACCCTGGGGGCGGTGTCATGGCGGCTCCGGGCGCTAATGCTGCAAGAGAGATCCTGGCTGACTTGAAACGGCCCAATACCGTGCCAGGAGGATACGCTGATGACTGATTATGATGCGGTAATCATTGGGGCCGGCCATAATGGTTTGATCTGCGCCAGCTATCTGGCCAAGGCCGGAAAAAAAGTGCTGGTCGTCGACGGACGAGCCGAGCCCGGCGGTTGCGCCAGTACGCGGGAATTCGCCCCAGGTTTTAGTGTTTCGGACTGCGCGCAGTGGCTGTCACAGTTCGATCAGAGCATCGTCAAAGATCTGGATCTTGGCGGCACGGGCCTCAAACTGAGCGAACCAAAGGCCACGATCTCACTGCAACCCGATGGCGACCACCTGATCTTGGCGGGCGACACGATTAGCGGTGCCGGCATCGATTCGGCAGATCAAGCCGCTTATCGCGACTTCAAAAATATGGTCCGCACCTTCGCGAAGCTGATGACCACTCTATACCGTGGCCGCCCACCCAAGCTGGTTGAACAAAATTGGACCGATCGCCTGACCCTGATGAAGCTGGGTCTGGGACTTAAATTGATGGGCCGCGAGCGGCTTCAGGATTTGATGCGCATCGCTTTAATTAATATCTACGATGTGATGAACGAGCATTTCTCCAATGCCGCTCTGAAAAGCGCCATTGCGTTGGATGCAATTACCGGGACGAATATGGGGCCTCGGTCACCCAATACGGTTTACAGCTACTTGCATCGGGTGACGGGCGAGCACCTTGCGCAAACCGGTACGACTCAGGTGATGGGAGGTATGGGGGCCTTAGGGCAATGCCTTGCCGCGGCTGCAGAGAAGCGTGGTGCCACGTTGCGGCTCGGATCAGCAGTACAGGCGATAGTGAAAACCGAAGACAGAGTGACAGGCGTGACGCTCGCCTCAGGCGAAACCGTGTCAGCCAAGCTGGTTATCTCCAGCGCAGATCCCACCACCACGTTTCGTGACCTGCTGGGCTATCACCAGATGGAAGCCGGCATCGCCAAGCGTGTCGAGCATTACCGCACCCGCAGCGGTACGGCCAAGCTGCACCTGGCGCTGAGCGCCTTGCCTGCGTTTAACGGCTTGACCGCTGAACAACTCAAGGAGCGACTGGTCATCGCGCCCTCGATGGATGGTATGGAAACGGCGTTAAACCCGATGAAATATCGGGAACTCAGTCAGTTGCACACCTTCGATATCAGCATTCCCACTATCGAGGACGCCGGGCTGGCCCCGGACGGCCAACACGTCCTCTCAGCGATCGTGCATTACGTACCCTATGCGCCCGATGTCGGTTGGGAAGCGGGGAAGCCACAATTACTGCGCCAGCTACTGAGCGAGCTGGAGGCCTACGCCCCGGGCATTGGCGCTCAGGTCTCTGCTAGCGAGTTAATCGTGCCCTCAGATTTGGAGGCCTCTCATGGCATGACGGGCGGCAACTGGCACCACGGTGAGCTGTCTATTGATCAGGCCCTGATGATGCGCCCATTCCCAGGCTCAACCCAGTACGCGACAGCTGTGGATGGCCTGTATCTCTGCGGCGCGGGCGCTCACCCTGGGGGAAGTCTACAGGGGCTACCGGGGCGTAATGCCGCAAAAGAAATTCTCAAGCGAGGAGCGCTGTCATGAGTGACATCAGCCGAGACACCATGCTGCTCACTACGCCCTTCCACTCTCGGGTGGAGGCCATGTGCGATCTGAATGACTGGGGCAATTGGATGGGTTACACCACGCCCAACGCCTACTTCGACGTCGAGCTGGAATATTTCGCCATCCGAAGCACCACAGGTGTATTCGACCTGTCTCCGATGAACAAATACCGCGTTACCGGGCCGGACGCCCAACGTTATCTGGATCGACTGATCACCCGCGACGTCACAAAGATTGGCGTTAATCGCGTGGGCTATGCCATCTGGTGCGACGATAACGGACAGGTAATAGACGACGGCACGATTTTCCGGCTGGATGATCAGGATTACCGCATATGCTCCTACCAGCGCGCTGATGATTGGCTGGCCTGGAATACGCTGGGCTTCGACGTAACGATCGAAAACGAGTCCGAGGCGGTAGCCGGTTTGGCTATACAGGGGCCCACCTCGTGTACGGTTTTAACCTTGCTGGGGTGTACTGATCTCAACCAATTGAAGCCTTTCGGTATCGCACACTACACCTTTGAAGGGCGACCCCTGATGGTGAGTCGCACTGGCTTTACCGGTGATCTGGGCTATGAAGTATGGATTCCGCCCGAGTCGGCCGAAGCACTGTGGGACCAGCTGTTCGAGTTGGGTCGCGACTATCTCATTAAACCCATCGGCTCCCACGCCCTAGAACTCGCGCGTATCGAGGCGGGTTTTCTGCAGGCAAATGTCGACTTTATGCCAGCTGAAGAAATCGTCCGCGTCGGTCGGTCCAGAAGTCCGTTTGAATTAGGTCTGGAGTGGCTGGTGGATTTCAATAAGCCGCTCTTCAACGGCCGGAGCGCGCTGCTGAAGGAAAGAGCAAAAGGGTCTCGTTACCGTTTTGCAATGCTGGATGTCGAGGGCAATAAGCCGGCGGAGCATTCCTTTATCCTCAAGGGAGACCAGCAAGTGGGGACTGTAACGTCGGCCGCGTGGTGCCCCACCGCCAAAGCCAATATCGCCTACGCCCAGATCGAAATGCCACACGGAGCGGTAGGAGACCAGCTGGTAGCTGAGATTTATTACCAGCGCGAATTGCATTGGACCCGACTGCTGGCGCCCTGCAAAGTGATCGACGCGCCGATATTCAAATCGCCCAAGCGCTGGCAAACTCCAGCCCCTCCCCACTGAATAACGAGAGACTGGTTAAGAGTAACCATGCATACCATTGCGACTTCAGTAGACGATTCCTTCGAGCGCATGCGTGACAAGCTGAAGGCTGAAAAAGTCCGGCCTCACCATGCGATGGATCCTTATTTCTATCGCTCACACCTCGTGCATGAGCAGGAGCTGGGGCACCTGATTTTCAAAAGCTGGATCTATGCACTGCACGCCAGCGAAATCCCCACCGCGGGTGACTATCAACTCCTAGATATCGGCGAGGATTCGATTATTGTCGCGCGCACAGAGACGGGCGAGATTGCCGCCATGCACAATATTTGCCGTCACCGTGGGGCCCGGGTGTGCGAAGAGCGAAGTGGCAGTCGCAAGACCTATGTTTGTCCCTATCACGGTTGGGTTTACAACATCGACGGCTCTCTGAAAGCCGCGAGAGAAACCCACGTAATGCCTGGCTTTGACGCCGCAGCGCATGGCCTGAAACCCGTGCAATGCGTCACCTATATGGGCCTGGTGTTCATCAACTGCGACCCAGCAGCCGGCGATTTCCTGGCCTCACTTGAGAATATCCGCGAGCCTCTGGGGGCCTACGATCTGGATAACGCCAAGGTCGCCCATCGAAAAACCTATCGCGTTGACGCGAACTGGAAGCTGGCGATTGAAAATTATCTGGAGTGTTATCACTGCGCGACGTCCCATCGCGCCTATGCGCGCCTGCATACGCTGAAAGACCTCGAAGAGAAGTCAGGGCCGATTGTTGCCAAAATGCTGGAGCGGGCCGAGGAAATCACGGGCATCCCAGGAATCTCCAAGGAGCACACCGAGATCTATCTGGATGCGCCCAGCTTTGGCGCCTGCGCGCATACGATGCGCTATGGCCTATTCGACGGCTCCGTGACAGGCAGCGAGGATGGCCAGCCCGTCGCACCTCTCATGGGTAACTTTAAAGACTACGATGGCGGCGCGGGCGATTTCCAAATGGGCCCGCTGACCTTCATGCTCAATTATCCGGATCATTGTGTCCTGTACCGATTTATCCCTCGCTCATTGACCGAGACCGATATGGAGCTGGTGTGGTTTGTTCGAAACGACGCTGAAGAGGGCAAAGATTACGATCTCGACAAAGTGACCTGGCTTTGGCATCACACGACATTGGAAGATGAGTACATCATCACCCGGAATGCGGCGGGGGTTAACTCACGGTTCTTCGAGCCGGGCCCGTATCATCCGGAGTTCGAGTTCACGCTGCAGCAGTTCGTGCGCTGGTATTTGCATTCACTGGAAGCGAGCCTCAGCTGAGCTCAGACGCTGGCTAGCAGCGGACGGCACCACCTCAGCCCCCCCTCATCGTCGGTAATATACTGCGAACTTGAAGGTGGCTGACGCCCGAACTGACACGGATGCAAATCGGTGATTCCAAGAATGCGGTTAGAGGCAAACCTTGCAGCGACCAGACGCAGACAATAGGCCAAGCGCCGTGATAAAACGCACTCGCGTGCCGCTGTTCAGCGCATTCTTCATGATTTACATCTTTGTTTCCGGTGGGTCCTTTGGCATTGAGGAGATGGTGTCCAGCGCCGGGCCGGGCCTGACATTGTTGCTATTGATATTACTTCCGATCTTCTGGGCGCTGCCGATGGCATTGATCGCCAGCGAGCTGGGTTCGGCACTGCCCAACAATGGTGGATTCTATGTATGGACCCGCCGCGGATTGGGCGAATTCTGGGGATTTCAAGCAGGGTGGTGGTGGTCACTGGCCATCCTCGTAGACACCTCGCTCTACATCGTTCTGAGTGTGACCTATTTGCAAAACCAGATCGGTTTTGATGACACGCTGTATTACCTGACCTGCTGGTTCATTATTGCCGTGTTCACAGGGGTCAATATCCTTGGCATCAAGATCGTGGCAATTGGTTCGAGCCTATTCGCAGTGCTGATTATTAGTCCCCTCCTGATGCTGGCAGTCGTCGGGCTCTTAAACTGGCAGTTCAATCCAATGACCCCGCTCACGCCACCGGATACGGATCTACTGGGCAGCAATGGCGCTTTAATACTGGGTCTGAGTATCGGCATGTGGATGTACTCAGGCTACGAATCGATGTCGACAATTGCCGGTGAAATCGAAAACCCACAGCGTATCGTCCCGAAAGCGCTCATGCTGGCTTTACCCTTTGTCGCCCTGATGTACCTGCTGCCGACTGCCTCCAGCATCGCTGCGTTTGGTCAGTGGGACCTGTTCTCAGTCGATAGCGGCGACGGCAAGGTCTCTTTTGTCGATATTGGTCGCATTCTCGGCGGCACTGCTCTTGGGCACGCACTGCTCGCCTCGGTAGTGCTAGGTAACTTGGCGCTCTATCTCGACTATATGGCCTCGGGCGCACGCCCGCTTCAGGCACTCGCCAGCGATGGGTTACTTCCCTCGGCCATAGCCAGACTCAACGCTCGCTACCAAACCCCCATCGCAGCCCTGCTGCTAATCGCACTGGTCAACGCTGTGCTGATCATTGGGCCCTTCCAGAGTCTGGTGATTATCGACGTGCTGTTGACCGTCAGCGCCTACGCGCTGATCTTCCTCGCTGCAGTCCGATTGCGGTTTGTAGAGCCTGATCTCGCACGGCCCTTCCGGATTCCAGGGGGTAAATACACGCTGATTTTAATTGTGCTCCCTCCCATGGCTCTCATTATGCTCATGATCGGCATTACGTTGACGGATCACAGCGTGATGCTGTGGGGCCGAGACCGATTTGGCTTTATCGGCATTGAAATTGGCTGGTACGGGCTGGCCGGACTGATTGCCATTTTATCTGGGCCGCTGTTATATCCAGTGCTCTATCGGCGGTATCACCGCGGCCCCCGCGGCGCTTCGAATATTTCGGCAGGGCCTTAATACAGGGTGTGGCTCAGGTCTCGTACCACAGACCATCGGGATCCTCCGGCCAGACACCCAAATAGGGTCCGTGAGCCTGAAAACCCAGCATTCTCCGCATTGAGTCTGATTGGGACGCCACCTCTTCCCTCGTGAGGGTCAAGTACTGATTTTCTTCTTGCCTCAACCAACCGAGGCAATAAGTGTTGACGAGCGCTTTGCGCGGCTCGGCACTCCGGTTGGCTCCCCCGCCATGAAGCGTCGAACCCAAATAAATCACGACCGAGCCCTTTGGCATGACCGCATGCGCCACATGCGCCTCGGTAACCGCTTCCGGATCAACAATGCCGCAAGACTTCGGGACTACCCGCGTGGCGCCGTTCTCTTCAGTAAAGTCGTCCAGCGCCCACAGCGCAGAAACCTGAAGCTCGAAGGGCACCAAATGGCTTGGATAACACGCATCATCTGCGTGGAGCACCTGCGCCTTTTCACCAGGCAAGATCTCGATAGCAGTGGTACTACCCACCTGATAGACCTCGCAGTGCGGCTTCAAAATGGCGTCTGCGACCGCGAGAACCGTCGGCTGCAGCAAAAAATCGGAGAAATATCTCGAATATTTCGTAACCCCCCCTACCCGAAGCGTCTGATGGCCGTTGAACGCGTTCTGATAAAGATGTCCCTCGCGGTCAAACTCCGCTCGTAAATCCTGAGAGAGCCCTGCAATCAGAGACTCTGGCACGACATTTTCGATAATGACCGCACCGGTTTTCTCAAGCGCAGCGACAATATCGGAGGTTGGGTCGTCAGCGCTGTAGCGAGAAAGCATCTGGTCTGCACCCTTGTTCAATGCCAGAGGTTGGGCCCTGAGTATACATCGCGAGCCCTCGCTCTCAGCGACGGCCCTCTGGTCAAGCACCACAATCAAAATGGACACCACAATAGCCAGCCCCACACCGATCTCACGTCAGCACGAAAGCGGTGCTATTGTGTGCGCTCATGGGCCACCGAGAGTCAACAGATGCCCCCATTAACCCGTGCGAAATCGCCGCACACTCCGGGTGCCAAGCTGGGCCATAGGCGCCAGCGCGAGGATCTCGCAGCGGCATTCCGCTGGGCCGCTCGGCTCAATTTTCACGAGGCCGTGGCCAATCATTTCTCCGTTGCCGTCAACGAAGACGGAACACAGTTTCTGATGAATCCCAACCAATCTCATTTCTCAAGGATCAAAGCCTCGGATCTCATTCTCGTTGATGCCATGGACCCTGAGACCATGAAGCGACCGGATGCCCCCGACCCTACTGCATGGGGCCTCCATGGCGCGCTGCACCGTCAGTGCCCCCACGCTCGTGTAGCGCTCCATGTGCACTCTACGCACGCGACGATTCTGTCGTCCCTGGCCGACCCCGTCTTGCCGCCAATCGATCAAAACTGTGCGATGTTTTTCAACCGGTATGCGATTGATACGGAGTACGGCGGCCTGGCATTTGAAGAGGAGGCCGAGCGCTGTTGCCAACACCTTGCTGACGCCTCGAAGCGCATACTCATCATGTGCAATCACGGGATCATGGTCATCGGTGAGGACGTCGCCGACGCATTCAACCGTCTGTATTATTTCGAGCGCGCAGCGGAAACGTACATCAAGGCGCTGTGGACGGGGCAACCGCTGCGAGTTTTGTCTGACGAGATTGCCGAGAAAACGGCGAGGGAGTTAGAGCACTATCCTGAGCAGGCTGAACGACACTTTTCGGCGCTTCGGGCGATACTGGATAAGGAAGAACCAGACTACGCCGACTGAAGTTATATTATTGCGTTCATGCTTGCCTGCCACGGGTAATGCCGGGGGCAATCACTGGTGCAGTGCCGCCTCCAGAGCGGTAAGACATCGATTGATATTGGTCGCGTTACTGCTACTGCCCATTAGACCAATGCGCCACTGCTTGCCCGCCAACTCCCCGAGGCCGGCACCTACCTCCAGATCAAAGTCATTCAACAAGGCGCCCCTGATTGCGGCATCGTCCTTGCCTTCAGGAATCACGACGGCATTAAGCTGCGGCAGTCGCCAAGGCGTGGCGACAGCAAGTTCGAGGCCCAGCTTTGAAAGGCCTTCAACCAACCTCAGGTGATTTGCCTTGTGGCGGACGCAGCTCGCCTGAAGGCCCTCTTCCTCAAGCATCAGCAGCGATTCATGCAGAGCATAAATAGCGTTGACCGGCGCCGTATGGTGGTAGGCGCGCTTTGTGCCCTCCCCCCAGTATCCCATGATCAAATTCATATCAAGAAACCAGCTCTGTACCTTGTGCTTACGCGCAGTAATGACCTGCACCGCGTCCGCACTGAAAGTAATCGGCGCGATGCCGGGTAAACTGGACAGACACTTTTGGGTACCGGAATAAACAACGTCAGCTCCCCATTCATCGACAGGCAAATCGATACCGGCCAGTGAAGTTACGGCGTCAACGATCGTCAGGAGTCCCGCTTCTTTCGCCATGGCGCACAACAGCTGGGCATCACTGCGCACCCCGGTGGAGGTTTCGGCATGAACAAAGGCCAAGAGCTTGGCATCCGGATTGGTCCGTATGACCTCCGCGACTTTTTCGGGATCGACCGGGTCACCCCATCGATCCTGAACCATCACAGCAGTGCCACCGCAGCGCTCAACATTTTCCTTCATACGTCCGCCAAACACACCGTTTTGACACACAATCGCCTTATCACCTGGCTCAAGCATGTTGACAAACGCCGCTTCCATGCCCGCTGATCCCGGCGCAGAGAGGGGGATCGTCAGCTCATTACGGGTCTGGAAAGCGAACTGCAGCAGCCTTTTCACATCATTCATAAGCCCGACGAACAAGGGATCAAGATGGCCGATCGTCGGACGCGCCGCGGCCGCCAACACTCTTGGCGATACATCAGAAGGCCCCGGGCCCATCAAGGTGCGCTGCGGTGGGTAAAAAGTCTGTGACACGGGGCTCTCCCAACTTTCTTCAAACAGTGCAGCGACGGTTACCGCCAAAGCGCCGTCGCAACTCATAAAAAAACCACCCCTGGGGTGGTTCGTTGTAATGGTGGGCCGTGCTGGGTTCGAACCAGCGACCAATTGGTTAAAAGCCAACTGCTCTACCGACTGAGCTAACGGCCCAAAACAGAGGAGGCGCGTATGCTAACGCTAACGGTCAAAAATTCAAGTCCTAATAGCGGTTCGCGGCCCCATACCCAGATCACAGAGAAACACACAGCACCGACCTGTCAGTACGTGTGCCACTGCAGTGTTGCAGAGGTCGTGTGCCCGACCCAACAGAAATCGCTGCTTCAGGCCTGCTTGGCCACTCGGCAATCGTCCCACGCTATTCAGCAGCGCAAGGACTCGCGCAGTGATAGCTGACCCAATAGACAGGGCCACTTGTCTCGCTGTCCTGAAAAAAAACGTGCATACCGGCGGTTGAGTATTTCCTCGTTTGGACACTCGGGACTAGGCAGTTTGTTCCCGAACGCCCAATCGACGTCCCTCTCTTTCAAGCCTTGGACGAGACCTTAAAAGTTATCCAGAAGGAACTGCCGCGCCAACTGTGCAGCAGCATGTGAGGGATACTCACGTATCACTTCGTCAAGATATTCCTGTGAGCGCTGCCGATTACCCTTGATGAACTGAACGCGGCCCAGCTTGTAGAGCGCATCAGGTACCTTGGGATCAGCGGGGTATTGATCTAACAGCAGCTTAAAGCTCTGACGCGCCAGTTCAGGGTCCGGGGGGTCAAGAACAAGGTAGAGCTCGCCCAGCCAGTAATGGGCATTAGGCGCATATCGACCAAAGGGGAAATCAGCCAGAAATGCGAGGAAAGCTGTTACTGCCTCATCAAATGACTTTTCCCGAACCAACTCATACGCGGCGCGATAGGCAGCCTCTTCACCGACCTGTGGATCAGCGTTGCCCTCAGGGCCCGCGTCCTCCCCTGCACCGTTCGTGGGTGACATTGGTGCGCTCGAGTCAGCGCTCGAGCCCTCTACGATCCCATCGGCGGCAGCACCGGCAGCGATCCGACGGTCCAGATCAACGTATCGCTCCAGACTCTGAGCCTCTAACCGGGTCAGCGCTTGATTCGCCTCTTCCAAAAGCCCGTTTAAGCGCCTGACGTCAGCTTCTAGCTGCTGCACTCGCAACACCAGGCTACCGGAGTCGTTACCAGTAACTGTCGTTTGAACAGCCTCGGCCGGTGGAGCAGCCACTGTGGTGGAACCTGAATACGGCCGAATTCCCGCATAAGTTGCGGCATCGGCATCGGCATTGTCATTCGCTGGCACATTGAGATTTTCCGCCGCGGCTCGGCGCTCCGCTTCCACATCGACATAATCCTGAGCCACGACGGGCACCACAATGGCGCCCAATAACAAAAAGCCGGCACAAAGCGCCGGCTTGATGGGTAACACTGTCAAAGTCTCTTCCTCAGTTATTTGAGCTCAACGCGACGGTTCTGCTGCCAGTTGCTCTCACCAGAGCCATAGGCAACCGGATTTTCTTCCCCATAGCTCACTGTCTCTATGCGGTAGCTCGGAACACCATTGGCAACCATGTAATCCCGGACTGCATTGGCGCGTCGCTCACCCAGGGCCAGATTATATTCCCGCGTACCTCGCTCATCTGTGTGCCCCTCTAAACGAACACTGTCGTTGTTGCCGAGCAACGCAGCGACGTGGGCATCAACCTGAGCGCGTGCCTCATCAGTCAGAGAAGAGCTATCGAAATCAAAGTAGAAGACCGTCCCCATGGCCGCGGCCTCAGCTTCAGCCTCTCGCTGACTTGCAGCTGCGGTGGCCGCAGCCTCCCTCTGTGCTGCCTCTTGCGCGGCGGCTTCTTGAGCTGCCTGCTCGGCAGCCGCGGCTGCCGCCTCCTGTTCCTTGGTGTCGTTACCGGAACAGGCTGCCAAAACCAGCGCTGCGAACACCAGACCCAGCCACTTTGTGTAAAGCGTTACGTTTTTCATGGTTCTTACCTTTCCCCAGTGTGTGGAACCCTAGAAGCGCCTAATGTAGCGCATAACCACTGCATTTTCCTCTGCCCGGTGCAAAAAAATTGCGTCAAAACTCAAGGTGTCACATAAGGAGACCAGGCTGGTTCCTGAACACTCCCCTCGCGCGAGGGCAGACTGAATCTCACGCCCCCATCCACTGCAACCGCACCCAGAATGCTTTCCTCGCCGCGCTTGGTAGCATAGAGAACAATCGACCCGTTCGGGGCGATGCTGGGACTTTCATCGAGGCTTGTCTCTGTCAGCACGGTCAGCCGATCGGTTACCAAATCGAATACGGCAATGTGGTACCGCCCGTTTCTCTGATGCACCAGCGCCACGTTGCGACCGTCTTGCGCGACTCTCGCCCTCGCATTGTAAGGCCCCTCGAATGTCACTCGCTCAATTTTGTTGGTGCGCAAATCGTAACGGTAAATCTGTGGTCGGCCCCCGCGGTCCGAGGTAAACAACAGCGACTTCCCATCGGGCATCCAGGTGGGTTCAGTATCAATCGCAAAATGTCGGGTTAATCGGGTCAGTGATCGACTCGACAGATTGAGAAGGTAGATGTCAGGGTTTCCGTCCTTAGAAAGCACCAAAGCCATACTGTTACCGTCCGGTGACCACGCCGGCGAATTGTTCAACCCCTTGAAGTTGGTCAGCTGCTCTCGCTGGCCCGTTAACAGATTCTGTCGGTAAATTGCGGGGCGCGATGTCTCGAAAGAAACATAAGCGATCTCGCGGCCATCTGGGGACCATGTCGGAGAGAGAATAGGATCCCGTCCCTCCAGCAACACGATTGGGCGCCTTCC
>Ga0181569_10003123_pt1 | contig 12951 bp, 10 predicted proteins | sample 101ome_19_FD_132452 | JGI IMG/M metagenome (GOLD analysis project Ga0181569, IMG submission 132452) | Coastal salt marsh microbial communities from the Groves Creek Marsh, Skidaway Island, Georgia - 101405AT metaG (megahit assembly) | ecosystem: Environmental > Aquatic > Marine > Intertidal...
AGGTCGCCGCGGTCTTCAAGCGTTTTTAGCAATTCCAGCGTATAGACATTGCCATCCATATTATGCAGGCTGGTGATACCGTGGCTGGCGCAATGCTTCATGCCGCGCGCAATCGCATCAGCGTCAAGAATACGTTCTGCGGCGGTCGCGGCAGGGTCAGGGTTACGTCCTGTGACCATCCCGATCATATCCCGGCCACCATAACGGGTTAACCGCAACACCGGGGCATAGGCGCCTGGTTCACGCAATTCACCTGATGCGGTTCCGTCAGCCGCCATAACAATTTCAGCCCCTTTACCAGAGTCACCACCATTAAGAATCCCGCCCATTTCTAAAGCTTTGGTGTTAGCCCAAATCGTGTGGTGATCTGCAGCAAACATAGCAAACGGGCGGTCTGGCATAGCTTTGTCAAGATCATGCCGTGTCGTCTGGTGGCCAGAGGCAATAATGTTATAATCAGCTTGAACAGCAAAGACGATAGCATCATCAGGGCAGGTTTTTGCCCAAGCACGCGTTTTTTCGGTTAAGGCATCAAGGCCCTGAACACCAAAAAGATCAAGATAATCAAGTTCGGCAGAACCACCAAACAAATGCACATGGCTGTCAATAAAGCCAGGAAGAACGGTGCTGCCACCAGCGTCAATTAATCGGGTATCTGGCCCTGCCATTGCACGAATATCTGCGGTCTCACCAACAGCAGCGATACGGCCACCATGAATGGCTAAGGCTGTGGCAGCAGGTTGATTCTTATCAAATGTGATCAGACGACCATTGAGAACAATCATATCAGGGGTCATAGCAGGTCTCCACTTCGGCAGGATCAGGAACAGTGATCTTAAACAAATATCCCTTATATTGCCGCCCCTAGACAGGATCAGCAAGCGATATCAACAAGAGATATGATATCATGATAATCAAATGAGAAACCAAAAAGGGGCAACAAAATTGTCGTTTTACTGCCCCTTGTCAGGATGATACGGATAAAGCGTTACACGCCAGCAGGGTTATCGAGGTCTGCCCCAAGTGCCGCCAGATCACTATAACGATCACCAATGCGGTGATGCGGTCTGCCGCCAACAGAACCCCCAAACGCAACAATTAATTCATTGCTGTTAGGGGCGTCAGGGATATGCATCTGAACAGTCAAATAATGGGAACGGCGCCCGGTATCATTTTTATCCATCAGTGGAATATTAATCTGGGTATTGGCAGGCCCACGGGTGTTTGTGAACCCTAAATAAGCTTTTCCTCCTACGGCTTTGCGTAGGGCATTACCATAATTAACAGTATGAATGATGGCTGAGGCGTGTTCCATCTCACCATCTAGTCCTGCCATGGACGCTTTGCCAATAGCTTCAATAGCATCACTGCTTCCGCCTAGCGCCAACATCTCATCAGTGAGCATCTGGCCCAGTTTTGGGCCAAACGCTCTAATTTCAGGCATCAAGTCTTCAACGAACCCTCGTCCAACCCAAGGATTTTCTATAACCGCGGCAGCGGCAAATAGCACCAGTGGTGGTGTAGCGGCGCGGCCACCATCAGAGGTGATGACCTCTTTATAGGTAACAATTTTGCGGATATTTGGCTCCATCGTGGGATCTCCTTTTTGTGGTCATGGTTATGAATGGGTTGCGACTTTATTGATAAACCGAATTAAGACAGCATTAAAAGTATCAGGGTCTTCGAGCATAGCCATATGACGAAGCCCTTTGAGGATATGAAGTTCTGATGCTGGTATTTCTTTGGCGATGGCTGCACTCATATCGGGATTATTACCAAAATCCTCATCACCTGTCATGACCAAGGCTGGACAATTGATTGGCAACTCTGGTGCAATCAATTCTTTTACCCCGTCAACCAGCACTTGATAAATCTGGGGATAGATGTTGCGGTCATTAGCTTTAACCCATTGCCGGACGTCATCCATAATGTCTGGGCGGCTTGCGCGGAAAGCATCACTGAACCAACGGATCAGCGCATCTTCTACCGTGGCATCAGGGCCATTAGCCTTGGCCTGATAAACACGCTGTTGGATTTTATCATGCGCGGCTTGGTCGCGGTCATGCGGTGAATGGAGAATAGCGATAGCCTGTGCCATATCAGGATAATCCATGGCGAAACGCCTGACGATCATGCCGCCAAGTGAAAAGCCCATGATAATCGCCTGCGAGAGGTTGAGATGTTGCATTAGGGTTTTTAGCTGACGTGAGAACAGCGTTAACGAGGGGATCTCTGGCGGTGGTAAAGATCTACCATGACCATAAAGGTCATAACTCAACACCTGATAAGATGGGGTTTCAGTGCCCTTGAACGTTTTTACCAATGCCTCAGTTTGTTCTTGCCACATGTCATGATTTAACCCAAGACCATGAATAAGAATCAGAGCTTTGCCCTCGGTGGCATCATCTGTTTTATAGAGACGATAAAATGTTCCATCTGGTGTCAATGTGGTCATGCTGGTAAGGGGCGAAAGGCCACTACCTCTACTTCAACCCGAACATCTACCAACAATTCGCTGATGACCGCAGAACGGGCTGGAGGGTCAGTCGGGAAATATTCGGCATAAACCTCATTAAAGCCGGGAAAATCAGCTCGATCACGAAGCCATACCATTGCTTTGACAACATCCGAAACCTCACATTCTGCCATGGCAAGGGTGGCTTTAATCTCATCGAGAACAACCCGGGTCTGCGCGTAAATATCGCCTTCTGTCATCACGGCTCCGTTTTGCATGGGGATTTGCCCTGTTAAGAAAACAAAATCTCCTGCCCGAATAGCACGCGACAGGGAAAGCCGCCGTCCGTTAATTTCTAGCGGATCACCGATCACCTGTTTTGCCATGTTTTTATCCCCCCTGATCATACCTGTTTTAATGGCTTATCTATGCCATCGTCACTGGATGAAGTCTTATCCATTATCATTATTTCGCCAAAACATGGCAAAATAATTAATCTTGGTGGGGACAGCTCATTTACCATAAAATGCTAATGGTTCACGCATGATGCCATGCTATCATGCCTAATCGTATAAAAAATAAAGGGCGGGAGTATATAAAATGGGTGAATTAAAACATTATCAAATGCTGATTGATGGGGCATGGGTCGATGCCAGTAATGGGAAGCGGTTTGATAGCATTAACCCGACCACCGAACAGGCATGGTGTGACATTCCTGAAGCTAGCGAAGACGATGTCAACCGGGCAGTTGAAGCTGCGCACCGCGCCTTTACCACAGGGCCATGGGCAAAAATGACACCGTCAGAACGCGGCCACCATTTGCGCCGGCTTGCAGAATTGCTAGCTGATAAATCTGAAGAATTAGGCCGAACCGAAACCATTGATACGGGAAAAATGCTCAAAGAAACGCGCTGGCAAGCTAAGTATATTGCTGAGTTTTTCCACTTCTATGCAGGCTGTGCAGATAAGGTGCATGGGGAAACCCTGCCGATTGATAAGCCCGATATGATGACAATCACGTTGCGTGAACCGCTTGGAGTGGTGGCGGCGGTTGTGCCTTGGAACTCGCAACTCTTTTTGGTTGCTGTAAAAATTGGCCCAGCATTGGCGGCAGGGAATACCGTTGTGCTTAAAGCCTCAGAGCATGCTTCTGCGGCGATGCTGGAGTTTGGACGTCTGATTGAAGAGGCAGGGTTTCCACCCGGGGTTGTGAATATCATCACCGGTCATGCTGACCCTTGTGGCAGAGTCTTGACCTCGCATCCTTTGGTGGCGCGCATCAGCTTTACAGGGGGGCCGGGGGCGGCGCGTCATGTGGTGCGAAATTCTGCCGAAAATTTTGCCCAAGTGTCACTGGAATTAGGCGGCAAATCCCCTTTCATCGTCTTTGATGACGCTAATATTGAAAGTGCGGTAAATGGGTCAATCGCAGGAATTTTTGGGGCCAGTGGGCAAAGTTGTGTGGCAGGTTCAAGATTATATCTGCATAACCGAATTGCAGATCAGTTTCTGGACCAGATGTTAGGGCAAGTGGCAAATATTCGCCTTGGTGACCCTTTGGCAGAGGACACCCAAATGGGTCCTTTGGCAACCATATCCCAAATCGAACATATCGAAAAACAGGTCAAACAAGCCAAAGCTGAAGGCGGCGAGGTGCTTAGTGGCGGAAAGCGTCCATCTGATCCTAATCAGGGATGGTTTTATGAACCTACGATTATAGCTGCTCCTGACCAAAATCTTACCATTGTGGATACGGAATTGTTTGGTCCGGTCTTAAGTGTCTTGCGGTTTGATGACGAAGAAGAAGTCTTAGCCAAAGCCAATGACAGCAAATACGGTCTGGCTGCTGGTATTTTCACTGCTAATCAGGCGAGAGCCATGCGCATGACACGATCAGTTCATGCAGGAATTGTCTGGGTGAACACCTATCGCATGGTTTCCCCGATAGCAGCCTTTGGCGGCTATAAAGATTCAGGTTATGGCCGCGAAAGTGGGATGCAGGCTATTTATGATTATACGCGGCCCAAAACCGCTTGGATCAATATCTCAGATGATCCTATTGCCAATCCTTTTGTGATGCGATAGCCCGCTTCAGGCAACTGGTCTGAATACCATTATTCACTGACGTGGATAACGGCATCTGCCGCAATGGCATGATCTGGCGTGATCATGAAGGGGTTAATTTCCACCATGTGGATATTGGGATCACTTGCCATAAGGCGGCTCAAGCTCATGATAGCATCATGTAGTGCTTGTCGGTTGCCAGCGGCTTTACCGCGATAGCCATCTATCAGCCTTGCTACCGCCAACTGATCAATCGCATCATTAAGGCTAGCATCATCGGTGGGCATGATCACTGTCACGGCGTCTTTCAGCAACTCTACCAAAACACCGCCGGATGCCACGGTCAGAATACAGCCAAATTGATTGTCACGCCTAAAGCTTACCATGATCTCTGCCACCGTATTTGTGACCATTTCCTCAACTAATATCCCGTCAATCCGGGCGGCTGGGGCAAGGCGGGCGCAATTTTGGCGGATGACATCCATCGCCATGTTGGCATCCTCAGGATTGGTCAATCCCACTTGAACGGCTTCACATTCGCTCTTATGAGGCAAATCAGCACTCACTGCTTTGACCACTACGGGAAAGGATAGTTGATCAAAAGTAATATTGTCACCGCGGCAAATCACACCATGAGGGGTTTTCACCCCTGCCGTTTTTAAAAGGCTCTTACTGTCCCATTCATTGCGCATTTTGGTGGTTTTGTCTGCTGTTTGAATAAGCATTAATGGCATGGGGGTTGAGGCCAAAAGACGTGTCCTGTTCGCATTGTATGTTGCCGCCGCCGCCATCGCTTTCATCGTATCACCAATCCCCTGCATAGGGGCAACACCATGGCTGATCAATTCTTCACGCACATCACGATCTAGATTCTCGGAAATTGTGCTACAGATTGCTGCTGGAATACCGCGGCGATTAGTGGCTCGGACAAAAGCCATAGCGTCATTATGATAATAAATGCGGCTGTCATCTAGACCAGCGGCAGGATAATCCTGAACCAGAACCGCCATATCGGTATCTTCACGAACCATCAGATCAAAGACAGGTTCGGTTTTTTCCGGCATTCCCCAGATCGGAGTTGTATAATCCAAGGGGTTGGAAACGGTTGCGGTATGCGGCAGTAAGGGTGCCAGTGCCTCGCGGCGAGCGGCATCAGGACGCGGATAATGCAAGCCCAAGTCTTCGCCATAATCAGCTAGCATAGTGGCGCCACCACCAGAGCAGGTAAAGCCTGTGACCCGTTTGCCTTTTGGCCTTTTTGTGACGGTCAGATATTTCAGGGTTTCAATAAAATCACCTGGTTCCCTGGCGCGGATAATACCTAACCGATCAAAAAAAGCTTGATAGACATCGTCTGTGCCAGAAAGAGAACCGGTATGACTAACCGTCAATTCTGCGCCGATGGTCGAAGTTCCGGTTTTTAAGACAACAATCGGTTTGTCCGCGTCTAGGGCTTTGCGTGATGCCATAGAAAAGGCAGCCGTGTCTTTCAGACCTTCAATATGAATCCCAATAGCCTTAACCTCAGGCATATCAACCAGTGTATCGATATAATCCTCAATGCGGATCATAGCTTGGTTGCCAATCGAAAGCATATAAGCAAGCGGCAGTGACCGTTGGCTCATGGTTAAGTCTGATGACAGCATTCCGCTTTGGGTGATAACAGCGGCGCCAAATCCTGGATAGTAACCGCCATGTTCAAATGGCCATAGTGCCACGCGATCAACATAATTGATCATGCCATAACAATTTGGGCCAATAATTGCCATATCGCCTGCGGCTGTGATGAGATCCGCTTCGTGTTTTGCGCCTTCGGCTCCAACCTCACCAAATCCTGCGGTATAGACCACCGCCCCCCCTGCGCCCATGGCATTCAACTTGGCTAGGCTTTCGATACTTGCCGCAATGGGAACGGCAATAAAACAGGCATCTGGCGGTTCTGGCAAATCATCAACTGATGCATAACAGGGGTGACCACCAATGTTGTCACGCTTAGGGTTCACAGGCCAGAACGGGCCTTTATACCCACTTCGGGCACATTCCTTAGCAACGGTTATCGCATCCCTGCCGCCAATAACAGCGACATGACGAGGCTTCAACAGCCGTTTGAGATTAAGCCGTTGTTCTGGCGTCATGCACCAAGCGGCCTTAAGATTGAACGGGTGATAATGTGGCGCTGAATTTCAGATGTGCCATCCCAAATCCGTTCCAGCCGTGCATCACGCCACAGTCGGTGAATTGGCAATTCTTCCATTAACCCCATGCCACCATAAATTTGAACGGTATGGTCAGCCACTCGCCCTAGCATTTCCGAACAATAAAGTTTTACCATCGCGGCATCGGCGTCACTCATGATGCCTTGATTGGCTTTTTGTATGGCATCTTTGACCATCAGATTCGCAGCGTGCATTTCCACCGCCATATCTGCCAGCTTAAATCCAGTAGCTTGAAAACGCCCAATAGGTTGGCCAAATTGCTTACGGTTAGCGGCCCAGTCACAGGCCAATTGATACATCCGTTCGGCCTTACCGCAACAGGTTGCGCCAACCCAGATACGGCCCATACCTAGCCATTTTCCAGACAGCTCAAGCCCTTTGCCAACCTCACCCAGCACATGTGCTTCACTCAACCGGACATCGTTAAAGTCGAGTTTAAAATTCAGATACCCCCGATAGCTGACGCAGTTATAGCCAATATCAATATCAAAACCTTTCATGCCAACATCGACCAAAAAGGCGGTGATTTGTGGGCGCTTGGATTTGCCATTATCATCATGACCAGTGACGGCAAAAACAATGGCAAAATCAGGCATCACTGGCCCGGATACAAAATGCTTTGTGCCATTGAGAATCCAATCCTTACCGTCGCGTTTTGCATGGGTTCGCATTGACATAATATCGGATCCGGCCTCAGGTTCTGATAAGGCAAACAGCTCACGCTTGGCCCCTGTTAAGCAGGGCATCAGATAGGTGTCACGCTGATCACCTTCGGTTGCCAGCAGAATTTCTGTTGGGCGTGCAATCCACGAATGCAGAGCATGGGTGGTTTTACCAAACTCGTGCTCAATGATGCCCATCTGTTCATAATCCAGACCGCCACCACCAATTTCGGCAGGCAAATTAGCGGCGAACAGACCAACCTCTTTTGATCGTTCCTCAATCTGGCGCCCTAAATCAATGGGGACAGCCCCGTCACGATCCACCTGATCTTCATGAGGAAAAATCTCTTCTTCCATAAAGCGGCGAACGCTATCGGCTAGCAATTGGTTTTCATGGTTAAGTTGGTCTGGCATCAGGTTCTCCTCTAGGATTGCTTTTTCAGGCCAAGTTTTTTACGAGCCTCTTTGGGGGTGAGAATGCGAGCACCCATTCGTTCAATAATCTCACGTGCGCGTTCAACCAATTGGGCATTGGTCGCCAGCACGCCTTTATCCAAATAAATGTTATCTTCAAGTCCAACGCGAACATTACCGCCCATGGCCACCGCCGCCGCCGCCATTGGCATTTGCATTCGTGAAATACCAAATGACGCCCAAGATGCCCCTTGCGGCAATTCATCTTTCATGACTTTCATGGTGTCGACAGACTGATCTGCTCCCCATGGAATCCCCAGACAAATCTGGAACATTGGCGGCTCATCAATCAGGCCTTCTGCCAACATCTGTTTAGCAAAGCGAATATGACCCAGTTCAAACACTTCAAGTTCTGGTTTGACGCCCAAGCTTTGCACAATTTCTGCCATACGCCGCAGATAGGCTGGTGTGGAAATATAAATCTCGTTTCCATTGCCAAAGTTCATTGTGCCGCAATCAAGGCTACAAATCTCAGGTTTTAGGGCAATAACATGAGCTAAGCGTTCTTCGGGGCCAATCATGTCGGTGCCTGGCCCAGGCATAGCAGGATTAGTTTCATCCGGAACCCAGTCGCCACCCATTCCAGCTGTCAGATTGATCACAACATCGGTGTCGGATGACCGTACCTTATCAACAACCTGACGAAACAGTTCGGTGTCTCGTGATCCTTTTCCTGTTTTTGGATCGCGGACATGGATATGGGCGGCAGATGCGCCTGCCTTGGCGGCATCAATCGCGGCCTGCGCAATTTGATCTGGCGTGACTGGAACATGTTCGCTTCTGCTTGTGGTGTCGCCTGCTCCTGTAACCGCGCAGGTTAAAATGACTTCCATATTCATAATATGCCTCCCGTGTGTCTGGTCAAATGATCCTCATATAATCAGCTTGCCATTATAAATTTTTCGCCATAATCTTCCTTTTTTCGATAATTTCTGGGCTAAGGGGCAATCCTATGGATGCATTGTCATCATCGTCAGCAAAACCAGAAGAATTAATCTGTGTGGTTTTGCCACGATTTAATATGGCAAGTCTGACCACTTTGATCGAACCTTTGCGAATTGCAAATTATATTGCTCCATCTCCACTCTACCATTGGCAGTTTCAGTCGTTGGGTGGTGGACGTGTTACCGCGAGCAATGGTATCAGCCTGGATTGTGAGCCATTATCAGAACAGATGAGTTCAGCCACCGTAGCCTTGTTTGGAAGCTGGGGCGCAGAGCGCAATACTGACAGTAAGCTGATCAACTGGTTGCGCCAACGGGCGCGACACGGATCACCATTAATTGGTGTTGAAATCGGTGCTTATATTCTGGCGAGAGCAGGGCTTCTTAATCAGAAACCTGCCACCACCCATTGGTCGTTTTTTGCGGGTTTTGCTGAAACTTTTGCTGATGTGATGGCAACTGAACAGCTTTACACTCTTGATCATCAGATCATGACCTGCGCGGGCGGAACTGCTGGGGCTGATCTGATGTTGCATTTAATGGCAACGACCCACGGTGCTGATTTAGCAAAGGAAGTCGCAAGCCAGATGTTGCACCAAAGCATCCGGTCAGCCGAAACCATGCAACGCCCTATCGTTGGCACTAATATTGGTGATGTCAATCCATTGATCAGAGACGTGACGTGGTTTCTGGAACGCCACATTGAAGATAATATTTCCATTCCAGAACTATGTGAGCAAATCAAAGTGCCACAACGAAAACTGGAACGCTTATTCCGCCGTGATGTTGGCTGCAGTGTGGTTCAGTTTTATCGCCAATTAAAATTGCAATATGCGCGCACACTTTTGGTAAGCACAAATATGAATATCCGTGAGATTTCGGTTGCTTGCGGGTTCAATTCCATGTCGTATTTTTCTCATTGCTTTAGCAAGACTTTTGGTCGCAAGCCAAGCCAGTATCGCATGGCTTGGCCAGATGATGAACATGAACCCGTATGGCATGGGACCATATACAGTTTCACCAAACTGCCTAAAAACCAGCAATCGGAAAAGTAAATCTGAAAAACAGCTGGCTGGCCTACTAAGCTTAGGGTCGCGGTTATTCTATTCTAGGGGGGCATTTGCGGCTTTTAGAACAGCAACGATGCGGCGGTCACGTTCCGCTGCCATATCCTCAAAATGTCTGCCTGCGGCCATATCATTACAGCCATTGACCATCGCATCGCGTAACTCTTGGGTCAGCTCAGGAGCTTTGAGGCGTGTCCATGGCAATTTTAACGCAGGCCCAAATTGATCTAGGTTTGTCGCCATGCCGCCAGCGCCACACGCCACATGAAAAGCCATGCATTGCCCCTGAATGGCCATGCGTGGGGCAGGCCCAAAGCGAAGCGCACGGTCAATATCTTCGGGTGAGGCTTCACCATTAGCGACCATATGCAAGGCTTCACGCCAAAGCGCCTCTTGCAGGCGCGTGGCAATAAAGCCCGGGATTTCTTTTTTTAGTCGAATAGGTTCTTTGCCGGCATGATGATAAAATGCCATCACCCAATCCAATGCATCTTCCGCAGTCTTATCACCGCCAATCACCTCAACCAATGGCAACAGGTAAGGCGGATTAAACGGATGGCCAACAACACAGCGTTCCGGGGTTTCTGATTTTATCTGAATATCTGTCATGGTCAGCCCAGAGGTGCTGGATGCGATCACAACTTCAGGGGGTGTGATGCGGCCCAGGGTTTCATAAAGCGCTTGTTTAATCTCCATGCGCTCTGGAGCGCTTTCTTGAATAAATTGGGCCTCACGCGTTGCCACATTCAGATCATCGGTGACCGTTAAGCGATCCAAGCTGGCCCCATCCGCTAGCCCTAAATCAACCAAACAAGGCCAAGCGGTGTTAACAACCGACATGAACTGATTTTCTTCATCCCTATGATGGATATAGGCTGTGACCTGATAGCCTCTTGCTAGAAAATGTGCCGCCCAGCCAGCGCCAATTGGCCCGGCCCCAATGCTCGTGACATGTTTGACTTGGTCTGGCGCAATGCGCATGGTTATTTTCCCTTAAAAACAGGTTCACGCTTTTCAACAAACGCCTTAATGCCTTCGGCAGCGTCTTCTGAAGTGAGCATATAGCGATAGGTTGGCAGATCATCTTTACGCATACTGGAAAAGGCACGTTCCATAGGCTGACATTCAATATGGCGCAAAACTTCTTTGACGGATTGCATAGCCAGAGGTGCGGCCCAAGCCAGTTTTTCAGCCCAATCCATGGCCTCAGCCATCAAGTCGGCATGAGGCACGACTTTATTAATTAGCCCATAATGCGCAGCTTCATCAGCTTTCATCCGCCGCCCCAGCAACAGCATTTCCATGGCAATGTTATAAGGGATGCGGCGTGGAAGGCGCTGTATTGCCCCAGCATCGGGAATAATCCCCAACGGCATTTCCGGCAGGGCAAACTCAACATGATCACTAGCAATCAACAGATCACAGGCCAAGGCAATTTCAAAGCCGCCACCGATCACTAAGCCGTTGAGAGCACCAATAACAGGTTTGTTTAACGACCAGTTTTCAGTGAGGCCAGCAAAACCGCCATCACCATAATCGCCATCATCCCACCATTCATCTAGTTTGGCATCACCACTGTTCAGCGATTTCAAATCCCATCCAGCAGAGAAAATACGGTCCCCTTCGGCGGTAATAATACCAACCCGCAAATCATGGTCATCCCGAAGCCGAGCAAAAGCATCACCAAGGGCTCGGCTCATCTCGTGGTCAATAGCATTAACCTTTGGTTTATCTAGTATCACGACCAGAATATGGCCGTGGGTTTCGACTTTTACGCTATCAGACATGATTAGTTCCTTTATTAGATATCAAGGGTATTGTCTTTTTCCCATTGGGTGAAATGTGAGGCATAGGCATTCCATTCCTGATATTTGAGTTTCAGGTAAGCATCAGAAAACTCTGTTCCCATTGCTGCCTTAAGCCCTTTATCGCGGTCAAGATTGCGCAACGCGTCCAACAGATTGAGAGGTAATTTAGGGGCGCCGCGAACCTTATAGCCTTCAGCGTACATATCAATGTCATAGCGCTTGCCAGGATCAGCCTTATTTTCTAACCCATCAAGCCCTGCGGCAATAATCACGGCCTGAAGCAGATAGGGGTTAGCGGCCCCATCCGGCAAACGCAATTCAAATCGTCCAGGCCCTGGCACACGTACCATATGCGTCCGGTTATTGCCTGTCCAGGTCACGGTATTTGGTGCCCATGTAGCCCCTGATGTGGTGCGCGGGGCATTGATGCGCTTATAGCTGTTGACGGTGGGGTTGGTGATTGCGGCCATGGCGCTAGCATGCCGCATGATCCCGCCCAAGAAATGCTGCCCGTCTTTGGATAGACCTAATTCCATATTGTTGTCGGCAAACATATTGGTTTTGCCTGTCTTATCCCAAACCGAAACATGAACATGACACCCATTTCCGGTTAATCCAGAAATAGGCTTTGGCATGAAAGTGGCGCGAAAGCCGTGTTTTTCAGCAACAGATTTGGTCATGAACTTAAAAAAGGAATGTTTATCGGCGGTGCGCATCGCCTCATCAAATTCCCAATTCATTTCAAATTGGCCGTTAGCATCTTCATGGTCGTTTTGATAAGGGCCCCAGCCAAGCTCAAGCATATAATCACAAATTTCGGCGATCACATCATATCGCCGCATCACCGCCTGTTGATCATAACAAGGCTTTTCTGCTGTATCGAAATCATCAGAAATCTGATTGCCATCAGGGGTCAGTAAGAAAAATTCTGCTTCAACACCCGATTTTATGGTCAACCCTTTGCTTTCCGCACGCGCAATCAAGGAAGCAAGGACATTGCGCGGGGCTTGCATGACGTTTTCGTCTTCCATAACGCAATTCGCGGCAACCCATGCGACTTCTTTTTTCCAAGGCAATTGAATGACTGAACTGGCATCAGGAACTGCTAGCATATCAGCATGAGCAGGGGTTAAATCCAACCATGATGCAAATCCAGCAAATCCAGCACCATCAGCCTGCATATCGGCGATCGCCTGTCGGGGGACTAGCTTGGCGCGTTGATATCCAAATAGGTCTGTGTAAGATATCATAAAGTATTTGA